>Ga0316207_10001322_pt1 | contig 31366 bp, 24 predicted proteins | sample 6weekpyrite_MG_FD_204943 | JGI IMG/M metagenome (GOLD analysis project Ga0316207, IMG submission 204943) | Microbial mat bacterial communities from mineral coupon in-situ incubated in ocean water Damariscotta River, Maine, United States -... | ecosystem: Environmental > Aquatic > Marine >...
ATAGAGTCAAAAGCCAAATCTCCCCCAACCCCTCTTTGCTAAAGAGGGGAGCTACAACCCTGAAAAGCATATATATTCAAAGACTTACAGCTTAACTTACTGGCATTGGGGACAGAGCGCCAAAAAGCGGCGCTCTACTCTGTTCCAACAATGTGATGTCATACTGTCTGTTCTATGCAATTTACTTTTCCCCGATGGAGATGTGCCACAGTAGGGTAATTTAAATTGCAGTAAGAAATATTTATGATTTAAATAACTACGTTATAAACCGATCAAGTGAGCGATATGAAATCGCTTCACCTAAATGTTTTGCATCTATATTTTCAGTGTTATCCAGGTCGGCAATGGTTCTGCTCATTCGTAAGATTCTATGGTAAGCACGGGCAGATAATTTTAATTTTTCCATGGCCTGGTCAAGTAACTTTATTTCTGCTGATTTCAATGAACAAAATTTTTCTGTTTCTCGGCTGTTTAGCTCAGCATTTGTTTTGCCACAACGCGCCAGCTGTTTTTCAAATGCACTCATCACGCGTAATTTTATAATTTCACTTGTTTCAGTGTTTGTGTTGCTTTCAGATAAAGCCTTGCGATCAATGGCTGGAACTTCAATATGAATATCAATTCTATCCAGCAGTGGTGCAGATATTCTTGAGCGGTGTTTAAGTTGTTGCTCGGTTGTGCATTGGCATAATGATTTGCCATCACAGTTATAACCCTGCGGGCATGGGTTCATTGCGGCAATTAATTGAAAACTGGCGGGGAATTCTGCCTGGCGTGCAGCCCTGGAAATGGTGATCATGCCGGTTTCCAGAGGCTCGCGTAAAACATCTAAAGTATGGCGATCAAATTCGGTGAGCTCATCTAAAAAAAGTACCCCATTATGAGCCAGGGAAATTTCACCGGGTTTAGGGTTGGGTCCGCCACCCACTAACGCAACACCCGATGCTGTATGGTGAGGTGCGCGAAAGGGCCGTTGCCCCCATTCATTTATATCAAAACCCTGATTACTAATAGAGCGAACAGCCGCACTGTCTATTGCCTGCTGTTCAGTTAATGCGGGAAGTAAACCGGGCAGGCGAGAAGCCAGCATGGTTTTACCTGTTCCAGGTGGTCCCACCATTAACATATTGTGCCTGCCCGCGGCAGAAATTTCTAAAGCACGTTTTGCCCTGTGTTGTCCCTTAACATCGCTAATATCTAAAGCATGTTTGCGTTGTATTGATGGTTTTACTTCGGGGCGTTGTAAATCTTCCTGTTGATGCAGGTAGCGGCATATTTCTAGCAAAAAATTTGCCTGAAAAACATCCGCTTTCTTAATTAAAGCGGCTAGTGCAGCCGAAGCCTCTGGCAAAATCAAAGTATGCCGAAGTTTTTTAGCGCCAAGCGCAACGGGCAAGGCGCCACTTACCGGGCGTAGTTCACCACTCAGGGCGAGTTCTCCATGAAATTCAAACAGGTGCAAGTTTGTATCCGGTATTTGTTTTGATGCGGCAAGAATTCCAATGGCAATAGGTAAATCATAGCGGCCACCGTCTTTAGGTAAATCAGCGGGTGCAAGATTGATGGTGATTCTTTGCATTGGGAAATCAAAACCGGAATTGATAATGGCTGCACGAACACGATCTTTGCTTTCACGTACAGCTGCTTCAGGCAGGCCTACGATAGATAGAGATGGTAAGCCACTGGAAATATGTACTTCAACACTAACCGGGAGTGCGGCTACCCCATTGAGGGCCTGGGTATTGATGGAGGCGTATGACATGGATTCCCTTCTTCATGTGTTTTTTGTGCCGTAAGTGGCTTTAACCTAGAAAAATCAGTTGACCGTACATTTATAGCGCAACCTCTTGACGCGCCTAGCAAATTCAAAAATCTGCTTATCACCAATAAGGTGACTGCGCATTTTTTGAATTCACTATTCACATCAAGAGTTTACACTCTAAACGCACTTTCAACTGATCTTTCTAGGTTTAACGCTGTTAATCTAAAACCACAAGACTAGTGTAAATAAAAAAATTAAAAGATTTTATTTGTGACAGTTTGCAGAAAACGGCTTTTAGCTTTTTTTATTTTTTTCCAATTCTGCTATTTGCTGTTCTAATTTTTCAAGTTTGTCTAATGTTCGCGCAAGCAATGCGGTTTGTACATCAAATTCTTCCCTGCTTACCAGGTTCATCTGCCGCAAACTCGACTCAAGAATGGTTTTTATATTGTTTTGCACATCTGATTTTAGTGCTTTCAAACTGTCGGGCATTACTGATGACAGCTTATCGGCAAGATCGTTCAGGTTTTGGGTGTCAATCATAGTTTAGCTCTGAATAATATTTGAATTGAAGTGTACATCAAAAACCTTGCACCTGCTTTGTGCAAAATACGCACCATAGCAGGGCAAGCTTGAAAAAATTGTCACATTTAAGTGCGTAAAGGACTCAATAAAATTAAATTTAGAATATTAGAGTTAAGTGTAAGTAATTGATTTTATTTAATAAAATGTAGTTGGCACGTCTGCTGCTCTACAACTCGTAACATAATTGTAAGCAATATTGAATATAAGGTTGAGGTTTATACATGAAAAAAATAAATATATTAGCAATTAACATTGCGGCAGCTGGCGTACTGGTAAGTGGTGTGGCTACAGCTGATGTAGCGGGCAACCTGGGGGCAACTTCTAATTATATGTGGCGTGGTACCACGCAAACAGGAGGTGCTGCGGCAATTTCCGGTGGTATTGATTACACAAATGAATCTGGTATTTATGCTGGAATCTGGACATCTAATTCGTCTTTTGGTTCTCCAGAAACAGATTATTATATTGGTTTCGGTGGTGAGGCTGGAGGTTTTAGTTATGACATCAGCGTCATTGATTACACGTATACGCAAGCAGATGATATTGACTGGATAGAAATAGATCTTGGTGGTGGCATAGGTGACTTTTCATTTAACGTAGGTATTACCGGTGATATTTTTGGCACAGATACTGACGCGCTTTATATAGAAGCGGCTTATGATTTTGCGCTGAATGATAAAACTACATTAACCCTGCATGTGGGTAGTTATGACTTTGATGATGAGGCTGCCGCCGCTTTTGAAAGTTATGTCGACTACAGTGCAACCATTTCAAGTGGTGACTGGAGTTTCAGTGTGACTGATACAGATTTGGATGAAAACAACTTCACTGATGGCGATCCAGTTTTTGTTGTTTCCTGGGGTATGGAAGTAGGTCTTTAGTAATAAAGGCTTACTCTTTTATAAATAGTTCTCACAAAAGTATGAGAACAGAATTTTAGGTGATTCGTATGAAATTAATTTCTGCAATTATTAAACCTTTCAAGCTGGACGATGTGCGTGAAGCATTATCGGAAATTGGCGTGCAAGGTATTACAGTGACTGAAGTTAAAGGCTTTGGTCGTCAAAAAGGTCACACTGAGTTATATCGCGGTGCTGAATATGTTGTTGATTTTCTACCCAAGGTAAAACTGGATGTAGCGGTTGATGATGGCATCGTAGACCAGGTGATTGAATCAATTCGTAACGCGGCAAACACGGGCAAAATTGGAGACGGCAAAATATTCGTTTATCCGGTAGAGCAGGTTATTCGAATTCGTACCGGTGAAAGCGGTCCTGAAGCACTTTAATTTTTGAGGGTATAAACAAGTGGAAAATCAAATTTTCGAACTTCAATATGCAATGGACACCTTTTACTTTTTGGTGTGCGGTGCATTAGTAATGTGGATGGCGGCTGGCTTCGCAATGTTAGAAGCAGGCCTGGTGCGTTCTAAAAATACAACGGAAATATTAACCAAGAATGTGGCATTATTTGCTGTGTCCTGTGTAATGTACCTGGTTTGTGGTTATCAGATAATGTATGAGGGTGGCTTCTTCCTGTCAGGTATTGTGCTTGATGGTGCGGCTAATGCGGATGCAGTAGCCGCAACTGTTTTAGCTGAATCTAAAGAGGCCGGTTTTGGCGGTGGTGCAGTTTATTCAAATGCATCTGACTTCTTCTTCCAGGTGGTGTTCGTAGCAACGGCTATGTCTATTGTTTCTGGCGCAGTTGCAGAACGTATGAAGCTTTGGGCATTCCTGGCATTTGCAGTGGTAATGACCGGTTTAATTTACCCAATGGAAGGTTCATGGACATGGGGTGGTAAAGCTGTTTTTGGTATGTTCACACTGGGTGATAATGGTTTCTCTGACTTTGCAGGTTCTGGCATCGTTCATATGGCGGGTGCATCAGCTGCTTTAGCGGGTGTGCTTTTACTTGGCGCTCGTAAAGGTAAATATGGCGCAAATGGACAGATTCACCCCATTCCAGGTGCTAATCTGCCATTGGCTACATTAGGTACATTCATTTTATGGATGGGCTGGTTTGGTTTTAATGGTGGTTCAGTTCTTAAGCTAGGTGATATTGCAAGTGCAAATGCCGTAGCGATGGTGTTTTTGAATACTAACGCAGCAGCTGCCGGCGGCGGATTAGCGGCCCTGGTTGCGGCTCGTTTACTGTTTGGTAAAGCGGATTTAACCATGTTGTTAAACGGTGCTTTAGCAGGTCTGGTGGCCATAACAGCAGAGCCTTCAACACCTACAGCATTACAGGCAACCTTGTTTGGTGCGATCGGTGGTGTGCTGGTTGTATTCAGTATTATTGCGCTGGATAAGATGAAAATAGATGATCCAGTGGGTGCTATTTCAGTTCATGGAACATGTGGATTATTAGGTCTTTTACTCGTGCCTATTACAAATCCTGATGCAGCCACATTTGGTGGTCAGTTATTAGGTGCTGCAACGATCTTTATCTGGGTATTCGGCACAAGTTTCGCGGTATGGATGGCCCTGAAGGTAGTCATGGGTATTCGAGTAAGCGAAGAAGATGAATACGAAGGTATGGACCTGGTTGATTGCGGTATGGAAGCCTACCCTGAATTTACGACCAAATAGCGTGGTTGGTAAATACCAGTAGTTTAGACTCCTGCTGGATGGTGGTTAAAGCCGGTGCAATTGCACCGGCTTTTTTATGCAAAAGATGTGAGGTATCTTGCCCATCGTTTACAATATGGGTAGGAGCTTTTTTAAGGTATTTATATCAATTTATCAAATTTGCACCCACAGGGGCAGAGAGTTGAAAAATACCAACTATTCACAATAACCCGAAAAACTTGTTTCAGGGTTGCTGCAGTCTTAAGATATCCAAAGTCAAAAAATTAACTTGAGCATTGGGACATTACTCCAGGTATAGTTTCAGTACCTACAGTAGTGGTTGAGGTAATTAACAGGCGTAACAGAAATGGAAATGGGTATTAAATGAAATGAATTTATTTAAGCTAAAAATTATGATTGTAATTGCCATAATGTTTAATTTTGGACATGTTAATGCTGAAATTTATAAATGGGTCGATGAACAGGGGAATATTCACTATGGAGATAAGCCTGTAAATAAATCTAAAGTAATGGATGTAGATATTTCGAAGCAGGGTCATATTAAAATTAATAATTCAAGAGAGCAGAAACGACGGAAATTATTAGAAACTTATGCCGATGATCATCAGCGGAAAAATGAAGAAAAAGAAAAACAAAAAAAACAGAAAAAAAAGCAGGAGCGAGGTTGCGTACTTTCTAAAGACAGGTTAAAACATTATGAACGCGCTAGTTCATTATATAATCTAGATAAGGATGGAAACAGGGTTACAGTATCGTCGGAAGAGAGAGAACAGCATACTGCAGAATTACGCAATAAAATAAAAAAATACTGCAAATAAGGTGTCTAAATAAGCTTAAATGTAATGTGCTGGATTAGATCTAGCAGATGGATAATTTAGTCTAATTGATTTTGATTATCCATTGCTGGATATTTATAGTGTTTAAAATTCAATGTGAAAATCAGAAAAGTAATATCACTAGCCTATTTTTTTAAATTGTGCTTTAGAAGGGGTGTTAGTGAATAATGCGTCATGCTTATAAATTTTGGATAATCCTAGATCAATCTCTTCCGAAAATTCAGCCGCATCTTTTTCAAGTTTTTTAACCCCTTTGCGATTTACAAAAGTAAGCATACCCGTTTCCATGTGTACTACAGATAAGCGCAATCTTCGTGGTGGCGTAAAATCATTAATGAAAATTTCACACCATACACCAGGTTTGACTGACTTTGGGAGTGATGAGATTTTTTCTGGAATATTATTCTGGTTGTTGTGGTTAGAGTTATTTGAAATACCTGAGTCATCTGAAACCTGATTATAATGATTAATTAATGATTTAATTGCGGCCTCCACTTTATGCTCCTGATGATATAGTAATAACATGTTGTTATTGCTGCGCACAATATTCATGAAGTCATTTCTGTGTTGGCCCGGTAGCTTGTTATTGTTAATATATTGAATTGAGTCTAGTAATTCGCTGTACATATTAATCGCATTGCTCCATTGAACACTGTTGTCTCCATATGTTTTAAGTAAATAAAATAAGGCGGCAGGCCATAAATTAAAAATCAGTTTATGACATTGCCCAGGTATATTGTATCCCTGTGTGCAGTGTTTAATTTTAAGGTTTAATAATTTCTTTAGGTCTGTAGTTGATGGTTCATTTTTATAATTCAGTTGTAATAATTTAGTTAGTTTATTAAGTTGTAAATTGATATCAGAAAATTTGTCTGTATCTGGGTCAGAACTAAATAGTTTCGATAGAATAATATTTATCTTGTTGATAATTTGCGAATCATTATTTGATAACCTGGATAAGCGTTTTGCAATAAAAAGTGTGCGTCGGGCTGGATGTTGAGAATTTGAAATGAAATCTGGATCTGACAGGCTAAGTTTGTGTAGCGGCATCTGAAGACGCAAAAATGAAATTTTTAACTCATCAGGTAGGCTGGAGTCATTACTAATTTTATCGAACAGTTGCTCAATAAATTCAGATTGTATATCAGTCATGATCTTTTGCCGTCATTATATTCATCGGATTAACCTAGAAAGATCAGTTGAAAGTGCGTTTAGAGTGTAAACTCTTGATGTGCATAGTAAATTCAAAAAATGCGCCGTTATCGCCATGGATGGTGGGTATGTAGAAAATGCAGGAGCAATTTTCTACCACCTTATTGGTGATAAGCAGATTTTTGAATTTGCCAGGCGCGTCAAGAGGGTGCGCTATAAATGTACAGTCAACTGATTTTTCTAGGATTAAACAAGTCTCTTACAGGTTAATACGTATGGGGCATCTATGTCAGTCGTAAGATCGCCGTGGTTGGTTAAGCAAGTGGAGAAAATCTTTCAGAAACAGGTGGTCTTTAAGCCGTTTCTGAAAGAGAGTTAATTACCATGCCAAGTGCATGATCGAAGGCTGAGTGATCTGCGATAATTATGGATGAGTCAGTTGCAAGTTCATTGGTAAATGTTTCAGCATCTTTCTCAATGACTTTAACGCCTACCCTGTCCACAAAAACAAGTTTTGCTTCTTCCATAATTATGACAGATAGTTTGGCTCGTCGTGCAGCAGAATTATTTCCATTATAAACTTTAAACCATACACCAGGACGAACCTCGATCGGTAGTTGAGCAATTTTTTCCCGTGATTTATTAGCTTGCTCAAGTAATGGGTCAACGATTGGTGGGTCAAAGTCGAGTGCTGGATCAGACATTGAATCTAGTTGTGGGTCATTCATATCGTCTTCAATCGACACAAAATAAGTATCATTATTAGATGTATTTGATGGGTTAAATGCGCTATTTTTTAGCATGTTTTCAAAATTTAAGAATACATTGTTAATTTCAGTTTCTATTTCAACTGGGTTTTGTTTAGTGTTTAGAAGACTGGAGTGTATAGAATCGAGTAACTCGTCTTTTTCTGTATCTAGTTTGCTGTGCGCCTGAGTTGATTCAATGGGTTGTAAAAACTTAATAAGTTTGTTGGCTATGTTAACTGATTCGCGCCAGTCATCGCTGTTTTTTCCGAATTTAATATAGCGATGGAACATAAGTGTCGACCAGAATTTAAGAATTAGTTTTTGTGCTATTTTAGGCAGTACTCTGTTTGTTGTGTGGTACTGGAGTTCGGCAAGCACAACTTCACGAGCATGTGCCTGTAATACAGCTTTTTGAGTTGCTTTTTCTTTTTCAGATGTTTTTTGTAGTTCATTAAGCTCAATCGTTTTTAATCTGTCTTCGGCATTTTCAAAGCTGTTAATGTCGATGTCAAAATCATTAAGCAGTGCCTCAACTACATTATTTAGTTCTGTAAATAATGAATCTTCTCTTGATGATAAGCCGCGACCTAAATGTGCAATCAGGTTAAGGGTAGTTCTGCAGGGGTGTTCGCCATCAGCAAAAAAGTTCTGGTCTAACATGGAAACTTTTATAACAGGTATTTGTAATCTGAGTAATAAGTTTGTTACTGGTTCAGAAATACTGATGTCTTCAATGATTGCATCGAATAACATTTCAATAAAGTCGATCGTTTTTTCATCAACTTGATTGACCTGTTTGGTAATGGCGCCACCGGTGCGGCTACCCATGTCAGCTAACAGGGCACGTTTAAAATCGGCGGCATCAATCTGTTCTACAGATGAATTGGCTTGAGCAACATTGTGTTGTAAATTAGACAGGGCGCTCATTACATCGCGACGATCATAATACTGCATGCCGCTAGAGGAAGGTGCGTTATTAGCCGTAGTGAATGAGGTAGGAATGCCGGGACCAGTTGCGGTTCGTTCGCCACTAATAAACTGGCTTATTACTTGATGGGCTTCACTGTGCATGCTCATGCCTTTGCCCCCGCCCCCACTAACACCTGTGTGTGGTGAGGTATTGCCATTACCTGTTACAGCTTGCGTGCTGTTATTAAAGGTTGATGCCTGGCCTGTGTTAAATGTTGGGTTTTCAATGTAAACAGCATCTGTCTCCTGTTCAGGAGGTGGTGTTATACTATTTCTTTGTGGTTGTTTTTTTTCAGATGTGTCACCCAGTTTTATTTGAGGGAGAATTCCCTGTTCTATAAAAAGCTGATTTAATTTTTTGTAAAGGTTTTCAAGGTGTAAAATAACTTCCTGGTCAAATAATTTATATAAGACGAGTTTGTTGTTTGTAGATAATTCTATATCGACCAGAGCGTCTTTAAATGATTCGCAAATGTTTTTTGGTGCTAATGCATCTTTACTGAAAATTGCAGATGACTTAAGAGATAAAAATTCGATTCTTGCTTCAAGGTGGTTAACAGCCTCGCCATATAAACTCATTGCTTTAGAGTGCATGGCGGAAACAGCCACCATCTCTTCCATTTCGTCCTGATCGACCAGACTTAATTCATCTTCAGTTATTTCTGTGTTTTTAGCGCTTTCTTTCTTTACAGGTTGTATAAAAGTTTTCAGGTTAGAAGCAAAATTTTGACCAATTTGTTTACGTTCGATACGTAACATACGCATGGTTTCGAAGTATTGATTTTGATCTTCGTTTGAATCAGCATTTTCTGCCAGTTGAAACAGCATGTCGTCTGCACCATCAAACATATGTCCGATTAAGACAGATAATTCTTCATTAAGGCAGTTTGTTATTTGGCTTATCAGCGGTTTTAAATTATCGCTAGAACTATGCCCCGAAGTTTGAGCGGTGTTATTGAATTGGTGTATGATTGCGCTCATGTATTTCATCCATCTTAGGAATTTAATTACATAATGGCACTAAAATATTTCTAAGCTTTATAATTATTAATTCTTAACAATAAAGCTTAGGCTCTTGGTGATAGTGCGCATCTTCATGTTTGTTGGTTTTTAGTATTTAGATGCTTTAAACATTTGGAGCATGTGAATAGAAAAACACACACTGTAATAAATATAGATGTTTTAGAAAAAATCTATCGTGAATCAGTTCACATATCAGATGGAGGTTAATGTGCCCTGGTTGGTGTTAAATTCTGGGGCAGATAATGTCCAGTACGTCGGCTGCCTGTAGCCATGTCTGTTCTAGTACATCGGGCAATATGCTCAAATCCAGGCCGGTGATTTCAAGTGTTTTGGGCTCAAAACCGGGGAAGTCATCTAATATATGCTCGTCTGCTACGATATCTGGTTCGAGTGCGTTAACGAGGCAGTTGGCAATATGCACAATAGAGGTTTCCATTCGGAAGTTTTTTGCCTTAAGTGGGGTGTGATGATAGGCAACGACTTCTTTTAGAGTATCTGACAGTTTCCATGCATCTATCAAGGCGCCGCCGACATCGCCATGGGTAAAACCAATAATTTTTTTCTCAGAGTTAAATAACTGGCCATCAGAATCTGCAGCGTCAAGTAGCACTCGCTGTGATAGTTCAGGTTCTTTGAAGTATAAAATGAGTTTGCCGATATCATGTAGCATGCCCGCTACAAACAGGCGTTCACCGTGTAAAATATTGCAGTGTTTTGATAGCAGGCGCGAAATGATGCCCGTGTGTACACTATGCTTCCAGAAAAGGTCGATATCAACAAGCTGGTTTGGGATGCGCTTGAAAGTATCAACAGCGGAAGTGGCCAGTACCAGGTTGCGAAGATCGTCTTCGCCAATTACTGATACGGCCCTACTTACTAATTCGACTTTTGCGGCTAATGAGTAATAAGCGCTATTTACTATGCGTAATATGCGAGCGGTTAGGGCCGGATCATGGCTTATTATTTCACCGAGCTGACTGGCGTTATGCTCCTGGTCTTCCAGTACCTGGGAGACGCGGATATATATTTCAGGTAGAGAAATGAGTTTGACTATGCCTTTTACCAGGTCTTCGGGCTTTCGAACCATTGTTTTACCTATTTTAACGGCAATAAAGCTCACCTGTTCGGGTGAGGATGCAAGAGTTTCTATAGGATAATGGCTTAGTTATTGTTAATTTTCTACCAATCATTAAAAATAAAGTCATTAACTTGAAATATATTTATGTTTGAATATTTTTCTAGTGCGCTATTTCAGCTCGTGCGATGAGCTCTCTAACAGTGCAAATTTGATCACCAAAAGAGAGGGTTTGTTCCAGGTTTATGTAGCCTTCTTTAAAGCGCCTGCGTTTACCCTGATCCATTACAAATGTACCGTTTGTAGAATTTAAATCAGTTAAATACATTCTTTCATCCAGTACAACCAGCTCTGCATGACGTGAGCTGGCCGTTTTATCGAAAAGCTGGATATTGCCTCGACGACCAATGATATAAGTTCTGTTTTCCATGTGGAGCCTTTGGAATCTTTCGATTCTATTCGTTTATCATTTTAATCTGACCGTTGTTATAGGCCAGATTTAAGCAAGTTGCCTGCTTTATATCATAATGTTATTCAAACAGCCATGCCGGTACTATTTTATCGCTGGAGGCTGACAGTGCTATCGGATTTTCCCTAATTGCCAACTTTGAAGTCCCTGTTTAAGTATGGAAATAGTGCTTTGTGTCAAATCTGGAAAATCAGGATATAGCCGTGGTTAACCCGTTCAGGTATGTGATTTTCACCAGTGAGCTTCCTGTTATTGTTGTTTACGCCCTGTTTTGTTAAATAAATATGAATTTGTGCATTCAATACTAATCATCAATCTCTAATATGCTGTATAATATGCCACCTTTTTGATTGGCCGAAGTACTTGGCCCATTTATGATTTATTCAATGCCTAAATACACAGGCCTAAATTTAAGGCCTGTATTTAAGCAATTGGCCAGGAGCTAGAAGCAAACATGAAATTACGTAATGTCGCAATTATTGCCCACGTTGACCACGGTAAAACTACCCTGGTTGATGAGCTGTTAAAACAGTCTGGCACGGTAGAAACCCGCGGTGAAATGGAAACCTGTGTAATGGATTCCAATGACCAGGAAAAAGAACGGGGTATTACCATTCTGGCTAAAAACACCGCCATAACCTGGAATGGCTACCGTATTAATATCGTAGACACACCGGGTCACGCGGACTTCGGTGGCGAAGTTGAGCGTGTACTATCTATGGTTGATTCAGTTTTGCTACTGGTTGATGCGCAGGAAGGCCCGATGCCGCAAACGCGCTTTGTAACCCAAAAAGCCTTCAATATGGGGTTCAAGCCAATTGTCGTTATAAATAAAGTGGACAAGCCCGCAGCGCGTGTTGATTGGGCCCTTGACCAGACTTTTGAATTATTTGATCAGCTGGGCGCAACGGATGAGCAGTTAGACTTTCCGGTCATTTATGCGTCTGGTCTGGGTGGATTTGCCAGCCTGGATGATTCAGCAAGGGAAGGTGACATGGTTCCGCTTCTAGAGGCGATTCTAGAGCATGTGCCCGCACCCGATGTTGATATTGATGCACCTTTCCAGATGCAGGTAAGTGCGCTGGATTACAACTCATATGTGGGTGTAATCGGTATTGGTCGTATCAAGCAGGGCAAGGTTAAACGTAACCAGGCATTGAGTCTGATCGATCGTGAAGGCAAGGTTCGTACGGGTATTCGTATGCAGCAAATACTGGGTTTCCACGGTCTTGAGCGGGTAGAGGTTGAAGAGGCCCAGGCTGGTGACATTATTTGCTTTAATGGTATAGATAAGTTGAATATCTCTGACACCATCTGTGACCCTGAAAATGTGGTAGCAATGCCGCCATTATCTGTAGATGAGCCTACTCTAAGCATGACATTCCAGGTGAATAACGGACCCTTTGCTGGACAGGACGGTAAATTTGTAACATCACGTAATATTTCAGATCGTCTGGATCAGGAATTGATTCATAACGTTGCACTAAAAGTAGAGCAGGGTGAGTCAGGTGATAAATTCCGTGTATCAGGTCGCGGTGAGTTGCACCTGTCAGTATTGATTGAATCAATGCGCCGAGAAGGTTTCGAGCTTTGCGTTGGCCGCCCAGAAGTAGTTATTAAGGAAATTGACGGTAAGTTACAGGAGCCATATGAACAACTTACGGTTGATGTGCCTGAAGATTCCCAGGGTGCAATTATGGAAGCACTGGGTATACGTAAAGGTGAGCTTAAAAATATGGTGCCAGATGGAAAAGGCCGTGTTCGCCTGGATTACATAATCCCAACCCGTGGTTTAATTGGCTTCCGTACGGAGTTCTTAACCGCCACTCAGGGTAATGGCCTGATGTATAACGTGTTTGACAGTTACGGCCCTAAGCTGGATGTAGTGATTGGTCAGCGTAGCAAGGGTGTATTGATTTCAAATGGTACCGGTAAGGCCCTGTCCTTCTCAATATACAACCTTCAGGAGCGCGGTAAAATGTTTCTTGAGCACGGTGATGAGGTTTATGAGGGCATGCTGGTGGGTATTCATGCCCGTGATAACGACCTGGTGGTTAACCCGCTTAAAGGTAAGCAGCTAACCAATGTACGTGCATCTGGTACGGATGAGGCGTTAACTTTAACGCCACCAATTCAGATGACGCTTGAGCAGGCGTTAGAGTTTATTGATGATGATGAGCTGGTTGAAGTAACACCTAATCACATTCGTACACGTAAGAAGTTACTTACTGAAAACGAGCGTAAGCGCAATTCTCGTGCAGCGAAAGTAAGTTAATACCCCGATCGCTTCTATGAAGGGTATTCATAGGAGCGATCAATCGATCCTAAATTCTTTCAAGTTTCCATGCTCCACGTGGCAACTCATGCCTATACCAGCTAGACTCATGTAAATATTTATAATAATTAGTAATGGGTTTTAGCATCAGTGATAGAAAGTAATAATGAAAACCAGGTATTAGTCGTAGATGACTCCCGTGTAATTCGTCGTGCTGCTGTCAAAATTCTGCAAAAAGAATTTGACGTTATTGAGGCAGAGGATGGGGAGGAGGCCTGGGATGAATTACAGCAAAACAAAAGTATATCTGTCGTGTTCAGTGATCTGGGCATGCCTAATATGGATGGCTTTGAGCTATTAGAAAAAATACGTAATGCCCGAGACCCGGTGTTAGCAAAAGTGCCGGTTATTATCATTACCGGAGCTGAAGAATCCGACGGAACAAAAGAAGAAGTCTTGTCACTGGGGGCAACCGATTTTATTAGTAAGCCATTTGACTCGATCTCATTAAAATCGAGGGCAGCTGCGTATATAAATTATCGAAATGAAGTGCAGTCGTTAGAAAAAGCCGCTGCTCTGGATAAATTAACGGGCCTATTAACAGAGGCTTCATTTACTCAGCAAGGTGAGCAGGCCCTGGCCTATGCAAAGCGTCATTGCACCGAAATGAGTGTGGTGCGATTTGATATCGACCACTTTGCCGAAGTATTTGTAAAGCATGGTAAAGATATAGCGGAACAAATCTTAGCTAAAGTTGCATCATTAATTAATGAAGGTAAACGTACAGAGGATGTAGCCGCAAGACTGGGGGTGTCACGTTTTTCCCTGTTACTTCCCTCTTCAGACCCAGAGGGTGCAGAGCTGGTTGTAAGTCGAATTTGCCAACGGGTTTCCCGATTAAAACTGAAAATGGGTAAAGATGTTTTTAATATCCAGTTCAGCACTGGAATAACCTCTCCCTCACTGGATGATTCAGATTTGGTGTTTTCAGACTTGATTAGCCAGGCTGAGAGCGCCCTGAGAAAAGCCGTTAATGAAGGCGGTGGTAAGATAGTCAGGTATCAGACCGCTGAAGAGAAGGCCCAGGTAGCACCCGTCGCGGCGCAACAGGATGCGAATATCGAAGTTAACCTGGAGGATCTACTTTCTGAGTTGACAAGCGGGGGGGATCAGCTCACAAATGTACAGCTGGCCTCGGCTATGCGAAAAATCATTCCCTTAATTAGCCACGCTGATAAGCATTTAAAGCTAGGTTTAAGCAAAGTTGTACAACATTTAAACAAACGACTGTAAGACTGTATTTACCTTATTTTAATTTATTTACAGTCATTAACTGACAGGCAGAAAGCAGACCTGTTTTCACAAATAAAACACCGATTATATCTTCCTTTAGGTACAATAGACGCCCAATTAATTATCAGGATTCTATTGTTTCATGCTGTCTATCTCCCTACGTATTGCCGAAGAATTATCCGTAAACGAAAAGCAGGTTATTGCTGCAGTTGATCTACTGGATGAAGGTGCAACAGTGCCATTTATCGCCCGCTATCGAAAAGAAGTCACAGGTGGATTAGATGATGCGCAATTACGTTTGTTAGAAGAGCGTTTACGTTACATGCGTGAACTGGATGAGCGACGTGAAGCGATATTAAAAAATATTGAAGAGCAGGAAAAACTGACACCTGAACTGAAAGCTTCAATCATGCAGGCAGATACTAAAAACCGCCTTGAAGACCTGTACTTACCTTATAAACAAAAGCGTCGCACCAAGGCGCAAATAGCAAGAGAAGCGGGTCTTGAGCCCTTGGCAAAAGCTTTATTTGAAGATCCATCATTATTACCTGAGGCACAGGCTGAACAATATATCAACGCTGATAAGTCGATACCCGATAGTAAAGCTGCACTGGATGGGGCGCGCCAGATCTTGATGGAGCAATTTGCAGAAGAGGCGGATCTATTACAAAAATTACGTGAATATTTATGGGCCCAGGGAATTATAGAATCACGGGTAGTCGCTGGAAAAGAATCTGAAGGTGCCAAGTTTGCAGATTATTTTGAATATGAAGAAGCGGTAGAAAAAATTCCATCTCACCGTGCACTGGCATTATTCCGTGGACGAAATGAATCGATACTGCAAATGAATTTAAAAGTTCCCGGCGAAGATGATATGGAATCACATCCGTGTGAATCGACTATTGCAAACTATTTTAATATTGATAACCAGGGTAGAGCAGGCGATAAATGGTTACAGGATACGGTGCGTTGGGCCTGGAAAATAAAAATCTTTAGTCATCTAGATGTTGAGTTAAAGATGAAGCTTAAAGATGCGGCGGAAGAAGAAGCCATTAAAGTTTTTGCATCAAACTTAAATGATTTATTATTAGCGGCACCCGCCGGGCCTAAGGCAACATTGGGCTTAGACCCAGGTTTACGTACCGGTGTAAAAGTTGCGGTGGTAAACGAAACCGGCAAAATGGTCGACTATGCAACAATTTATCCCCATGCACCAAAGAATCAGTGGGATCAGTCAATAGCGGTTTTAGCCGCGTTGTGTAAAAAACATAATGTAACTTTGATTAGTATTGGTAACGGCACAGCGTCACGTGAAACCGATAAATTAGCAAAAGAACTGATTAAAAAATACCCTGAATTAAAAATGACAGCACTGGTTGTTTCTGAGGCAGGTGCATCAGTTTATTCGGCTTCAGAATTAGCATCAAAAGAGTTTCCCGATCTAGATGTTTCAATTCGAGGTGCAGTATCAATTGCACGACGTTTGCAAGACCCGCTAGCGGAGTTAGTAAAAATAGAACCTAAAGCTATTGGAGTTGGTCAATACCAGCACGATGTAAGTCAGGTAAAGCTGGCACGTCAACTGGATACGGTTATTGAAGACTGTGTGAATGCAGTCGGTGTCGATATTAATATGGCATCGGTGCCGCTATTAACTCAGGTGTCGGGTTTAAGTCAGACAATGGCGGAAAATATCGTACAGTTTCGAGATGATAATGGTGCATTTAAAAATAGAAAACAATTATTAAATGTACCCCGTTTAGGTCCAAAAGCATTTGAGCAATCCGCAGGTTTTTTGAGAATTTCAAAAGGTGAAAACCCTTTAGATGGTTCTGCTGTTCATCCAGAAGCTTATCCACTGGTTGAAAAAATAATTGAACAATCGGGTAAGTCAATAAATGCCATTATTGGCGATACTGGTTTTTTAAAAAAATTAAGCGCTAATGATTATGTTGATGAAAAATTTGGTTTGCCCACGGTTCGAGATGTAATTAGTGAAATGGAAAAGCCGGGTAGAGATCCACGACCCGAATTTAAAACCGCAGAATTCAAAGATGGTGTCGAAGAAATAAAAGACTTGTCTGCAGATATGGTTTTAGAAGGTGTGGTAACGAATGTAACTAATTTTGGCGCATTTATAGATATTGGTGTGCATCAGGATGGACTTGTTCATATCTCAGCATTATCAAATACATTTGTAAAAGATCCGCGGGAAGTCGTTAAGGCCGGTGATGTTGTGAAAGTAAAAGTTATGGAAGTTGACGTGCAACGTAAGCGTATTGGTTTAAGCATGCGGCTTGATGATGATAGTAGAGACCAGGTAAAGGATATGAAGCGAGAGAATAAACGCCCGCAAAAATCTCGTCAGCAAAATCAGTCGGCTAACAATATGGGTAACTCTGCTATGGCGGATGCATTAGCGCAGGCTTTTAAAAGATAGTCGTAAGTCATAAGTCGTAAGTCAAAAGAAAAATCAAAAGCAAACACAGGCGCAGCCTGACCGCTTTGACCTAAGACTTGCAGCTTAAGACTTGCGACTTGCTAAGATTCATTAGAATAACCAGGAATTAAAAAACAAAACCGAATGCTAACCCTATCAAATCTCGCCATAAGACGCGGAACTAAGGTTTTATTTGAACAGGCCAGTTTTAAAATTCATCGGGGTAACCGGGTGGGTATTACCGGGGCTAATGGTTGTGGGAAATCGAGTTTTTTTGCACTGATATTAAACCAGATACACAGTGATGCGGGTGAAATATCTCTACCATCAAAAGCGGTAATTGCCCATGTAGCCCAGGAGACGCCGACAACAGAAAAAAGTGCACTGGATTATGTATTGGATGGCGATGTAGAACTTAGAAAAGTGCAGCAACAGTTAGCGGCTGCGGAAGAAAATAATGATGGCGCGGTGCAGGCAGAATGTCACAGCCGTCTGGATGAAATAGATGCCTATTCGGCTGAGTCCAGAGCCGGTAAATTATTATTGGGCTTAAGTTTTACAGCTGAGCAGATAAATAATTCCGTTAGTAGTTTTTCTGGTGGTTGGCGGATGCGTCTTAATCTGGCGCAGGCTCTCATGTGTCGTTCTGATTTGTTATTACTGGATGAGCCCACCAATCACCTGGATCTGGATGCGGTTATCTGGCTTGAGCAATGGTTGTTAAATTATACGGGCACCATGTTGCTAATATCCCATGACCGTGACTTTCTCGATAAAGTGACCAGTCACATAGTGCATATTGAACAACAGGCGGCGCAACTATATACCGGTAATTACAGTGCATTTGAAAAAATTCGAGCAGAGCGTCTCGCATTGCAGCAATCGCAATATGAAAAACAGCAACGGGAAGTGGCCCATATAGAAAGTTTTATTCGCCGATTTAAAGCAAAAGCCAGTAAAGCAAAACAAGCACAGGGAAGAGTTAAAGCGCTTGAAAGAATGGAGATGATTTCTGCTGCGCATATTGATTCACCCTTTAATTTTTCATTTTTTAAACCTGAAAAACTACCCCATCCTTTAATGCGACTGGATGAAATAAGCGTGGGTTATGGTGATGTTCAAATTTTAAATGGCGCAAGTCTCAGTTTATTACCCGGTGATCGACTTGCTTTACTGGGTCACAATGGTGCCGGTAAATCGACTTTAATCAAATTATTAGCCGGGGAACTCAATCCACAAAAAGGTGATTTTGAACAGTCTTCAGAGTTGAAAATAGGCTACTTTGCCCAGCATCAACTTGAACAGTTAGATTTAGAAGCCAGTGCTTTATTGCATATGCAACGTCTGGATTCAAAGTTAACAGAGCAGCAAATTCGTAGTTATCTTGGTGGATTTAATTTTCATGGTGATCGGGTGCTTGAAGCCGTGGCGCCTTTTTCAGGGGGTGAAAAAGCGCGCCTGGTACTGGCATTACTCATTTATCAAAAACCCAATTTACTTTTACTAGATGAGCCAACCAACCATTTAGACCTTGAAATGCGTCATGCATTATCTATGGCTTTACAGGAGTATGATGGGGCGATGGTGCTGGTTTCCCATGATCGCCATTTGTTACGTGCTGTAACGGACCAGTTTTTACTGGTTGATGGGGGCAAGGTTAAACCATTTAACGATGACCTGGAGGCCTATCGCAACTGGTTAATGCAGCCGAAAACCGTTGCTGTTGATAGTGATGGTTCTAGTTATGAGCCTAAAGCAATTAATAAAAAAGCCCAGAGGCAGCAGCTTGCTGAGCAGCGTAAGCAGTTGAATCCATTAAAAAAAGAAGTGGATTCTCTAGAACAGAAGATGAACTCGTTAGAGCAGGAAATTGAAACTATTGAAGAGGATTTAGCGAAGCCGGAAATGTATCAGGCTGAAAACCGTGAACGAATGGAGCAGTTGTCACGTTTAAGGGGTAAACTAGGTGGCGAACTAGAGGAAATAGAAGAAAGCTGGCTAGTTAAAAGTGAAGAGTTGGCTGCCTTATCAGGACAAATAAATTAGTAGCAAAGCGACATTTAAGGTTTTAGCTCAAAAAATAGCCCGTTAGTCAGAATAGTCGAGAGCTTAATTTCTATTTCTCTATAATAAATATAAATTTCTTCCCAGACCCTTATGCTGGTCGTGGCCATTTTGAGGGAGTACAAAATGTCTAAATTTGATACTACATATCAATTTGAAACCATCGGTGTTAGCGCATTGTCGGCTTTCTTTGTTAACTTTGTCTCGTCACAGCAACAGATAGAACAATCTCTACTAATGCTGGAAATGTCACCAGACGAAGATACCTTAATTACAGAATTACAGCAGGGTATCGCATCTATACATTTATCATTGCAGGATGTTGGGCTCGAAAATATCCAGATGCTAACCAGTAGTCTGAATGCTCTACTACAACAGGTCCGTTTGAAGCATCTAAAATTCGAAACTGTTTTAAGTGATTTAATATTACTGGCTATTGATGATATTAAATTTGTAATGGAAAAGATTGTTGATGGTGAAGATCGATGTGTTTTAATGAATCGCATGCCAAGAATATGCGAGAGCGTTGATGCGATAGCAACTGCAGATGAAAGAAATCGCAGTTCGGTAATTAAAGATGCCTTATTGTTACTGGACCCAAGTATGGAGATTATTGAGTCGAGCATTACACATAATGATTCTTTAATTAATCTGTTTTCTAAAGATATGCCGAGTGAAGAAGAGTTAGCGGCTTATGGAGTTGAAGAAAATGATGATTTTATTTTCTTTCGTGCCCTGTCTGAACCATTAGAAACCCGAGCTAATTATTGGCACGGACGTGTGCATCGTATGTTGCGTCTTGCGCTTAAAATGAATGATGAGGGTGGCAGGCCGGTTAACCCGAATCAATTAGCAGCTGCCGTTTATTTGCATGATGCGGGCATGGCTTTGTTGCCACTAGAAATTATTAATAGTGAAAGTAAACTGACGGAAGAACAGGTAGAGCAAATTCAGCAACACCCAGTTGTTGGTTATGAGTTGATGCGATATATGAAAAGTTGGCGCGAAGCATCATTTATTGTATTGCAGCATCATGAGCAGGTTGATGGTGGCGGATACCCATATGGCCTAACAGAAAATGATATATGTGATGGTGCAAAAATACTGGCCATTGTTGATGCAGTAGATGCTAGAACACATGAGCGTGCACATGCTACTTTACTAAAAAGACCGCTACTTCGTGCTGCTATTGAGTTGGGTCAACATGCGGGTGTTCAGTTTAGTGAAAAATGGGTTGATATATTTAAAGATGTGTTTCAGGAAGTAAGAAAAATAAAAGTATGACAGATGTGTATTAGGCTGTAAAAAATAATATAAACTAAATCATATGAACGAACTAAAACAACTTGAATTAGAAAGTTTAAATCACCTGACTCCCCAGGAAGCTGCGGATATTCTGGAGCAGGTACCGAGTGCGCTGCTAATCGATATTCGTTCAAACATGGAATTTTTATTTGTAGGTCACCCTAAAGGTGCTTTGCATGTTCCCTGGATTGATGAGCCCGACTGGTGTATTAATCCAGATTTTGAAAAAGAAATTCGTCAACTTATGTTAGGCGGTATATGTGATCATGGAGAAACGGCACCTCCAATTATACTTATTTGTAGAAGTGGTAAACGCTCTATTGATGCGGGTCATGTCCTATTACAAGCGGGTTTTCATAATGTCTGTCATGTGACTGAAGGCTTCGAGGGTGATCGAGATTCAGAATATCATCGAAGTTCTGTTGGTGGTTGGCGGTATCAGGGTTTGCCCTGGGAACAGTGTTAGCGAATCGCGAGAATAAAGCTTAATAAAATAGATGTCATCATTAAACTCCTCCCGATAAATATTAAAAATGAGCAAAATGATCAAAACAGAAGAAGAGTGGAAGCAGCTGCTCGATGAAGAAACCTACCGAGTAACTCGTAAACAGGGAACAGAAGCCCCTTTTAGTGGCTTATATTATAAAAATAAAGAAACAGGTATTTATAATTGTATTTGCTGTCATTCTCCTTTATTTACTTCCCAGGAAAAATATGACTCAGGAAGTGGTTGGCCAAGCTTCTGGCAGCCGGTAAATGAACAATGTATTACGAAAATAAGCGATACTTCACTGGGTATGGCGAGAGTTGAAGTACGCTGTACAAGCTGTGATGCCCACCTTGGACATGTATTTGAAGATGGTCCAAAACCCTCAGGGTTACGGTATTGTATAAATTCAGTCTGTTTGGGTTTTGAAAAAGAAGCTGAATAAAGCATAAACCTAGAAAAATCAGTTGGATCACGAAAGTCTGCACAAGCTCTTGATTCGTCTAGCTATATAAAAAAAGTGTTTATCACCAATAAGGTGACTGCACATTTTTTTATTACGCTATCCAAATCAATAGCTTGCACATCCTTTTCGTGCCCAACTGATTTTTCTAGGATAAACAGTTGATGGAAAAGGGGGGTAAACAAAAGTATTTTCACCGGGTACCCAGTGCTTAGACAGGCATCCCCAACTCATGTCACTAGTGGTTAACGGGAGTGATCTGTATTAAAGAATTGATCTGAATAGACACACATTATTTATAATTCAATGGTTTGTTTGTACTTGGCTATAATCGGTTTTATTTTTAGCTCTTGCTCAATCTTATCAGCCAATATGGTTTGAGCTTCAGGCTCACCGTGTACCAGTACCAGTTGAGGTCGGTTTTTAAAATGGCTATACCAGTTTATTAATCCCTGTTGATCTGCGTGCGCAGATAAGCCGCCAATTGTAGTTACTTTTGCGTTAACCTTAATTTTTTCACCCCAGAGAGTTAGCCAGTCAGCACCATCAACAAGTAATCGCCCCGGAGTGCTCCGAGCCTGAAAGCCAACAATAATTATATTGCATTGATGTCTCCATAAATTATGTTTCAGGTGATGCTTAATTCGTCCGCCTGAACACATGCCACTGCCAGCAATAATTATAGCCCCCGATTGAACGCGGTTTATACCTATGGATTCATCGGTAGAAGCGGTCATTGTAAGGTTTGGTAAATTAAAGGGGCTGCCATTGCTTTTGACATCCTGGCGAACATCAACATCGTAAATAGATGAATACTTTGAGTATATTTTGGTCGATTTAATTGCCATTGGACTATCGAGAAAAATTTGCCAGTTCTTGAGCTGCCAGTCTTCATAATGTTTATTAAACAGATAGAGCAACTCCTGTGTGCGACCAACCGTAAAGGCAGGAATTAAAATATTGCCACCCTGGTCAAATGCTTCACGTATAGTTGAACCTAGTTCATCCCATGTGTCATGCCATTTCCTGTGTAAGCGGTCACCATAGGTACTTTCCATGATGACTATATCCGCTTTTGTTAAATGCTCAGGGTCTTTTAATATTGGTGCGCCAGCATGGCCAAGGTCACCACTAAAAATGAGTTTTCTGGTTCGATTGTTCTCACTAAGTTCCAGTTCGATAATACAGGAGCCGAGTATATGGCCGGCGTCGTGAAACTCAAGTTTAACACCGGGGAATAGCTTAATTTTTGTGGCATAGGGAACAGGTTCAAAATACCTTAAGCAGGCACGTGCCTGTTCCTGGGTGTAAAGAGCTTCTACTAAATCCAGGCCTTTTCGTTGGCGTTTTATATTTTCCCAGGTGGCTCCACGTTCGTTTAAATAGCCCGCGTCTTCAAGTAAGACCTCAGATAAATCGATGGTCGCTGGATGCGCGAATATTTTTCCCGTAAAGCCATTTGCTACAAGTAATGGTAATTTACCACTATGATCGAGGTGGGCATGGCTCAATATGACCGCATTAATTGATGAAGGGTCAAATGGGAAGGCGTCAAAATTTTTCTGAACCTGTTCATGATCTCCCTGCAAAAGCCCGCAATCAAGTAGAAGTTTATAGTCACCTACCTGTATTAAATGGCATGATCCGGTAACACACTGTGTTGCACCTAAGAAGCGTATTTTCATAAATTAATCTAATTGTTAAGTAAAAATTAGTTTATAAAGTAAGTGTGGCTTATAATCTAAGCACGCTTAATTTAAGTTTACATGACATTGTATTAGATTGCTCGGTTACTGTTATCAGGTCTATAATCAGGTAACAGCTAAAGTATCCTTTGAATCTGCTATTATATAACTAATATGTGGGCTAACTATGACTGAACTGGATCAAGAGTTATTACGCAAAAAATTAGATGAGCTTCGTCTTGAGCACCGTGATCTTGATGATGTTATACACCGGTTTCATATGACCGGTGGAATGGAGCAGATGCAAATGCAGCGCTTAAAAAAACGTAAATTAAAACTAAAGGAATTAATAATTAAAATTGAAAACCAGTTAATTCCTGATATTCTCGCCTGAGATAAAACAGTAAAGAGTTTATAAAGCCGCAAGCTGAAAACAAACTCTGGCTGGTTCATTATTTATTAACTCTAGCTGGTAACCGTTCCTCTCAGCCAGTTGTGCTGACTGATATAGCCCTATTCCATAGCCGTCTTTAGAGGGTAATATTTGTTTAAATAATTTACTAGATCTTGAGGCTGGTACTGGATCGCCATCATCGCATACAGTTATAATTACTTTATTGTTTTTAAGTTGTATGCTTGTAGTAATCTCAGTTTCGGGCCGTATACGTCGTTTGCTACGCGCATTTTCCAGTAAGTTTTCTAGAACAGTATTAAAGACATCTGTATCAATGGATATGTCTGAGTTTGTTTCACCAATAAAACTTATTTCTCGCCCATGATATCGGCTTTGTAATTCAGTCCACCATATATCCACCTGAGTAAAGCTTTTGCCTGTATCTGTTTTTCTCTGTAATTTATCAAGTGTGTTTTGTAAGCGTTGAGTTAATACAGGAAGTTGTTTACTAATAAGCTCGTGGCTTTCCGCCGGGTCATCAGTGGCATGAATTACACCCGTTAAAGCATGTAGTGACTGTAATATATTCTTAATATCATGGGTTAATTTCGAACCGATTTCATAAACAGCTTTGAGATGAGTCTGGTTTTTAAGCGTTAACTCTCGTAACTTAGAATTATAAAAATAATTCATTAGATGCATGAGAAGTTGTGCATGAATTTTTAAAGCTGATCCCATAGGGATATGGCTGTATAACGTCATACAAATGCCATTATTTTCAAATATAGTTTGATGATTGCTTGTTTCTCCATAAAGAATATTTTTTTCATCATCTAACCAGTTGATTCCACTAACCCATGATAGTGTCAAAAGTTGTTCTATGCTTTTCTCTAAAAATAGATCGGGGGTGATCTTATTATTTTGACCTAATAATGATGTATGGTTTACCCAGTTTTCAAATGGGTTGCCGATATTTAAGATGTGTTGTTCCCATAATTGAGCTATGCTGGCCATGCCATTTCTGGGTAACCAGATGATACTTAAAAGTAAAAAGAAAATACCAATTGAAAAAGCGGTAATTAATAATGACTGCAGGTAATGAATATGTGATGTAAAACTGATGAGTATACTGGTGATGTAAAAGCTGAATAATCCAAAGCTGATTAAAATGCTATGCAAATAATCTATCTTAACGGAGCGAGTTTTATTGCTGGGTATAAAAATTATAATGCAACTGACAATGACTATTAGATAATTAATTAGCTGTTCTATCTCAGCGTCAAATACATTCAAATGAAATAAGCGAGGAGTAAGGGTAAGGCTTAACTGTAAAAATAAAACGACAGTTGCCAGTGCATATAAAGCTCTTTGTAAGCCATTAACCAGTGCGCTGCCACTGGTTAAACCAATTAATAAAATAATCCACAAAGCTATAAACCAGTCACCCAGTAGCAGATATAAACCGATGTTTATAATTAAAACAGCTGACAGGGTTTTTAATTGAACTTCTTCAGTTGCATTTAAAGCGGGTTGCCAAAGCAGAAAAAAACCAATATGGGCAAGTAAAAGCGCTGAAACAAGGAAGCCACTTTCAACTGGTTGGTGTAATGCAAGTTGCAACAACAGCAACATCAGGCCAAGGTTGATAAATTCGAAACGAGTGCTTGAGGAAATAATGGAAAAGTTTTGCAAATTAAACATGGTTTGTTGAACCTGACACATCGGTGTAAGAAAAGAGTATCGCTATCATATAGTTGATATACCCTGAAAAGTAAGGTGATAAATATTTCATCCTTTGTGAAGCCTGTTGACAAATATTTGTTGTGCTTGGCACACTCCTCTGTTGTTCAACTGGTTAAATCAGGATGAGTCGTTGAAAATGATGATTTTTCAACGAAACCTAACTTTAAACTGTTGAAATATCAACACAAATTGCGACGAAAAGTTATGTATGTTTGCTAACTTGTTGAAAAATATGCGCATAATGCTTCTGGCATAGGCTGTGCACTAAAACAATAAAATTATTATTTATTTGAACAATTTCTCATGGAGATAGCGTTATGAAAAAACAAACCGGTTTTACATTAATAGAAATAGCCATTGTACTGGTTATTATTGGTCTGCTGTTAGGTGGAGTACTGAAGGGGCAGGAAATGATGAATAATGCCAAGATCAAGCGTGTATCGAATGATTTTAATGGTATCTCAGCAGCGGTTTTCTCACACCTTGATCGATATTCATTTTTTCCTGGGGATGATGTGAATGCAAATGCTCGCTGGGGTAATCCTGTGGTTGATGGCAATGGTGACGGTATTATTGACGTTGCTGAAGAACCGGATGTATGGGAACACTTGCGTTCGTCTGGTCTCGTTTCGGGTACGGGCACAACCGATCCGACTCATGCTTTTGGTGGCGGGATTAAGGTTCAGGATAGTATTGCAGGTTTAAATGGTTCCGTTGTTTGTATGTACAATATGCCAGGTAAAACAGCAGAAATTATCGACAGACAGGTTGATGATGGCGTTGCTAATGCGGGTGATTTTAGGCAAACAGCTAATTCAGCTACTTATGATCAGGCTGCCACAAACCTGACAGTTTGTAAAAAGTTATAAACTAACTTAAGTTACACGATTAAAAAAAGGCCTGTATTTACAGGCCTTTTTATTATTGCCTAAATTTATATTTAGTATGCTGACTTATTCCATACCCAGCTCTTTGATTTTCCGTGTCAGGGTGTTGCGTCCCCACCCCAATAGTTTAGCCGCTTCCTGTCGCTTGCCATTGGTTTTGGCCAGTGCAGCATTGATTAGAATTTTCTCAAATTTTGGCTGAAGCTCATCCAGAATATCTTCTTTGCCCATATTTAATTGTGTTTCAGCCCAGCTTTGTAGACCATCTTCCCAGTTATTAGAGGGTTTATCCATTGGGCTTACACTCTCAGGGGAGAGCTCAGGGGGTAAGTCTGACATATGAATTTCACGGCTAGAAGCCATCACGGTAATCCAGCGACAGGCATTTTCCAGTTGCCTGACATTACCCGGCCAATCCAGGCTTGATAAATAGGCTTCAACGTCATTGAGCAGAATTTTTGCTTCAACCTGGATTTCTTCAGCGGCCCGTTGTAGAAATAAATTCAGTAACGCAGGAATATCTTCCTTGCGTTCACGTAGGGGCGGAATTTTGATACGTATGACATTAAGACGGTGGAAAAGATCTTCTCGAAATAGACCTTCTTTGACCCGTTGCTGTAAGTCCTGGTGAGTTGCGGTGATAATTCGAACATTGGATGTAACCGGTGTGTGGCCACCAACACGATAAAACTGTCCATCTGCTAACACTCTTAACAGGCGCGTCTGTAAATCCGCGGGCATGTCGCCAATTTCATCCAGGAACAGGGTGCCACCATCGGCCTGTTCAAAACGCCCTCTGCGTTGAGAGGTGGCCCCCGTAAATGCACCACGTTCATGGCCAAATAATTCTGATTCTAATAAATCTTTAGGTATTGCGGCTGTGTTTATTGCAATAAAAGGGCGCTCGGCTCGGGGGCTATGTTTGTGTAAAGCGCTGGCTACAAGCTCCTTGCCCGTGCCTGATTCACCGTTTATTAACACGGTAATATTAGATTTTGATAATCGACCTATGGCTCGAAACACTTCCTGCATTGAGGGGGCTTCACCAATAATATCTGGCGCGCCTATCGTCTGAGTTGCATTTTTGTGCGCATATTCATCACTTTTTTTACAGGCGCGTTGGGTTAACTCTACCGCATCATCTATATCGAATGGCTTGGGTAAATATTCAAATGCACCACCCTGATATGCTGATACCGCACTATCAAGGTCGGAGTGGGCTGTCATAATGATCGTCGGTATTTCAGGGTATTTCTCATTTAAAATACCTAAAAATTCGAAGCCATCCATTCCGGGCATGCGGATATCTGTAATTAATACATCCGGTTGAGAGTTGCTTAAATATTCCATTGCCGCATCAGCGGTTTCAAAGCTACTAACCAGAAAGCCTGCGGATTTCAGTGCTTTTTCTAGCACCCAACGAATGGAAGAGTCATCATCAATAACCCACACATTATGCTCATTCATTTCAGTTTATCCATTTCGGTTTTTTCAATTCTATTCTCCTGTGCATTAGACAGGGGAAGATACAGTGTGAAAACGGTCTTGCCTGGGCGACTGTTCATTTTAATCAGGCCACCGTGTTGATTAATTAGTGATTGTGCAATTGATAAGCCTAAGCCCGTGCCTTCTGCCCTGCCCGTAACCATGGGATAAAAAATTTGCTCCTGTAAATCAGCAGGAATGCCCGGGCCATTATCAATAATATCGGTCTGTAGGACCAGGCGATGGTGGATATGGCCAATAGTGAAATGGCGTAGCGGACGGGTTTTGTAGGTGATTTCACCGTTACCTGCAAGTGACTGAACCGCGTTTCGGGTGATGTTTAATACAATTTGAATCATCATATCCGAGTCAGCCATAATGTCTGGCAAGCTAGGGTCATAGTCCAGTTTAAAGTAAACCTGGTCCTCTTCAGGAAGCTCAATTTGAATTAGTTGACGAACATGTTCCAGTATCTGGTGAATGTTAACGTTATGTTTTTTCGGCACATTATTAGGCCCCAACATACGATCAACTAAAGACTGCAATCGGTCAGCCTCACCAATTATTATTTGTGTATATTCTTTTAACTCCGTACTGGGTAATTCTCGTTCCAGTAGCTGGGCAGCACCCCGTAAACCACCAAGGGGATTCTTAATTTCATGGGCCATGCCTCGGACTAAATTTCGTGTGGCATTTTGTTCACTCAGCAATTTCTCTTCACGGGCTATACGTATGTGTCTATCCATATGAGCAATTTCCAGGGTTAACTGAATTTCCTGGTTAGCTAACTGTAAAGGGTTGAGATGGTAGTCAATAATCATTTCACGTCCATCAGGAAGTGTAATGCAGGCTTCATGCTCAGTAATGGGGTGAAAATTAACCATTGCGTCTTGCAGGCGATTAACAAAGTCATCATCTACAAACATAACCTTATCTAGCTTTGCCCCTGTGGCCCGTCTTTTGGATATTTGAAACAGGTTTTCACTGGCAGGATTTATATATTCAATACGTAAATCTGAGTTTAAAAGCACTACAGCGGTGTTCAGGTTATCCAGAATATTGCGCTGGTAGTTAGGTTTAGACGTAGTTTTTTCGGTCATAGTATGATGAAGAGCAAGAAGCGAACCAACTGCAATAGAATTAATATAATTACAGGTGTTGTCTGTATAAAGTTAAGTAATTCATAGAGTTAAATAAATCAAATGGAATAACTCAGGTAATAATTAAGCTGATCATATTGATGTAAAGCTTAAGGATAATATAAAAAACACAATAACGCACTATATTGGTGCGCGAGCTATTTGTTGATTTAAAAGCTAAATGTGGCAGGGCTTAGATTTTTCCAAGTTTAACAGACTACCTGGGTTGTTTTTTTAATATGCTCTGGCGATGAACATGTACTGTGATGGGTTTTGATTTTCGTATTGTTTTGCCGTTTTTGTCTTTGACAGTAACACTTAAACTGTGGGATCCACGGTCAATATTTGTCATATCAGCGGACAGGGAAGAGAGTTTATCCTGCATGGTTTTCCCATCCATATGTACACTAAAGTAATGGCCTTGCTTGGTATTTAATGAAGGTTGAATACTAAATGAAATAGAGAAATTGCCGTCATTGTCTCGAATAGTGGCGTCATGTTCCGGTGATGTGATACGTAGATAGGTGTATTTTGTTGTTTTATTCTTATCTTCTTCACTTTCTGGGATGGGCTCAGGTTTTTTTTCAGGTATGTCTGTTGCGGGAACAGATGTTAATGCGGGAGCATCTAACTTTTCAGCACCTTTGAATGGGGGCTGGTCCGAGTAGCTGATATTGCCATCCTTGTCGACCCACTTGTACATTTCAGCATGCGTGGCTGTAGTGTTGAATAGAATGAAGAACAATATGGGAAAGAGCTTGAGTTTATTCATAGATGGATAGTAGTGGTATTTAGGCATGTGTGCAAAGCATTTGATGGGTGGATTAAAAGCAAAAGCAGATTGTCTGCAAATGAACGCTAAAAAACGCAAATGTTTTGTTTGTGCGCCTACGGCGCACTATGCATTTGTAATGCTTTTGCTTTTTTTGTGTTTATTCGCGTTCATTTGCGGACAAACTGCTTTTGCTTGTAAACGTCGGCTTAAGGATAAAGTTAGTGGTAAAAAAAAGCCCCGATAACGGGGCTTTTTAATTCTAAAATAAGTCTTAAAACTTATTATAGAGAGTAGTACATGTCGAACTCAACTGGGTGAGTTGCCTGGCGCAGACGTTGTACTTCTTCATTTTTCAGTTCGAGGTAACCATCGATCTGATCATCAGTAAATACACCACCCTTAGTCAGGAATGCGCGGTCTTCATTGAGTGCATTCAGTGCCTGGTCGAATGAATGGGCAACCTGTGGAATTTGTGCTTCTTCTTCAGGAGGCAGGTCATACAGGTTCTTATCCATCGCATCGCCAGGGTGGATCTTGTTTTCGATACCATCAAGGCCGGCCATCAGCATAGCTGCGAAGCACAGGTATGGGTTAGCTGTGTTGTCACCGAAACGAACTTCGATACGACGTCCTTTAGGGTTTGAAACGAAAGGAATACGGATTGAAGCTGAACGGTTACGGGCAGAGTAAGCCAGCATAACAGGTGCTTCAAAACCAGGAACCAGACGTTTGTAAGAGTTAGTTGAAGCATTGGCAAATGCATTCAGTGCCTGAGCGTGCTTGATGATGCCACCGATGTAGAACAGAGCTGTTTCAGACAGGCCGCCGTATAGGTCGCCAGAGAACAGGTTGTTGCCATCTTTTGCAAGTGACTGGTGAACGTGCATACCGTTACCGTTATCGCCAACTAATGGCTTAGGCATAAATGTGGCGGTTTTGCCATAAGCGTGAGCAACATTATGAATGGCATATTTAAGCTTCTGGACTTCATCTGCCTTTTTAACCAGTGTATTAAATACAGCACCGATTTCACACTGACCAGCCGTCGCTACTTCATGGTGATGAACTTCTGTTTCAACGCCCATGTCTTCCATAACCAGACACATAGCTGAACGTAAGTCCTGTAGTGAGTCAACTGGAGGAACGGGGAAATAACCGCCTTTAACGCCAGGACGGTGTCCCAGGTTACCCGTTTCAGTTTGTTCGCCTTTGCTCCATTCTGCTTCTTCAGAACCAATCTTGTAGCCAACTTCACCCATAGAATCTTTCCATGTAACAGAGTCAAATACGAAGAATTCGTTTTCAGGGCCAAAGTATGCGGTATCCGCAATACCCGTTGATTTCATGTACTCTTCAGCGCGTTTGGCGATAGAGCGAGGGTCACGCTCGTAACCTTGCATAGTTGCAGGTTCGATAATGTCACAGCTGATATTCATGGTGACTTCTTCGCAGAAAGGGTCCATAACCGTTGTTGATGGATCAGGCATCATGATCATGTCTGATTCGTTAATGCCCTTCCAGCCTTCAATAGAAGAGCCGTCAAACATCTTGCCTTCTTCGAAAGTATCTTCACTTACCGTGTGTGCTGGAACAGAAACGTGCTGTTCTTTACCGCGTGGATCTGTGAAACGAAAATCAACGAATTTAACTTCATTGTCTTTCATCATTTTTAGTACGTCACTAGCTGACATATCTGACATGTGTTGTCTCCAAATGTTTA
>Ga0316207_10001323_pt1 | contig 31350 bp, 24 predicted proteins | sample 6weekpyrite_MG_FD_204943 | JGI IMG/M metagenome (GOLD analysis project Ga0316207, IMG submission 204943) | Microbial mat bacterial communities from mineral coupon in-situ incubated in ocean water Damariscotta River, Maine, United States -... | ecosystem: Environmental > Aquatic > Marine >...
AATCGTCTAGCAGAAGAAATATTAGATGTAAAAGATAAAATAGTGACTAGAGATCTTTTTGGAAAAGACTCATAACAAATAAATATAATATTGAAATAGGTAGATTTTATGACTAAAAAAGCATTGATTACAGGTATTACAGGGCAGGATGGTGCTTATTTGGCAAGAGTTTTTACTAAATAAAGGCTATGACGTTCATGGCATAAAACGGAAGGTTTTATCATGATAGTTCTTAGCTAGGTGTCAATATGAATGTGTTTATAAGAAAGGTAAAGAAAAAGTTATTTGGGAGTTTTCATTTCTCATTAAATAATGATGTTAAGAACACTGTATTAGTTGCCGGTGTAGGCCGTAGTGGTACCACATGGCTTTCAGATATTATTAATTATAAGAATGATTATAGGGACATGTTTGAGCCGTTTTATAATGAAAGAGTTGAAATGTGTAGGCCTCTTAAAAATAAGTTGTACCTTAGAAGAGATGAAGAAGGTGCTTTAGTAAAGCTTGTTTTTGAGAAGATTCTTTCGGGTAAAATTAGAGATAGATGGTGTGACTCACAAAATAAAAAAATTATAACATCTCGTAGAATTATTAAAGATATTAGGTTGAATCTAGCATTAGGTTGGATTAAGTCTAAATTTCCTCAAATCCCAATAATTTTTATAATGAGGAATCCATTTGCTGTAGCAATATCAAAAATAAAGCTTGGTTGGGATTTGGATATGAATGAATACTTAAGCCAGAATGCTCTTGTAGAGGATTGTCTATCAGACAAACTAGAGTATTTGAAATCATTAGAAACACCGTTTGATCGTTTTATGGCTCAGTGGTGTATTGAAAATTATATCCCACTTAAACAATTGAATGAGGAAGAGTTTAAGTTTGTTTTTTATGAAAATATTTGTATAACTCCATCTACTGAATTAAGAGCAATTTTTGATTATCTAGGAAAAGATTTTACAGATGATGTGTTGAAAACTATGAAGCGACCCTCGTCTGTAAGTCGTTCTGATAGTGCTATAAAGTCAGAGGCGGATTTGGTAAGTAGCTGGAAAAAACACTGCAGTGATGAAGACTATAAATCTGGTTTGAGTGTTTTGCATAAGTTTTCTATGGATAAAATATATGATGACATGGGTATTCCGAATGAAGACTTTAAACTAGATGATATTCGGTGTATATAAATATTGATTAAATAACTGTATGTAATAGGTGTAGGTTATCATTGATATAAAAGCTATTAGCTTTGAAGATACAAGTATATTTGAATGACATATTTGAGTGACTCATGAGATTTTTTTTGTTTTTTATATTTATTTTCATGTTAGCAACAATATATATTGAGTTTTTTAAAATTGAAATTATTGATTTATTTATTGTAGATAATGCTAACGACAAGAAGCCTGATTTAATTGTTGTTTTGGAGGGAGGTAGTATTAAGTTTGCCCCTTCACATGAAAGAGCGATAGCAGCAATTAATGCCTATGGCTCAAATAAAAGTAAAGTATTGGTTTGTTCGATTCGAGAACTAAAAGGTGAGATTGAGGGTTATTTAATATCAAAGGGAATAAATAAGAGCGATCTAGTTCAAGCCCATTATGAATATGATAGTAGTGGAGGTACATATAATAATATTAAAGAAATTTTATCTGTCCTTAAAGTTAATAAAAATTATAAAAATATTTTAGTTGTAACAAGTCCTTACCATGAATTGAGAGTTAATACTATGATAGTCGAGTTGATTAATAGTGACACTATGTATAATGGAATAACTATAAATTACTCAAATATAAAAAATTCAGAAATAACTAAAACAAACAATTCTAGATTTATGAAAATAATATCACATGAACTACTGGGTATATTAGTGTTTAAATTTACGCATCTTTACAGCAAATATATATCGACTATCGTTGTGGAGCCAAGTCATGAAATTGACATTACATAGTCTTATGCAACTTGTACTGGCATTATTTCTTTTTCTACAAATTATTCCAGCTATAGCTGTCAGTTATTCGCCTGCTACTGAAGAAATTAATCCTCTAACTTTTGGAGCAGTTGGTGATGGTGTATATGATGATACTGTTCCTTTGCAAAAGGCGTTTAAAGTTTGTTCAGTTAGAGGGTTGATTTGTAGATTACCAAAAGGTAAGTCTTTTTTAGTTACAAAGCCCATTTTTTTATGGGGTAAGGCAAATCTAGTAGGAAATGGTGTAGATACTGAAATTATTTTTAATGTTAAGCGTGGCACGTATCTACTGAATCTTGGTATTAGTGGAAAAAATAAGTTAGAAAATGTGTTTTCAGGTTCTATATCAAAAGTCAATTTTAAAGTAGTAGGTGGTACTGGTGGAAGAATCTTATATTTTTGGAGAACACAAAACGCAAGTGTTTCTGATAATGTGTTTAACGTTGGAAAGTATGCATATAGTGCAACGTCATCTGGAAATGACAATAGGTGGGTAAAAAATGGTCCTAAAAATCTGATTAGAAAAAATATCATTATTGAACGTAATAAAATTTACGCTAAGGTAGATAATATTGGGAGTGAAGGCATAGGTTTGGGGAACTTTGATGGCGCTATGATTAGAGATAACACTATTATTGGTGTAGGTGATGACCCTATTGGTGTTCATTTTAGTAACAATATACATATCATCAATAATGTTATGGAAAGTGTTGATGGTAGGTTGTTTGTGGTTAATTCAAAAAATGTTCAAATAATTGGTAATAAACATCGCCGAATCGCGTCATTACTCGATGGTAAATTTTATAGAGGCATATCATTATTGTATGTTGGGTTTGAGAACGTCAATATTAAACATAAATTTTCAGCACCTACAAATGTCGATATCTATAATAATATTTTAACGTATCTTCCTGGTTCTGTAGATGCTGGTGCGGCGATTTATTTGTATGCACCTAGAGATATTAATGTTGATAGTAATGTAATTATTAATGACTCTAAATTGGTTAAAGCGTCTGCAATTCACGTCTTACCTAAAAAGTTTTCAGCGAGATGGACTGATCCAGATAGAATAGATACTCATAAAATGGCACGTGTTTGGAATTTAATTGTTAAAAATAACTCATCTATAGGGCTATATCCTCAAAGAATAATTATGACGGGTAACTGTATAGATTATATGGGAAAAGTGACTTTTAAAAATAATAAAGCATCTGGTTACCAGCTATATTGTCCGAATGTTATAAGCTATCAGAATACTGAAATTAACTAATGATAGCACCTGCAAAACTTAAATCTATAGCAAGTAACCTTGTTATAAGCTACACAAATAGTTTTGTTGCATTTATGGTTTTTTTGCTTCTAGCTAGATTGCTAGGGGCTGATGATTATGCTTTTGTTGCTATTGGAATTGCTGTTGGAGGAATTATTGCTCCATTATTTGATATGGGGTCTGCAAAAACATTTGTACGTGATGCTATCCGACTGAAGGATGAAAAAGAGCTTGATAAACTTGTTCTATCAAATATCAGCTTAAGGCTTTCATCTTCTCTAATTATCATATGTTGTTTATTTGTTTTTTGTTTTTTATATGCTGACAATATTACAAGTTACTTAGCAGTGACATTTTTATCATTATGGTCAGGATTACTTGGAATGTATCCAACTTCTTGGTTTGATTTTAAGCATAGAACATCAGTTCAAAACTTATGCGTTATGATCGAAAGAGTAGTATTACTTGTCTTTATTGGAGGGGTGTCGTTTATAGAAATAGAAAGCCTATTGATCTATGTCTTAGCTATTTTAATGGTTTGTTTGAGGCTTTCATCAATTACTTATCAAGTTAAACTATGGTGGAAATTGTATTCGCAAAGTGAATTTCACATACGACTAAAATTTGCAACAATTGATTCTAAGGGTGTAAATATACTCTTAACAATGGCGCTAGTTTCTAATGCATTATTGACATATGGTAATCAATTAGTATATGGGAAATTTGGTGACCCAGTTGAATTATCATCTTATAGTTTAGCTTTCCAGTTTGTAAGTTTGATTTTTTTGTTTCAAGCGCAGGCTATACGCGTCCTTAATCGTGATATATCTGAAATAAATAAATCTAAGGACCAATCTGCTATTATTAAGAATTTAATTGGTCATAGTGTGTTTTTAGCTTTAGTTTCAGCTGCTATGTCAATATTATTGTTATTTGTGTCTGATTACATCCCGATTTTTATTGATGATACACGATTTAACTCTATTTCATTATATATGCCAATTTTAAGTGTCTGGATTGTCTTTGTCGGAATGGGCCAAGTCGTTACACAATATTTACTAGAGATAAAACAGGAAAAATTTTATTTATTTAATTGTATCGTAGCAGGTGTAGTCGCTATTTTATTGGGTATTGCATATGTGCCGCTAAATGGAGCTATATCGGTTGCGTATATATTAACTATTGTTCATATCTCATCAATATCTGTAAATGCTAGTAGAGTACTGTATGTGCACCATAGTAGATCAAAGGATTCAAATTGAAATCTGTTATTACAAAATGGATTAAGAAGTATCTAGGTCAATTTCCTAAAAATGATATTAATTGTGATATATCTCACAGTTGTTCATTTGCAATGGTTAAAAACCTTATTCTAGGCAAATGGATATTCATTGGCCCAAAATGTTTTCTTGATGCTAAAGGTTCAATCTATATAGATGATGGCGTTGTAATTTCAAGCCGGGTAACAATACTAACTAGTAATCATAATTATAGAGATTGTGTATCTATGCCTTATTCCGGTGAGGATGTTAAAAGAGAAGTACGAATTAAAAAAGGTGTCTGGATAGGGTACGGGGCAATAATAATGCCAGGCGTTGTATTGAACGAAGGCTCTATAGTTGCTGCAGGTTCAGTAGTAACAAAAAATGTGCCGTCTGGTTGTATTGTAGGTGGAAATCCTGCCATTAAAATATCAGAAAGACAAGGTGATAGCTGGCTGAATCTCTTAAATGATAATAAGTTTTATATTAAGAATAAATATACTAAATAAACATAGATGGTAATAGTTTTTATATGAAAAAAGCAACACTGGTTGGCTATCATGGGCGTAAGAATTTAGGCGATGATATTTTTCGTGAAATTGTACTTCATTGGCTTCGAAATAAGCTTAATGTTACTGCGTGTAGTATTACTGCAAAAAAAGATAGTATCGCTCTGTCTAAAGACCTAAATCTTAGTTTTATAGAGTCACCTATTGAGTCGGTTTCCAGATCTATATGGGCCCCAATCTTTATTAGTTCACTCAGGTGTAACTATCTGGTGTTTTCAGCAGGTTCAATCTTCACAATCCAGCCTTTTTTTATTATTTATTCTATGTTAATTCTGTTGAGAGCAATACGTGGAAAAAACCTTAAAATATTCGCTATAGGTGTGTCTATCGGACCGTTTAGGAATCGCTATGACAAATATTGGTGTCTTAAAGCTTTAGCTTTATTTGATAAGGTGATTTTAAGAGATAAGCGTTCAGAAACGTTCATTGAAAACGCGATGGTGAATTATAAAAAATCTTATGACTTAGCACTTAGTTATAATATTTTACTAGACAAAATAGACCCTTATAATTGTAATGATAAATTTAAATTGGGCATTTCAATCACAGAAAGGGGCTTTAGAAGTTGTAAACAATCACATTCGGATGATTGCGAACAGTACGTGTCATTAATAGAAAGAGTGTTGCTAAGTTCTACAAATAGTACTGTCAAATTGTTTGCAGTCTGCAGTGATCCACATGATGGTGATATAAAGTTGTGTACGCATGTAGCAAATAGGTTAATGGGTTACGCGGATAGAATTTCTATAGAAATATATGATAATAATGTCGATGAATATCTAAAGTCATTAAGTATGTGCTCGGCAATTATTGCCTCGCGTATGCATGCTGGAATAATGGGTATATTGAATAAAGTTCCAGTTTATCAAGTGTCGTATGCTGAAAAGATTTCAGAATTCTATATGAACTGTGGTGTTGATGAAACCTATTTAAGAACCCCCAATGAGGTTACGACAGATGATATGTACAATTTTGTCATGCAGGCATTTGAAGGCGCTTTAAATGAGTTTGTTGAAAAACAATACGCTATTATTTATCAAAAAGGTGAAGTTATAGTCAATGATTTAGAGGTTTTAAGTGAATTCTGATTTTAATAAAGGGGCATCATCCTTTGAATCAGTGAGATTAAGATCTCATTCTAATGATATTGGCTTTAAAAAAGAAGTAGCGATCGTGCGTCGGGAAGATAAACGTATATTTCTCACTAAATTCTTCGTTGCGAGTCTATTTGTTATTTCAACGTTAGGCGTGTTTCTAGCTGATGAGGTGTCAAATGATGCATTTATGTTAGTTAGTTTATTTTCGGTATTATTGGTTACTAATTATCTAGGGTTTTTTATTTTAAAGAACGATATACCCATTCTATTGATCTTCTCCCTTTTTTGCGTATATGTGTGGTTAGCATTTCCTTTAAAGTTAATGCTAGCGCTATATGACCCTATGACACTTTGGGTTTCACATTCTTTCTTTACACCAAAGGAAGTCACAGCCGAAATCGCAGGCGCATTTATTGCCTTATCACCAGGCTTGATTTTTTTGTTTATCGGACTTTTTCTGGTAAATATTAAATTTAAATCAAAACAACAAGCTTCAGTTGTAAAAATAAAGCATATGAAATTCATTTCAATAATCATCTCGCTTATGGTGTTGAGAGTATTAATTCAAGTATTTTTAGATATCGGTGTTCCTGGGGTTAAACCAAAGCCAATTCCAATTCCCTTTGCAATTGGTGTTTTGGAGCTTTTGACGCGTCCAGTATTGTTAGCAGTGGTAAATTTGTATTTATATTATGTTATACGCTCTAATGATAAAAAATGGATTAAAGTGGCATTGGTACTAAGTTTAGTAAATATAGTACTGGGATTAAGAGTGGGATATAAGAGTGAGCTTGTTTTACAGGTGCTGTTACTGGCTTATTATTTATTTGAGGTGCTCCCATATATATCAAAACGTAATAGAAAGTTTATGACCCTCTTTCTTTCAGGAATGTTTGCCACAATGGTTATATTGTACCCATTAGTTAATCATTATCGATCTTATATTCTAAGTGGAGAGAATTTATCTGAAGCTGTTGAAAGCGCTCAAAAGAGAATTGAGAAAGAGGAGAGCAATTTTGCCTTGAATTTTTTAAATAGAATTAATGGTATTGGTGCATTTTACGCTGCTAAAAAGCTTGGAGAAGGCGAGGTCTATACTATTGATGCTATATTTAATGAAGAAGTTATGGACTTAATTAAATTTAAGTTATATGGATCGAACAAAGATAAAGCAGTTACTGCGTTTGGTACAACACAGTTTTCTGTATTTTATCTTGTGGGAGGTGGTTTTTTTCTGGCAATTGCATGTCTTATTGTAGGTATGTTTATAAGGCTGAGCTCAAGCTTTATACAGATGAAGGTGTTCAATTCATCTTATACATTCAATGCTTACTTGCCTCTGTTATGTATTTTATGGGTTAAGCTACTTTCATCAGGGGGTAATTTATCTCTTTACATAAAAGAGCTGTTACTTGTTGTATTATGCATGTATTTATTGGAGCGTAGTTCAACTGTTTTGGGCCGCTCGTAATTTTAATTATAAATTTGTTTTAGACTAAGCTAAGCGGCTAATTTGAACTTTCTATGAAAATATTATTTGTTACAAATGAGGTGCCATTTCCGCCGGATAATGGTGTAAGAATAGTTTCGTATAATGCTATGCGTTTAATGAAAGACAAAGGCCACGATCTTGCGTTAGCGATACTTACTGAAGAAGATGGAGATTTGACACAAAGATTTGAAAAAATTCAATCGTTTTGTCTTGATGGCTGTTCATTTTTAGTCAAGTTGTTTCCTAAGAATAAATGGATTATTCAATTTTGGGCTATTTTAAAAAATAAAATATACCCAATAGAAAGATATAATTCAGATACTTTTCGCCGGAAGTTAATGTTATTGATTGAGGATTTCAAGCCAGATGTAATACATTTTGATATCATAACAATGACACAATACATTGATATAGTACCTGAAGGAATTGGTACTGTTGCCTCTATCAATGACAGTTATTGCTTGACGCTTGAGAATTTATTTTTGAATGGACAGTATAAAGGGCTACAATATATTTATAGAAAACTCCAGTTTTATCAAACTCGGTATTATGAGAAAACTATGTACCCCAGATTCGATAAAGTACATGTGATGACAGATATTGATGCGTCTTTTTTACAATCATTAAGCCCTCGTATATCTACTTCAGTTATACCTAATGGGGTTGCGTCACAGTTATTCGACGTTACTATTAATACAGTGAATAAGCAAGATATTATATTTGTGGCGAAATTGGTTGGAGATAATGTTTATTCTTTGAATGAGTTTTTAGAAATTTCCTGGCCAAAAATACATGAAAATTCGCCAGATACTAAATTGTTTGTTGTTGGGCAAGTCACTGAAGATGCGTTTTATTTAAAAAATAAACATCATAATACTGATGGTGTAATATTTTTGGGATACGTTGAAAACTTAGAAGATGCATATTCACGTTGCGGAGTTGCTATTGTTCCTATAAATAAAAATTGCGGATTAATTAATAAAGCGATTGAAGCAATGGCAGCAGGTTTGGCGGTGGTAGGGTTTGAGAATTCATTTTGTAGTTTACTGGGTGCTGTAAACCGTAGACATTTTATATTGGTGCAGAATTATGAATCAATGCCGCAAGCTATTCTAGAATTGTTTAATGATAGTGAATTATTTAATGATATTAAGCATTCTGCCCATAAGTATGCCATTGAAAATTATTCATGGGAAAGTCGAATAAAAGCATATGACGATATGTACAATGATTCTTTACTCAAGCACAAATTAAACTAATGTTTAATTAATGATTTATATTAAATGTGGTTTATATGAAAGTTCTATTTAATGCTACAACTCTCGTTATGGGTGGTGCACTTCAGGTTGCCGTTTCATTTATAAAGCAATCTTTAATTAATGATGCTGATATCGATTGGTATTTCGCCATATCCAAAGAAGTTTTTCGGGAGCTTGCAGAAGATGATGTTGTTAAGATGTCTTCACGATTCACTGTTTTTGAAAAATCTCCAGCTAAGTCAAAATCACAAAGAAAAAGGCTTTTCGAATTATCTGACAACAATAAATTTGATGTCGTGTTCACTCTTTTTGGACCCGCATACTTGAAATTCAAGATTCCACATGTGTGTGGCGTTGCTGATGGTTGGGTGACACACTCTAATTTGTTAGCGTTTAAATCATTGGGATCAATATCTGCGTCACTTAAAATGCTTTTAACAATGATATATAAAGCTATCTGGTATAAAAAGTCTACATCCTGGATTGTTGAAGCAAATAATGCAAAGCTTGGTTTAATCAAGAGATTAAGAGTTAAGCCTAACTCTATTCATGTGATAGAGAATTCATGTGGTCAGCATTATTTTTCACATGAATCTGTAATACCTGATTTTAAGGCGTTAAAAACTATTCGTGTGTTATGTATGTCTGCATATTATGCACATAAAAATCTAGAAATTATTCCTGAGATTGCTAAGCATTTATTTAATAAAAATGATGACTATAATTTTGAGTTTGTACTAACATTACCAGCAGATTCGGCTGGCCTTGTAAAGATTTTAAAGAAGGCTAAATTACTTGGTGTTGAAAAGTTTATCTGTAATATAGGGCCAGTATTAGTTAATGATGGCCCTACCGTGTATGAGGGTTGTCACATTGTGTTATTGCCGTCTTTTCTTGAAACTTTTTCAGCTAATTATCCGGAGGCAATGGCTATGAGTAGACCTATTGTTACTTGTGATTTAGAGCACGCTCATAATGCATGTAAGGATTCAGCCTTATACTTTGAACCTACGTGTGCTAAATCTGCAGCAGATAATATTCGTCTTCTGCTAGATGATCCTTATCTATTAAAATCACTTATTATGAAGGGTAATGAGGTGCTTCAGACTTTGCCTACACCCGAACAAAGATACAATCAATATATCGATGTCATTAGGATCGGAATAGCAAAAACATAATATAATTATATTATTATATACAATAGTCAGTATTAAATATTAATTAATAGATGGGTGTATTATCACTATGATAAATATACAATAATACAAATTATTCAGTGATTAGATAATATAAAAACTAAATATCACGGCATTATATATTAGAGCATTTGGAGTTATGCATGTTTAAAGATAAAACGTTATTAATAACGGGTGGTACAGGGTCATTCGGCGGTGTTGCACTTGAAAGATTTATAAATACTGATATAGGTGAGATACGTATTTTTAGTAGAGACGAGACTAAACAGCACGATCTCAGAATGAAATACAATAATGACAAAATTAAATACCACATAGGTGATGTAAGGGATTATGACAGTATAAACGCCGCGATGCGCGGTGTTGACTATGTTTTTAGTGCCGCTGCACTTAAGCAGGTTCCATCTTGCGAGTTTTACCCTATAGAAGCGGTTAAAACGAATGTGCTAGGTACTGAGAATACGTTACGTGCAGCATTAAATAATAATGTAAAAAATGCAATTGTCTTAAGTACAGACAAAGCGGTTTATCCCATTAATGCTATGGGCATGACAAAAGCGTTAATGGAAAAGGTTACTGTTGCAACCTCTCGCGGTGTACCAGCGAATGGCACTGTTATGTGTAATACGCGATACGGTAATGTAATGGCTTCTCGTGGTTCTGTTATCCCCTTGTTTGTTGATTTAATCAAAAAAGGTCAGGCACTTACAATAACTGACCCTGCGATGACTCGTTTTATGATGTCATTGCCTGAGGCGGTTGATCTTGTATTATTTGCATTTGAACATGGTAATCAGGGTGATACATTTGTTCAAAAAGCACCTGCAGCGACTGTGCTTGTATTAGCTGAAGCACTAAAGAAAATATTTAATGCAGATAATGAAATTCGTATTATTGGTACGCGACACGGTGAGAAAAAGCATGAAGCTTTATTAAGCAGAGAAGAGTTCGTCAAAGCAGAAGATCTTGGCGGTTATTATCGTGTGCCTGCTGATACACGAGATCTGAACTATGCCAAGTTCTTCGTAGAAGGCGATGAAGAATTATCACAGGATGAAGATTATACTTCAGAGAACACTGAGCGTCTCGATGTTGATGGTATGGTTGAGATGCTCATGAAGCTACAATTTATTCAAGATGCTCTGGCTAGCGATTAATATATTATGAAAACAATCATGACTATTGTTGGTACGCGGCCTGAAATTATAAAACTCAGTCGCGTTATAAATGAGCTAGAAAAGTATACTGATCATGTTTTAGTTCATTCGGGACAAAACTATGACTATGAGCTTAATGAAGTTTTTTTTAATGAGATGGAGATCAAAAAACCTGATTATTTTCTTAATGCGGCAGCAGATAATGCTGCATTGACAATTGGTAATGTCATTGCTAAATCAGATGAATTGATGGAGAAATTAAAGCCAGACGCCGTTTTACTATATGGTGATACTAATAGCTGTCTTTCTGTAATTTCTGCGAAGAGAAGAAAAATTCCAGTTTTTCATATGGAGGCGGGTAATCGTTGCTTCGATGAAAGGGTGCCTGAAGAAATTAATAGAAAGATTGTAGATCATCTCAGTGATATTAATATGACTTTAACCGAGCATGCAAGGCGTTATTTAATCAGTGAAGGTCTTGGTGCCGAGACGGTTATAAAAACAGGCTCTTCAATGAAAGAAGTGCTGGCCTATTACCGAGATAAAATTGAGTCATCTGATGTTTTAGCGCGTTTAAAGCTTAAAGAGAAAGACTTCTTTATAGTTAGCACACACCGTGAAGAGAATGTGGATTCAGAAGAAAATTTTAATGATTTATTAGAATCATTAAATGTGATGGCTTCTACCTATGGTAAACGGATCATAGTTTCTACGCATCCTCGCACACGCAAAAAACTGGAATCTCTCTCGTCCATAGAGTTTAATCCTCTAATAGAGTTTATGAAGCCTTTGGGGTTCTTTGATTATATCTGGTTGCAGAAAAATGCATACTGTGCAATATCAGATAGCGGAACAATAACTGAAGAGTCATCTATATTAGGATTTCCGGCTATTACAGTTAGGCAAGCACATGAACGTCCTGAAGGTATGGATGAGGGTGTGTTGATTATGGCGGGTTTAAAAAGTGATGATATTATCAACTCTATCGATATAGTTGTTGGCCAACATGCTGAAAATAATAATATTATACGCATAGTGGGTGATTATGATGTGGAGAATGTGTCTAGCAAAGTTGTTAGAATTATAGTGAGCTATATTGATTATATAAACCGTACCGTATGGAAACAGTATTAGAATGAAAAAAATAGTGGTGCTTGGTTGTGCGGGTATGGCTGGTCATATTGTGGCTGAATATCTGTCTAGTAAGAGTGATTATCAGGTTTTTGGTTTAGCGAGGTCAGAAGGGCGTTTTGTAACTCACGTTATTGATGTAACTGATTTTGATACTCTGGAAAATATTTTACTCGAGATAAAGCCAGACTATGTAGTTAACTGTATCGGTGTTCTTGTTAGTAAGTCATCCGATGATATTTGTACAGCTATTCAAATTAATAGCTACCTGCCACATTATCTTTCCAGTCTGGGTAAGCAATATGAGTTCAAGCTTATTCATATTAGTACTGATTGCGTGTTTTCAGGTAAAGTTGGAGGCTATAAGGAAGATTCTTTTAGAGATGGTGATGATAACTATGCTAGAACAAAAGCACTTGGTGAAGTAATCAATGATATAGATTTAACGATCAGAACATCAATTATTGGACCAGAATTAAAAAATAACGGTACAGGATTATTTGACTGGTTTATGAAGCAGAAAGGACAAATTAATGGCTATACTGAAGCTTATTGGTCAGGTGTAACTACTTTCGAACTGGCAAAAGCTATTCATGAGTTTATAAAGCAGGAGATTTGTGGTTTATATCAACTTTGTCCTGTAGATAAAATATCAAAATATGACTTGTTGAAATGCTTTGCTGAAATTTGGGGCCGTGAAATAGATATTCTTCCTGTATCTACTTATCATGTGGATAAAAGCCTTGTATCAACTCGGGATGATTTTGATTATAGCGTGCCTGAGTACAGGGTAATGCTAGAAGAACAGCGTGAGTGGATGGAATCTCATGCTGAATACTACCCTCAGTATTAGTCAGTAGAAATATGAAGATTTTACTGCTGGTTGATGATTATTTTCCTAATAGTATTAAAGTAGCTGCAGTCATGATGCATGAGCTTGCTAAAGAGTTGCAGCAGCAGGGACATGATGTAACCGTTTGTACTCCTGATGTTAACTTATCACGTAAATTTATAGTAGATGAGTATGATGGAGTGCCTGTTCTACGTTTCAAGCTTGGAGCTATAAAAAATGTATCAAAAGTTAAACGAGCAATTAATGAAACGCTATTGTCATACATCGCCTGGCGTGATTTGAGAATTTACTTTACTGAAAATAAGCATGATTTGATTGTTTCTTATTCGCCTACAATATTTTTTGGAGGTTTAGTAAAAAAGCTGAAGTCTATTTGGCAGTGCAAAACATACTTGATACTGCGAGATTTTTTTCCGCAATGGGTGGTTGATAATGGACTTATAAAGCAAGACTCTCTTATACATCGCTATTTCAAATATTTTGAGTCTATCAGTTATAAAGCTGCTGATATTATCGCAGTTCAGTCACCCTCTAATAAAGAGTATTTTCAGGCTAACGCCCATTATCATGAATATTTAGATAAACTTGATGTCTTGTATAACTGGTCGAATGCAGATCTAAATATTAGGCAAACAGGAAGTTATAGAAAAGATCTTGGGTTGGTAGGTAAAGTCGTGTTTTTTTATGGAGGCAATATAGGTCATGCTCAGGATATGATGAATATTGTGAGATTGGCACAATCACTGACGGACTATCCGCAAGCTCATTTCCTGTTAGTTGGTCAAGGTGATGAGGTTGATTTGGTACTGAACTCAATTGATGAATACAACATTAACAATATAACCTATCTGGAAGCTGTCAGTCAGGATGATTATCAGCAGATGCTAATGGAGTTTGACATCGGCTTATTTAGCCTGCATAGAAGTCACAAATCACATAATTTTCCCGGGAAGCTACTAGGCTACATGAAATATTCCAAGCCAATACTGGGTAGCGTGAATGCGGGTAATGATCTGAAGCATGTAATATTAGAATCTGATGCGGGATTTGTAACAATAAATGGTGATGATAACAACTTCACTAAAAATGCAGTTATGCTTTTAGAGTCTGTCGAACGAAGGCAGGAAATGGGAGCTAATGCACGAGCATTATTAAAAAAGAAATTTTCAGTTCATTTCGCGGCAAAAAAGATCACCGAGATCTTTGATAGATGATGGCTTTTTATGTTATGAAAAAATTAAAGGCTTTGTAATTGATGATAAAACTCGATAATGAATTATTTGATAAGATGATGGCTGAAGCTGAAAAGAGCCCTAGAAAGAGGTCGCACTATAATATTCATCGGGATTATAGTGAGCCCGTCCAAAGGTTATGTATAGCGCTTAAAAGAGGGACTTATGTAAGGCCTCATTGTCATGTTAATGAAGAGTCATGGGAAATGATAATGGCTTTGAAGGGGCTGGTTGCTCTTTTGGTGTTTGATGTTAATGGTTGCATCATAGAAAGAATTGAATTGTCACCATTAGATGGGGCTATTGGCGTTGAATTGAAGCCTAACACTTGGCACATGGTGTTTCCTATGTCCTCAGAAGCTATTCTTTTTGAAGTAAAGGAAGGGCCTTTTACACCTAAGAAAAAGAGTGATTTTGCTAGTTGGTCTCCTGGAGAGGAGAGTAATGATGCACAAAGGTTTTTAAATTGGGCAATGAATGCTGGTGTCGGTGATGAATACCAGTCGTTATAAATTGTTCTTAATTATATATGTTTATTGAGAGTTACTACTATGTCAGATGAAACAAGTAAATCTGTCTTAAAAGAATCACTATTTTTTTGGGCAGTGCTTGCTATAGCAGCTTTACTTACGGGTTTTATTTATTCTGATGGTCTTGCGTTGATGGTTAATTGGTGGGAGACAAGAGAAGAATATGGGCACGGCTTTATCATCCCGTTTATTACATTGTTTCTAATATGGCAAAAGAGTGATCAGCTAGAAAAAATTGAATTTAATGGATCATGGCTAGGTGTCATTTTAACTTTATTCGGCCTCTTTCTATATTACGCTGGTGAGCTAAGCTCATTATATACAATAATACAATACGCTTTCATAGTGGCTCTTTTTGGGATTTCTCTATCTATAATGGGGGGCAAGGCTTTCCGTATTATTTTAGTGCCTCTTATAATCCTGCTCTTCATGGTGCCACTGCCCAATTTCATTTTTTATAATTTATCTTCTCAACTACAACTTATTTCATCACAATTGGGTGTGCTAATTATTCGCTTGTTTGATATTAGTGTTTTCCTTGAAGGTAACGTAATTGATCTGGGTGTATATAAGTTGCAAGTAGTTGAGGCGTGTAGCGGATTAAATTATCTATTTCCACTTATGACACTGGCTTTTATATCGGCATATTTTTTTACAGGAGCTATGTGGAAAAAAGTTATCATTTTTCTCTCATCTATTCCAATTACCATTATTATGAACAGTCTACGTATTGGTTTGATCGGTGTAACAGTGGAGTACTGGGGGATAGAGATGGCTGAAGGTGTCCTTCATGATTTTGAAGGCTGGGTTGTTTTCATGAGCTGCATTGTCATACTCGTTGCAGAAATGTGGGTTTTAGCTCAGATAGGTAAAGATAAATTACCATTACGTGAAGCGTTTGGCCTGGATTTTCCTGAGCCTACACCTGAAGATGCTGAGATTAAATATAGAGATATTCCCAAGCCATTCTATGCATCATTAGCGCTTGTTGCGCTTGTCGCCCTCAGTAGTTTCGCTTTACCAGAACGTACTGAAGTGATTCCTGATAGAAAATATTATGCTGAGTTTCCCATGGAGTTTGATCAATGGAAAGGCCGTACTGATTATCTCACTAGCGATGTGCTAGATGCGCTAAAACTCACTGACTATCTCATGGTTAATTACCAAAATGCTGGTGATATGGGCGTTGTCAACTTTTATTCGGCATATTATGAATCTCAGAAAAAAGGGGCATCTGCACATTCTCCACGTTCATGTATACCTGGTGGTGGCTGGCGTATTACTAGTTTAGCTAATCACACTGTAGATAAGACAAATATTGCTGGTGTTCCCTTGGTTGTAAACAGGCTTGTGATTCAAAAAGATAATACTAAACAGTTAGTTTACTACTGGTTCCAGCAGCGCGGTCGAATTGTGACGAATGAATATATGATGAAATGGTATTTGTTCTGGGATGCCGCAACTCTAAGCCGTACAGATGGTGCTTTGATGCGTTTAACGACAGTGCTTAAGCCAGGACAGGATATTTCAGTTGCAGATGAACGTTTGAAAAGCTTTGTTAGAGAAGTTGCACCGTTGGTTCCTGCTTATGTGCCCGGTAAGTAAAGCGATCTGATGCTGTTTATATTTGCGTTTATCATTTCGCTGGTGGTTACTATGGCACTTATTCCGCCTATTATGAAATGGGCGGATAAGATAGGTGCAATTGATATTCCTGATGCACGCAAGGTGCATACACAGGCCATACCTCGTGTTGGCGGTATAGCAATGGTGATCGGAAGCTTTGCTGCGATCTTGCTTATGGCAGATATTGATCAGCAGGTAATAGCGATTCTTGCAGGTTTTGCGGTTATCTGGGGGTTTGGGTTATGGGATGATCGCTGTGAGCTGAATTATAAAACTAAATTTTTAGGCCAGTTGCTCGCAGTCGTTGTCGTAGTTACATGGGGGGATGTGGTAATAAGGACATTTCCTTTTATAGATGGCTATTTGCCGGACTATATTGCAATACCGTTTACCATATTTGCGCTTGTAGGCATTACTAATGCAATAAACCTCTCTGATGGCTTAGATGGCCTGGCGGGTGGCACATCCTTAATAACGATCAGCATGATCGCACTTCTGGCACACGATGCAGGCGGCTCAAGCGTTGTCATTATTGCACTGTCTGTTGCGGGGTCTATTTTAGGCTTTCTTCGTCATAATACATATCCTGCGCGTTTATTTATGGGGGATACGGGAAGCCAGTTTTTAGGCTTTAGTCTTGGCGTTCTTGTAATCGTGCTGTCGCAATCTGTTAATTCAGCAATGAGTCCACTGATTCCATTAATGCTGCTAGGCTTGCCTATACTGGATACATTCGCAGTAATGGGGCAGCGTTTATACGAAAAACGTTCGCCATTTTCGCCAGATAAAAATCATATACATCACAAACTATTAGCTATTGGCCTTGATCAATATGAAGCAGTGTTTATTATTTACCTGCTCCAGAGTAGTTTTGTAGCACTTGCTTACTTTATGCTTTATGAATCTGATTTGTTACTCAGTCTAATCTATATGGCAATCAGTGCGCTTGTGCTGGGTGTTTTTCAATTAGCCACTGTGAGTAGCTGGCAAGTCAGTCGTATGGGTGTTAAGCATGACTATAAATTAAAAATTTTTATACGCTACTTAAGGGACAAAGGTCTTTTGGTTGGTGTTCCTACCTATATCTTGATAGTGTTGGTACCTGTTTTATTTATACTGCCTGTGATTTACAGTCTTCAGATTAGTTTAGATATGGCCATACTGGCTATAATGTTATTGTTTGTATTGTTGGGTGCATTAATTTTTCGCGCTAATAATCAGTTATTAGAAAAAGCTGTCGTTTATGTGGTAGCAGTCATATCGGCTTTTCAGTTATCTAATGTACCTGAAAACACAATGATAGTGGATGTAATGAATGGCTTGTATTTGTTGCTATTCATTTCATTTGTTTTGAGAGTGCGATTCTCACATGAGAAAACATTTCAGGTGACGCCGCTCGATTATTTGGTGATCGTTCTGGTAATTATAGTTCCTAACTTGCCAGAAGCGCATATAGGGAATGAGTTTATAGGTGAGATGGCTATAAGATTAATAATTATGTTTTATGCATGTGAAACAGTAATGGGTATGGCACTTTCTAAATGGAATTTGATGCGATTAGGTCTTATTGGTACATTGTTACTTGTTACCGTTCGTGGTTTATAAGCACATTGATATAATTATAAAATTAGTATTTATGATGGAGAAATTTAAATGAAATATTCAATTTCTGGGTTGTTTAAAACAACATTGGTGTCAGCAATAGCTATTACAGTTATTTCATGTGGTGGTGCAGAAGAGAGAAAAGAAAAATATCTGGAGAAAGGGAAGGTTTATCTTGAGGAGAAAAATTATGATAAAGCTAAAATTGAATTCAAAAATGTTCTTCAGATAGATCCTAAGGATGCTGATGCGTATTTTTTCATGGGGCAGCTTGAAGAGCGAAATAAAGAGCTTGTTAAGGCACTTAGCAACTATAAAAAAGCGATTGAGCTGGATCCAAAACATACTAAAGCAAAAGTCAAGCTCGCTAAAATATACGTTATTGCAGGAACAGAAGCTTATATAAAAGATGCTAATGCCTTATTAAATCAGATAACGCAAGAACAGCCAGGTAATTCTGAGGCTGAGTTAATTTCTGCTACGATATTATATAAAACTGGATCTAAACAAAAGGCCATTATTGACTTAGAGAGTGTCGTTAATAAAGATATGTATCTGGTTGAAGGTATAAGCTTACTGGCTACTCTTTATCAAAGTGAAGGCGAAGAGGATAAGGCTCAGGATTTGTTGACTAAGGCAGTTGAGAATAACCCTAAAGAGATTCCATTGCATATTTCATTGGCTAAACTGTTAGCAAAGAACAATGATTACTCTAATGCGGAAAAATACCTCAAACAAGCTATTAGTATAGAGCCTGAGAATTATGCTTTGCAGGTAGCCCTTGCATCATTTTATACATCTTCAGATCAGCTTAACAAAGCAGAAACGGTGTTGAGAAATGCAATTAAGCAAGATGATGAAGATAGTCAGCGCTATCTCGTTCTTGTTGAAATGCTTGCTACCAGGTCAAGTGTACAAAAAGCCGAAGATGAACTTATAAATGCAATTAAAAATAAACCTAAAATATACGATTTGAAATTTTCACTGGTGAGTTTTTATGAAAAAGTTGGGAAAAGAAAGGATGCAAAGAAGGTTTTAGAGCAGATAATATCTGAAAGGACATATGAGATTGAAGGTGTAAACGCGCGAATACAGCTCGCTAACTTACTTTTGCAGGAAGGTAATCTAAAATCTGCTAAAAAACATGTGGATGAAGTAATTGCTGAATATCCGAACAATAGCGGTGCGCTGTTAATAACAAGTAAGCTAGCATTGGAGGATTTCGACTCAATCGCAGCGATTAATGGTTTGCGCACAGTACTCAAGAATGATCCTAAAAATGCGGAAGCATCTTTGTTACTTGCGCAGGCGCATGAGCTAAACAATGAAACTTCTTTGGCTGAGACTGAGCTAAAAAAATCAATCGAAGCTAACCCAGTAAATGATCAGGCTCATGCTAATTATACTAAATATTTATTAAGTAAGGGGCGTATTGATGAAGCCATAAGCGTCCTAGATAAAGCGCTAACGTATTTTAAAGATAGTTACCCACTGATGCAGCTTAAACTTAAGGTGCTTGCATCACAGGGTCAAGATAAGCAGATGCTTACATTACTTAATATGATGGAACAATCTAATCCTAACAATGCTGAAATAAATATAACAAAAGGTCAGTATTATCTGGCTAAACGTGATTTTTCGAAGTCTATTGAGCAGTTTGAAAAAGCCTATGAAAAGTCTAATAATAAATTTCAGCCACTTGAAATGATGGTAAAAGTATACCTGACGAATCAGCAGCCTGAAAAGGCAATTGAAATGTTAAATAAGCGTATTGAGCAATCAGCAGATGACGCAATTGCAAATCAACTGCTTGGGCAATTGTATGTAACTCAAAATAAAATCGATGCTGCACGCCTCAAATTTCAAGTTGCTAGTAACGCAGCTGCATCTTGGTTTTTACCATATAAAAGCTTAGCTTTAACTTATGCGGCAGAGAAAGATTACATCAAGGCGTTAGAAGTACTTAAAAGTTCATTACCTAAATTAAGCAATGTGGTACCTGCAATGATGCAAATGGCCTCATTATATGAGGTGCAGTCTAAGTATGCTGATGCTATGTCTATCTATAAGCAGGTATTAGACGAAAATATTTCTAACAAGTTGGCGGCAAATAATTATGCGTCATTACTGCTTGATCACGGTGAAGCGGGTGATGTTGATAAGGCGTTAGAGTTGGTTAAAGGGTTTGAAAAAATACAACAGTCTGCTTTTCTGGATACGCTAGCATGGGCTTACGCAAAATCTAGCAATCATCAGAGAGCTATCGAAATTCTTTTGCCAATTGTAGAAAAGACACCAGATACCGCAATCTTTAGATATCACTTAGGGTATGCTCTATATTATTCTGGTGATAAAGCAGCTGCTAAATCGCATCTTGAAATCGCTGTATCTAGTGAGCAGAAATTCACAGGTAAAGATGAGGCAGGAAAATTACTAAAGACAATCTAAATTTGTTGAGATTGTAGCTTGAGTATATGACAAGTATATCACTTTGCTTATATGTGACCTTGTTTGTTTATAGAAATAAGCATGCTTTATAATTTAGCTTTCGAGATAGTTTATTATTACTAATGTATATTGAAATCATTAGCTTTGGCACCGCTACATTCCTGTTTTTAATACTGGGATTAGTAATGCTGACGGGTAAACGTGACAACTTGCCAAAAAACATGCTGGCAGTTGCTTCTCTATCTAGTGCTATCTGGTCGGGAACCGTAACTTATCAGGCTGCCTTTGGTGGCCTGTTAAGTTTTACACTTCTCTTAGAGCTTCTTCGGTCTCTCGCCTGGTTTTCATTTTTACTTGTGATGTTGCGTACTGCTTATAACAGTACAGATAAAATCAATAAAAACTTCAAAATAACGTTTGCTGGGCTAACCGTTTTCATCGTTGGCCTTATGCTTCTGGCTCTGTACCGTATTTCGGGTGGTTCTCTTTTTGAATTTATTGCGGGTAATGATGTTCTTGTAGGGCACTTGCTGATATCTATCGGCGGTATTGTCATTGTTGAGCAATTATATCGAAACACATCTGATGAGCAGCGTTGGGGCCTAAAATACCTATGGATCGCCATAGGCTCTATGTACGCTTATGATTTTTATCTCTATTCTGATGCCTTCCTGTTTCAGCGTATCGATAATGAATTATGGAATGCGCGTGGCTTCATTCACGCTATGGTGGTGCCGTTAATCGGTGTTGCTATTAAACGTGAAATGCAGTGGTCGCTGGGCGATGAATCGATTGATATTTTTCTTTCCAGGCGAATGGTGTTTCACACCACTACCTTACTAGTTTCCGGTATTTATTTAATCTTCATTGGCTTTGGTGGTTATTATGTAAGAGAAATGGGCGGAGACTGGGGCCTGGTTGCGCAGGCTACTTTTATTTTTGCCGCTATTCTCGGGCTGGTTATTCTGCTTTTCTCTGGCAAGGTCAGGGCCAGATTAAAAGTGATGATCGATAAACATTTCTTTCATTATAAATATGATTATCGTGAAGAATGGCTGCGAATTATTCGAACCTTATCGTTACAGGATGACAATAAAAGCCTGCATTTAAGAGCCATACGTTCACTGGCTCAGATTATTGATAGCCCTGGTGGTTTGCTTGTGCTTGAAAGAGAAAATGGCTATTTTGAATCTGACGAACGCTGGAATTATGACAAGATGAATGTGCGTGAGTCGGCCAACTCGACTCTTAATCGTTTTCTTGCTGAGTATCAGTTTGTAATTAGTCTTGACGAATATAACGATGATCCTGATATGTATACCCGGCTTGGGCCACTGGATATTCCTGAGTGGCTGTCGAGTAATAAAGATGCATGGCTGGTCGTTCCGCTGATGTTGCAGGATCACTTAATGGGTTACGTGGTTTTACTGCGTTCTCCTGCGCATGAGCGTTATTTTAACTGGGAAGACAGTGATCTTTTGAAGACTGCCGGGCGACAGGCTGCCAGCCATTTAGCACAGCATGAGGCGGCACAGGCACTGGTAAGCGCAAAACGCTTTGAAGAAGTTAATCGATTGTCTGCTTTTATCGTTCACGATATCAAGAACATGGTGGGTCAGCTCTCCATGGTTGTATCAAATGCAGCCAAGCATAAAAATAACCCGATGTTTATTGATGATGCGATAATTACCGTTGAAAATTCAGTTAATAAAATGAACAAGCTGCTGGTCAGGCTTCGCGGTGAGGGTGAGCCAGATAAAGATGCAGCGATTAGCCTGTGTGAGTTATTAGAGGAAAGTATTCGTAACTGTACTGCAGCGGGCACCTTGCCTATACCGGTTCTTAACTGCCGTAATGAATCTATTATGATTAAGGCCGATAAGGATCGTATGTCGGCGAATATTGCGCACATCATACAGAATGCACAGGATGCTACGGATGATACTGGTAGTATCACTGTACGCTTGCGCAAACATGCTGATGAGGCAATTATTGAGATAGCAGATACAGGTGAAGGTATGGATGAGAAATTTATCCACGACAAACTGTTTCAACCATTTGAATCTACTAAAGGCACCATGGGAATCGGTGTGTTTCAGGTAAGGGAATATATTCATAAGCTGGGTGGTCAGCTTGATGTAGAAAGTGAGGTGGGAGTGGGCAGTCTTTTTCGCCTGCATATACCACTTGCCTCATCCACTAACTCAGCTCAGGTTGTTCATCTGAGCAACCATGAAAAGCGCAAACATGATGGCTAATCCTACATTATTAATCGTTGACGACGATGAAGGTATTCGTGCTCAGTTAAAATGGGGCATAGAAGGCTTTGATATCATCACGGCAGATTCCCGCGAAAAAGCCATACAGCAGTTTGAAAAATACCAGCCAAATCTGGTGACTCTTGATTTAGGGCTTCCGCCAGATGTGGAGGGCACCAGCGAAGGTTTTGCTATTCTGGCGGCATTGCTAGAGCGCAATCCAGATGCCACTATCGTCGTCGTCTCCGGCTCCGACAGGGAAATAAACACAGTAAAAGCCAGGCAGAACGGGGCTTACGATTTTTATGCAAAACCGGTAGAAATTGAAAGTCTACAAAAAGTCCTCAATCGGGCATATTCTGAAAAAACATCAACTTGATATAACTCAAATAAGTATATATTAATATACTTTTTCGCCATGACTGATCTAACAGATACAGCTGAAAAGCTGCTATATCAGGCTTTTATCGAGTCCATAATGTGCATTATTTCGCTTCTTCCAAAATCACAAAAAATAGTAAAAAATTCCGACATTCACAGCTTGTATAGTCGATTTATCTGGTGCAGAATCTGTCGCTCACATAATAATTACTATAGAAAATAGATGGCAAGTAACAAGAAAATATTAGTTGTTGAGGATGATCCCGGGTTGCAAACACAGATGAAATGGAGCTTCGAAGATTTCGAAGTGTTCATAGCTGCAGACCGTGAAGAAGCATTAAAAATACTGAAAAAAGAGAAACCGCCTGTGGTGACGGTTGATCTCGGTTTACCACCGGACCCTGAGGGAACTACAGAAGGTTTAGCCACAGTCGAAGAAATACTCAATAAAGCACCCAATACAAAAGTGATTGTGGTGAGTGGTAATGATGACAGAACCAATGCGGTAAAAGCGGTGGCCTCTGGTGCCTACGATTTCTATCAGAAACCCATCGATTCTGAATTACTCAGCCAGATAGTCACCCGGGCGTACCATGTCTTTGAGCTGGAAGATGAGAATCGTCGGCTCACCATGGAGCATATAGATGTGCCTATGGAAGGCATGATTACCAGTAGCCCGCAAATGCAGACAGTTTGCATGCGTGTCGAAAAAGTCGCTCCATCTGATGCAACTGTACTACTACTCGGTAATAGCGGTACTGGTAAAGAGGTATGTGCACGTGCATTACATGGTAAAAACCCCCATATTACGGGGCGTTTTGTAGCCATCAACTGTGCGGCAATTCCGGAAAACCTGCTGGAAAGCGAACTGTTTGGTTACGAGAAGGGTGCCTTTACCGGTGCGACTAAATCTTCACCCGGTAAAATTGAATATGCTGAGGGTGGCACGCTGTTCCTAGATGAAATGGGTGAACTTCCCATGCCTCTACAGGCAAAGCTGCTGCGATTCTTACAGGAGCGTGTAGTCGAACGTATCGGTGGTAGAGAAGAGATCCCCGTTAATGTAAGAGTGATCTGTGCAACCCATCAGAACCTGGAAGAAAAGATAAAACTGGGCGAGTTCAGGGAAGATCTCTATTATCGAATCAATGAAATCCCCATCACCATTCCACCCTTAAAAGACAGGGAAGGGGATGTGCTGCTGCTTGCCAAATCATTTTTTGAAACAATGAATAAGGAGCAGGGCAAGACGCTTAAAGGCTTTACCAAGGAAGCGTTAAAAGCCATAGAAGCGCATGACTGGCCGGGTAATGTACGTGAGCTAAAAAACAGAATAAAACGTGCAGTGATTATGGCTGATGGTAAGCAGATCACGGCGGAAGATCTAGAATTAAAAGAAGCGAATGATAGCGACAGTGGACTTGATAGTTTGAACTTACGTGAAGTGCGTGAGGCTGCTGAAAAAGAAGTAATTACTAAGGCGCTTCAACAAACTAATGGTAAGGTTTCACCAGCTGCTGAATTGTTGGGTGTAAGTCGTCCTACGCTTTACGATCTTATGCAAAAACTTGGCCTTAGTTCGTAATATGACAAAATATTTTTCTAGAATTTTTTTTAAAATTAATGCTGGGCTCTAGTTTTATTAGGGTGTATTTGCTTCAATGGATGAAGTGTTACTTTATTTGAGTGTCAGAATGAGTTTAAAAGTTCAGGCTGTCTACTCAGTGTATACATGAAGTTTTAATCGCTTGTGATGCAGTGGAAATGAAAAAGTAAAAGTATAAGCTAAATTCATCGGGGTAATATTTTTCCCAATCTAAGTGGCGTCATAGATTTTAGACCAGGTAGTAGAGCCGCCATTCTCTAATTTTCTTAATAGTGGTTGAAGGAATTCTTCATAATTTTTCCAGCGTGCCACAGACTTTTTATATATTGGTTTTCTAACCTGATCATAGCTAGGTGTATTTACGTCTCGTTTGGTTTTATAGAAGCTTAGGCACCTTTCGTCCCAATCAAGACCACAAAAATCTATCATCTTGCGTGTAATTTCTTCCTGATTACTAATTAGTTCTTCATATACAATATCAAGAATGTCAATCTCAAGAACCGTGTGCCAGTATTCCATCATTTTTTGGTAGGCTAAGTGATAGTCTGCTAGAGACTCAAGATCTGTTGCGAAATTCATCTGGTTTCCAAAACGCTGGAAGAACATTGATGTGCAAACATCACGAGGGTCTCGAATCATGTGAATGATTTTAGAATTGGGAAAAAGCTTTGATATTAAGCCTACATGAAAAAAGTTTGCTGGCATTTTATTTACAACACACTTAGCTGTAGATGAGTGTTTATTTAATGTTTCTAGATATTTTATAGCCGCTTCTGATAATTGATTTTGAGATATGTTTATCAGCGACGTGGGCGACTGGTCATGAAAATCGCTTTTATGTATGTTTACAGAGATTTGGTGTATATCTAATAGCTCACCAGCGCCATAAATATCTGGATGACTGGCTAATATTTGTTCGCATAATGTTGTACCGGAGCGAAACATACCGATAATAAAAACAGGTTTTGATGAGGTGTTATTAGAGGTGGGGAGGTTGTCCCAAAAGCTCTTAGGGAACTCATCAAACCATTTTTTAACGTCGTCTGTATTTGTGTTGTTTAGATCCCTTGTTTTATTAAGGCTTTCAATTTGCTGGTTTAGTTCCTGTTCAATTAAATTTGCCCGGTTATAATGGTGAAATGCATTCTTGTAGTCTTCTAAATTATCGTATTGTTTACCTAGCTCAGAATGTAGATTGAGCTGTGCTGCCTTGTCTAATGTACTAGTTGTAAGGGCTTTTTCTATTAGTTGAATAGCTTCTTTTTGATGGTTGTATTTTCTGCCTAAAGCAGAATAAGTCATTAAGACCGCATAATCAGTGTTGCCCGATTTAATCAACGGGGTTATTAGTTCGTTAGCTTCTTCGAATTCACCACGACGTTCTAATATTTGACCTATATAGCCTAATAGCTCTTGTTCGTTATTAAGTGCATAAGCTTTTCTATAATCGGCTAATGCTTTGTCGTAATCAGGCAGCTGATAGTTGATTTTTCCTGATAGCTTTAAAGCGTCAATAAAATCAGGATCATTTCGTAGAGCCATATTTGTATAATGAACGGCTTTTTCAAAATTTGATTCCAATAAATAAAATCCAGCAATGTTGCATAGTAATTGTAATGAGTTAGGGCTTATTTTAATGGCTCTATCTAATATTTCTTTGGCTTCGATGGGGCGATGAAGCTCAACCAGTACTGCTCCTAAATTGTTTAAAGCCTCAAAGAAATTTGGAGCGAGTGAAACAGCATGTTTATAACACTCGGCAGCATTTTCAAACAGTGCCATTTCCTGGTAAAGGTTGCCTAAAAAGTAATAAGCCTGGACATGCTTCGGGTTTATTTTTATAGCATCTTTATATTCAGTTATTGCCTGGTCTCTATTTCCAAGGCATTGTAATGCAGAGCCATATATATGATGTGCATCTGCATTTTTCGGGGACTTATTAACAATGTCTTTACTGATTTTTTCGGTTTTAGCGAATTCTCCAAGTTTTCGATGTACTACCGCGAGTTCTAACCCTATTGTAATGTTGCTCTTGTTTTTTTTGTATAAATCGACATAAGCTGATCTGGCTTCAATTAGCTGGTTGGTTTCAACCAGGTTTTGAGCTTTTTTTAGTTTAGAGCGAAGTAGGATGTTGTTTTTTGCCATGATGAGTCTCTAAAAACTGTTACAGGTTTATGCTTTTATAGTTATTTTTTTAAAACATAAATGCGACCTATTACGTCTTCCTTATTTTGTTGTCTGAGTGCTGTTTCATCTGAGTTTAATATCGTAAAGTGACTTTCTTTTGTGATATTGCGAATGTAGTGATCCGCATGTTTATATCGACCAGTTGAGTCTAGTGTGAAATCCTGGTCAGAATCGATTAGAGACTCAGTAGAAAAAGTAAATACGCCACCATCCTTTAAAGCGGTATAGGCTTGTTTTACTAGTTCTGATAGATTGCCTATATAGATAAGGACATCTGACGAAAAAATAACATCATATATATTTGTCTTGCTCTTCAAAAAATCAACGATATCTTGTGTGTACAGGTTGTCGTAAATGTTTTTGTTACTCGCGACTGCAATCATTTCTTCTGATAAATCGACTCCATCTAAAGTGTCTGTATTATTTGAAAAATAAGCGCCACATATCCCTGTGCCACAACCTAAATCAAGCATGCTTTTGGCTTGCTTGTTTTTGTCAGTGACCTTTAAAGTTGCATCATATACTAATTTAGGTACTCTTGATTTGAGTGTGACTGAAAGGTGAGAGTCGTATGTTTTTGCGTAATCATTATACAGGTTCTTTATATATTGCTGGTCAGCTGTTTCAGGTGGCTTTTCAATGCCTAACGCGGCAATCATATGGTTAACCTGTGGGTTGTCTGGTTCTAATCGTTTTGCTGTTAAACAGGCTTCTTTACATTTTGTCTCGTCACCAATCTCATTATATAAATAGCCAAGATTAGCAAAGGCTTTAGTGTAGTCTGGAGATTTCTCGGTAGCTGTCTTATATGCTTCTATTGCCTGATGGATTTTCCCCATATTTTGATAAATGACACCCAGGTTAAAATAGATTGAAGACTGATTGTTATCCAGGCTTAGTGAATCACGATAAAATAATTCAGCCTTTATAGGCATATTGTTTTGTTGAAAAAATATACCAATGTCGTTGCGTATTGACGCATTTTTTGGTGCATTTTTGCTGAACTTTAAGAGATGTTTATAAGCCAGCTCTCTATTCCCTGTTTGTAAATACTTTGAAGCTTTTGTCAAAGCTTGCTGAAGGTTTTTTTTAGGTTTCATTGTTCTTTGTGCAAATGATCTTATAAAAACAATATTGATGGCTGTAAATAAATTATAAAAAACAGGTTAAATAATGAATGTAGTAATATAACAAATATTAAGTCTTTTTTCATCTGAAATGCATAGCCAAGTATTAGCGAGGGAAAAAAAGTGGCTAATCCGATATAGCCTTGTAGAGGCAGATGCATAAGGGCAAAGACTACTGAAGTGCACACTATAGCTAAATGGCTGGAGTGCGACTTTTTTAATGTGTGATTGGTATTGAAGTATTGCTCTAGCGTGTTTTGCATATAGTGCCTGAAAAACCATTCTTCAGGTAATGCAGTCAGGAATAAAATAGAAAAGAAGATTTCTTGTTGAGCTGGTGCAACTATTAACAACAGACAAAGTAAGCTGACGAGGCTAAACCACTGAATTAGCTGCTGCCTGTGTACTGAGATTTGAAGCTGAAAGCTGTGTTTATCCAGTAAAGGTAAAAACAGCATTAAAGCAGTTAAGAGTAGTTTTCTTTCTGCGCTAACAAAAACGGCACAAACCGTGAGGATTGTGCCGTTTAGTAAGAGCAGAAAGATTCTGCTCTGCATTGCTTAGGCTTGCTTACGCTTAACGCTAAACCAGCCTAGTAAGCCGATAAATGCGGAAACTAACCACCAATCGAGGTGATTGTTGGCATTACGGCTTGTACCTGACATGCTGCAACCATCGGTGCCATATACACGTGTAATTTCTGCCAGTCCACCCGGGTCAACTACAGTGCCGTTGGCCAAGCCGTCATCATCGTTCGGGCCACCATCGGTAATGCTTAGTAACATGCAGCTATCACCAGCTGTTAAGCCGCGGTATTCAGTGCTGGACTCATCTGGACAACTAATGCCATCGGAAGTCACCGTACCCGGTGCAGACTGGAAAGTGTCACCACCGCTACGGTCAAAGGTTTTCCATACACCACCGATTAGCTTTCGATAGGTAATGGTATTACCTGCATCGGCTTTCTCTGGCACTGGCGTGCTCAGTGGCAGTACAATTGTACCTACACCACCATTCGCCAGACCACTCAGCTTAAAGTCGAAACAGCCACCAATACAGGATTGCGCAATGCGATCTTCCGGGTTGGTATCATCGTCTTCCACCCCGATCTGTTCAATAGTTAGAATGCCATCGGTTGAGCCGGCAGAAGTTGCTGTATCACCTACGCTAAAGGTGGCAGAGGTGGCCGGTGTGTTGAAAGCATTTACAGTTACTGTCACAGTTGTAACATTGGATGTTTGTGCAATATCATCACTAACCGTATAGGTAAAGGTATCTACACCTGTAAAGCCAACATCTGCAGTATAGGTAATAGCACCCGTAGTCGCGTTGACACTGGTTGAGCCGTGGCCAGCATTGGTAACGACCGTTACACTAGTTGGATCAATATCATTGTCAGTGTCATTGGCTAATACATTGATAGTGGTGGCAGTTGTACCATCTACACTAGCCGTATCTGGTACCGCATTAGGTGATGGGTTGCTAGATGCAACAACAGTGACAGTTGAAGTGTTGGAAGTTTCAAAACCATCAGCAAAGCTAAAGTCGAAGGTATAGGTACCATCCGGGCAGGCTGGGAAGGTGACCGTGCCATTGCCATTGTTCGCTACACTTGTAGGTGTGCAATTGGTAGCGATATTTGCTGAAGGGTTAGTGATGGCCATGCTTGTATTGTCTACATTGGTTGAGCTAAGGCCGTCAGCAGCATCGGCATCAGTAACATTTAGAGTTATATCAAGATTGACACTAGTGCCTGCGGGAACTGCAGAAGTAGAGGATACCTCGGTGCTCAGAGCTGTAGTTACAGGCGCAGCGTTAAACGTACCAATAGTACCAGTAAAATGTAGGTTGTATTTGACGTTGCCAAATCCTGATGGGTCTCCAGCTGGTACAGTAGCTGAATAATCAAGAATGTAGGTATCTCCTTCGCTACAATCGTTACCACAGGTAAGTGTACCTACGCCATCCGAGTTACCTTCCCAGGTCCCACTTCCCATATTAATTGCAGGAATAGCATTCCAGGTAACACGCCAGCCAGACATATCAATAGTTGCACTTCCCGTACCATTGTCGCTGAGTACTGTAGACTTTGAGGTGGTAAAGTGCAGACCGGTATTACCAAAAAAGCCCCATGGCTGGTCTATGCCAGTTGATTCAGTACCATCTGGAGCACCAGTGTGTGAGCCAGATGCAGTCTGTACGGTTTCTAATTTGAACCCGCCTATCGGCGCATTTCCCTGGACTAATGCAGTTCTTTCGTTAGGTGTAACGGAGCCACTACCATTTGTATCCATTCCAAAATAACTACCTTGTTTGACTGTATCAACCTGGTATGAAGTACCACAATTAATGCACTCTACAATACCTGGATCAAAGTTAAGTACTGCATCAACAGGTAAACTAGCCTGGGCCTGGGTTGTGCAGGCCGCAAGAACGGCACTGCCAAGTATTCTATGTTTGTTATTCATACGCTTAATCTCTTAATAATTCTTTATAATATGCCTGTTTAATCGATGCTTAGAAGCCCATGGAGAAGGTTGCACCTATGGAGTTCTGTGACATGCTCATACCGCCCTGATAACCGATCTGGGTGGGGCCGAACTGTTCGTTTTCAAAGGCATGGATATAGGAGAAGCTGAATTCAATATCTGTTTTGTACTGCCAGGTAGCACCTAATGTTAAGTGGTGTTCTACTGTTGCAGGTGCAACGATATTAAACAGAATTTCGCGCTCTTCATTAATTGGGCTTTCTGCATAGTTCCAGCCTGCGCGTAGTGTCCATTTATCATTATATAAGTGTTCTACACCAATTTCGTACACAGTCTGGTTGGTCCAGCCAAAGCCCAGACCTTCTGGTAGACCCAGTGCGTTAACTGCCTGGCTTACCGGGAAAGGCTCACCCGCAGTATTGGGGCCTATGTTAGAAACTGCTGCTACATCTTCATACATGATGTAGGTAATATCGAACGCGACAGTCCAGTCTTTTTTGATGTTGTAGGCAGCACCCAGGGTTACATTACCCGGTGTGTCCATGTCGCCTTCGGCAAACAGGTCTTTATAGTCATCGAATTCTGACATAAAGGTTTTACTGGTGT
>Ga0316207_10001324_pt1 | contig 31309 bp, 21 predicted proteins | sample 6weekpyrite_MG_FD_204943 | JGI IMG/M metagenome (GOLD analysis project Ga0316207, IMG submission 204943) | Microbial mat bacterial communities from mineral coupon in-situ incubated in ocean water Damariscotta River, Maine, United States -... | ecosystem: Environmental > Aquatic > Marine >...
TATTTATTACTATCATTTTAGTTATCTAACACTGATTGGTATGAGTTTTTTATCGTCAACAGGTATTTTGTTATTTTATTATTTTCTCTGGCCATGCAATTACTGTATACCTGGCCGTATAACATGCTGCCGGCTGGATACACCTCTATCTGCGTTTCTAATGTGCATTTTGATACCGCCAGCGATTTCCAGTTTTTAAAGGTTTTATCCAGCATTTCAAAGGTATAGCTGTCATGTTCTTTCTCACCTGTGATACCACGACTTCTGATATCCCTCCTGACTTCTATGAAGCTTCTTTCCAGTAATTTTTTAGAGTCTTTTGATCTTTCCCATGCACGTTGTCTTGCCGGGCCATAGGGCTCTGCCAGTAGCTGCCCGGACAAAAAACTTGCACTTATCAAAACTATGGTTAAGACTTTCATCGGACACCTTCATTTTTCATCTATCGATCAGATCTTGTATAGCGCAATGTTTGTTTAATAACATCTTCCTTTTTATACTTATTTTTTGCATCCTTTGCAGTTAAGACCTTATCACCTGTTTTCCAGTTGACTCTTTTGTCACCATTTTCTGATGCTGTGTATTCACCGCTTGGTAAATAAGCAATCCACTCATTATTTCTTTTGGCGACAATCGTTAATACATGTTTATCATTCGTCCGATTTTTGAATATTATTTTATTATCGTTACCGACTTTAACCCTTAAGTTTTGCGTTTCAAATTCAGCTTCTTCTTGCCAGCTTTTATGACCATCGACCACTGCTTCATCGAGGCCTTTTTCCAGCTTGCCCGTTCTCTTGCCTGTCTTAATCGAGTAAACCGGCGACCCTTCTTTCACTTTGTTGCTGTTTGCAATAACCAGTTCATTATTGCTTTTAAACAGTAGCGCACCCACCTTTTCTATTCGCTTTATTTCTTTACCGCTAGCAACCTCTATAATTCTTGTGACTGTAGACGTTTCCAGCCTTCTCTTCCAGCCTGAACTCCAGGCTGTAGATACGGCGATGGTTTTTTCATCCGGGCTCATCGCAAGGTGTTTGATAATAGCCTTATAAAGCCTGAACGGCACATGTCCATACCTTTCCATCCGGTTAAGCGGACGCGACATAATCTTTAGTTTTACCTTTTTAATGTTATGCGTTTCTTTATTTACAATCATCACCGTGCCATCTTTGGATGGTCTGTAGTAAGACTTTCTTTCAGCACCCGATAAAATGATATTTTTATCGTCAACACCCCATTCATCAACATCGAAGGTCACTACCAGTATATGCTCGGATTTAAATGTTCTCAGATCATATTTATTAAGCTGTATTTTTTCAGACACTTCATCCTTAACTATGGCATATAATATATTGCTATTTGAGCTGTCTTTCGTCGCGCTTTTTACTTCTCCCTTCCATTGATGTAGTTTTTTACCTGTCTTAACTGACCAGACATTAAGCCCTTCCTGATCCCAAACCACCAACTGATTCATTGCTGTATTAGCATACACACCACCATTGGCTACTGCTGACAGGCCCTTGTAGGTTTCTATTAACTTAAGTGTTGATGAATCGTATATTTCGTACTGATCATCTTCTACATTCACCGCTAATATCTTTTTACCATCAGCAATGTAATGTATGCGTAACTCTGCACTACCTGTCGGCTGTGTGTTAGTTATTTCAAACTTTTCATAATCTACCGTTAGTAGTTTATTGGTATCGCTCCAGTCATTGATCAGAATTTCTTTCTTAATCGGATGTGGCTTTATTAATCGACCCAACACAGGAATTTTAATTTCTTTATGTTCGAAGTTATTTGCTGTATCCCAGCGATGAAGTTTATAACGGTTATCTGCACTGAATATATAACGCCCATCCTTACTCACGCCAAGCGCATGTGCCCAGCTCACCTGATCCAGCCTGTGCAACTGATTTAACGTCTCTGCATCATAAATTCGAATCGAACCTCTGGCTGATCTTTCCAGTAATGCCAGGTATTTTCCATCTGCGGTCCATTTCATGATATCTGCACCATCTTGTCCCAGCACTGCACCTTGTGCGATTATCTCCTTATCTCCCAGACTGTATTTAATTAACCGACCATAGTTCCAGATAACAATTTCTGTACTGTCCGCACTCCATGCAATAGCCGACGTTTTCTTAATCATAGGCAATTGATGAGAAAAGCGTCTTTCTTTTAAATCATATATCAGTGCCACATGACCTTTATCATCCTTAAACTCTGACACATATGCGATATACCGACCATCGGGTGAGTAAACAGGTTTTGTCATATATTTAACGTAATCATGATTAAGAATCACGTCATTAAATACATCAATAACATTTAAACCTTCTGCATCCCACAGCATGTAATCTGAGCTTTCATCACTACCCAGAAAATGCTTCCCATCCGGACTCATTGCAACCCAGTCAGCATTGACCGCTGTTGTTGCCAGGACCGTTGGGTTTTTATCTTTTACCTTAGACTTGATCTGCTTAGTATTTTTTTCGACTCTGCTTCTTTTTATGTAATCATCTAATAGTGCATGGGCCGATTTTATACTCCTGCTCCAGCTATCTTTATCAATTCCCGTTGTAATGTCTTCCAGCACATCTTTCGCCATGTCAGGCTTTCCGGCGTAATAAAACGCCTCTGCCCTAAGCTTCAGCATCTTTTCGCTTCTGTCGTTTGATTCTTTGCTATATTTCTCAATCAACCTTTCCGCTTCTAAAGGTTTATACATTGGGAACAATACCTTGCGGCTATAATTGCTCACATAGTGTCTTTTATCAGCATCAGTCACTGAATATTTAATAGCCTTTTTATAATACTCCCGGGCTTTTTCATACTCATATACATCAGCATACTCCAATCCCAATAAGCCATTTGCATCCGGGTTGTTGGGCAACTTCTTCACTGCCGACTCAAGTAAATATTTTATTTTCCCTTCTCTTTTCTGTCGTATGTAATTTGTTCTAATTGCACTAATGGCCTCGATCGTAAAGTAGTATGAATTGGCCTTTTCAAAGAATTTGTTCGACAGATACCTGCTCTCATCCTGCATTTTTTCTGCCAGCTGTTTATATAGATTATGGCTGATTACACTTTTCTCCAGCTGACTCAGCTTTGACTTCTGTACTTTCTCAACCGATTTATTTACCTCGGCAATATAAGCCTTCTTTTCTTTTTCTTTATACAGATCAGTGTATTTGTATTTGAAATAGTCTTTCCACAATGACGTCCTTGCCAACGCCCCTTTTTTCTCTAATGCCGAGGCATAATACGCCACTGCTTTTCCATTATCTTTATTAATACTGCGTTCAACCATGCCTCTTACATAGTCATACACATAAACATCAGGGCCTGATTTTTTTTCAAGCGCATCGATTTCTTTTATAAAATCTTTTATTTTCAACTTTTTAGTATTCTCGATGTATTTATCAGCCAGTGCTATAACGAAATTATGACTTAGAAAATCTGCATGCTCAGCGATACCTTTTCTCACAGCTTTTAGCTGATCATCAAGGTCACCCATAAATATCTGATAATGATTTATATCAGCACTTTCCGGATATGCCTTAAGCATCTTGCCTGCCAGTTCTTTTTCGAGATCACTGTTGCCATTTTTATAGGCCATATATGCTTTGGCATACATCCCCTCAGCGCTCTGTGGATAATGATCAGCCAGGTGCTGACGTAACAGTAATTTTTCTGAATCACTCGGTGTGATATGGGACTTAGCCATAACGTCAGCTGGCGTCATCTCTGCATACCGATGTTTTACAGCCTGTCCTGCACAGCCAGCTAAGGCGAGAACTGACATCAATAACATACCTGTTTTCGCGTTCTTCAACTTACTAACCATTATCAATACCTTATCTCTTTATCGGTGATTTTTTCACTACGTTGCTTAAAGATAGCAAACATATTCAATATAAAATGTGTCCAACTTCATATTTTCTCTATTCCTGTTTTTTCTTCATATGATTAAGTCATTCGTATTACTTTTTCATCAGACACAAAAAAGCCGTTATGACTTTCATCATTAACGGCTTTTTGTGTCTAACAAACTAACCTGTCTTTTATACGTAAGTCTATTGACCTATGACTCAAGCCCGGCTCATCCTCTACACTGTCAACAACCGAGCAAGAAACAAGTTCAGTTTATCTTAATTAAATTTCTAAAATTCTATAAACAAAAACGGGGCATTAAGCCCCGTTTTCATAATGACTAAGTCGCTTTAGAAAAACAGATTTAAAGTGACCATTAACACAATCAGGAACAATATTGTCATGATACCACCGGCTTTCATAAAGTCCGGTACACGGTATCCGCCAGGCCCCATGATCAGTGCATTCACCTGATGCGTTGGAATCAGGAATGAGTTCGATGTTGCCAGCGCAACTGTCAGTGCAAACAAGGCAGGATTAGCACCTGCACCAATTGCAATATTTACTGCCAGTGGCACTAACAGCACGGTTGCACCCACATTCGACATAACCAACGTAAAGAAAGTGGCCAGTACAGCAATCGCTAACTGAATAACCCAAATCGGCGCACCATCCATCAGGATCAGTGTCTGATCAGCAATCCATTTAGCCGTACCGGTTGATTCAACCGCAAAACCTAATGGTATTAAACTCGCGAGTAAGAACACCGTTTTCCAGCTCACCGCTTCATAGGCTTCATCGATGCTTAATACACCGGACAAGATCATACCAACAGCACCGGTTAATAATGCAACCGATAAACGCAGGTCAGTAAACAGCACCATGAACAATGCAACTGCAAAGAAGAATAAAGCAAAGCCCAGTTTGTGCGGACGGCTTTCTTCATGCGGGTACTCGGTTGTTACAACAACGAAATTTTTCGTGTCTTTTTCAATGCGCGCTAAGGCATCCCAGTTGGTGTGACAAACTAATGTATCACCGGCCTGAAACGCTAAATCACGAACACCGGCACCTTCACGGATTGTCTCGCCACCACGGTGAATTGCCATGATTGCCAGACCGTATGTTTTACGCATCCAGACATCAACTGCAGATTTACCAATTAAGTGTGAACCCGGCGCAATAACAACTTCAGCGATACCACTCTTTGATGGATCCAGCAGGTCTTTGAATACATCCAATTCTTCAGCAATGCTTGAGCCTACCGCATCCGCCATCGCTTTTGCCGCACTACTATCTGCAACAAAACCTAAGGTCTGACCAACTTCTAATGCTGTATCGCGGTGTGGCATGATTGGCTCACGACCACCATCACAAATAGAAACGATGCGGATTTTATGCTCACGCTCAAGTTCCATCAGGTTTTGGCCCAGCATTTCGCTGCCCTCTGTTACCTTGATCTCATGCATCTCATATTCGATACCGTAGGTATCTTTGAAATAATCCATTGTGTCACCGGCTTCAGTACCTTCCGTTTTTACCACTGGTAGTACAAAACGACCGGCGATGACAAAGTACAAAATACCAACTGTTACCATCACTACACCGACTGGCGTTACTGAGAATAAAGACCATGTTTCCATCTGCTGATCAGCTGGCAAAGCAGTATTTGACGTTAAGATCAGGTCATTTAAGAGAATTAACGGACTTGAGCCAACCATCGTCATGGTACCACCCAGAATCGCCGTAAAGCCCATCGGCATTAACAGACGAGACATAGGCAAACCTGAACGGGCAGAAATACGCGCCACTACCGGCAGGAATAATGCCGCGGCGCCAACGTTTTGCATGAAAGATGAAATAAAACCAACGGTTGCCGAAATGATTGGGATAATGCGACCTTCTGTCGTGCCACCCACTTTCAAAATGAAAGCTGCTACTTTAGTCATCAGACCAGTTTTATCTAAACCCGCACCGATAATCATGACCGCCACAATCGACATGACCGCGTTACTGGCAAAACCATTAAACAGCACACCCGTATCGACCAGACCTTTTTCCAGCCCCATAAAAGGTGCTAACAATGAGGTTAAACCCAGAAGAACCATGACCGTGATCGCTGCCACATCAACATCAACGATTTCAAACGCAAACAAAAATATGGTTAAAAGCAGGACAGCAGTAACCCACGCTATTTGAATAGTAGGCACAACTGTTGCCAGATATGCTCCTAAAGCTGTGAAAATGCTAAGGGCAATTAAGCGCTTCACATTTTCTTTAGACTCTAAAAAATTTGCCACAATGGCCTCCAAAACTCGACGGAAAGATCAGGTGTACCGCCCGAAACACTTATTAGACGGCTCTATTACTGGGTATCCTGAGGGGAAAGAAGCGCGAAATTTTATACTAAAACACTGCAAATTTGAAGGAAGGCGACTCACTGTGCTGCTTAAAAGCAGGCTACACGGATAATATTCAGAGATTTAAGGCAACAAAATATCCTTAAGTAGTCGTTAAAATCAAAAAACGTTTACCGCCAATGAACGCGAATATACGCAAATGAGATCAAAACCTTTTTAACTATTTCCGTTGTTTTAATCGAATGTGTAAAGCCTATCCATGCTCTGAAGCTAAGCTGAAAACAGGCAGTAACGTAGCTCGGCATTCACATGCCTGGGATTGAATTTCACCAAAAGGTAAAGCCTGTATTAAAGTTACTTTAATACAGGATCTTCCTGACATTCTTTAAAAATTCGCCGGCCACAACTTTTACATATTTCCCTGTCCAGTTTCTGATAAATTGCCGTAATGGCTGCAGATTTAGACTGAAACACATTGCGAGCGCCCATCTCATCCAGACAACCGCAAGCTTCTAATGACTCCCACAGTCCCTGCTTTACATGAACCAGGTACATGTCTCCGCCCACACGATGCCGACGCTTAGCCTCTTTTACCATCGCGGCACCACCCTGAATATCAGCGAAGTTAATACCTTGTGCCACCACCGCAAGGTGTTTTTGCTCAGGGTATTTGTCTTCTATTTTGGCAAAGGCATCCTGTACATGGTTCGCTGAACCAAAGAACAATGAACCATCAATACGCAGAAAATGCAGTTGCGGACATTGCGGCAAGTCTGGTTCACTTGAAAAAGCATGTTTTTCTAAACGTGGGTCCGGTGTGCGAGTAACAATTCGCGGCTTAGAAACCTTCATCAGGTACAGCATTAATGACAGTAAAACGCCGGCAAATATCGCAAATTCCAGCTCAAGAAATAAAGCGCCCAGCAAAGTAATCCCCATGATGCTGATTTCACTGCGATTGCTGTGCAGAATATGACCCAGCTCTTTAAAATCGATTAAACCCCAGGCCACTAAAAACAAAATACCGGCCATGGCTGCTTTTGGCAGGTAGGCTGCATAAGGTGCCACCAGCACTACAATCAGCACTAACATACTGCCTGCAAATACAGCGGCTAATGGTGTTTTTGCACCCGACTGATAGTTAAGCCCGCTGCGGTTAAATGAACCGGTTGCCACATAACCCGAGAAAAAACTACCGGCAATATTTGATAACCCCTGACCGATAAACTCCTGATTACCATCAATGCGCTGACCACTGCGTGCGCCGATCGAGCGACCAATAGAAACGGCTTCAGTTAACGCAAACAAGGTAACAGCCAGTGCCACTGGTGCCAGATCTTTGATCACATCTAATGAGAATACCGGTGATGATAATGGCGGCAGTGTATCTGGCAATGCACCAACCACGGCAATTTGGGTGACATCGGCACCAACCACCTGGTTCAGGATATAAGCCAGCGCGCTGCCAATTAGCATGGCAATTATCATGTAAGGAAACTTCGGCAAAAAACGCTTAATAAAAATTCCGGACAATAACGTCACCAATGCAACACTGGTGACATACATATTTATATTGGGTATCTGTTCATAAAAACTCACCAGCACATCATTTAAGTGGCCGCCACGAGGCATTTCAACACCAAAGAAATTTTTTAACTGCTTGCTGGCAATAAGAATGGCGGCACCGGCCGTAAAACCGACAATAACGGAATGCGATATAAAATTAACCAGTGCGCCCATGCGCGCCAATCCCATGATCAGCTGAATAACACCAACCATAAACGTTAAGGTTAATGCCAGCAGTACAAAATCCATAGAGGCTGGTTCAGCATAAACACTTAATGAAGAAAACAGAACAACAGAGGCGGCCGTAGTAGGCCCGGAAACCAGATGCCAGGACGAGCCCCACAATGCCGCAATAATGGCCGGCACCATGCCTGCATACAGACCATACTCCGGTGGCATACCAGCAATGGTCGCAAAGGCAACGCCTTGCGGCAACACAACGACGGCCCCGGTTAGACCTGCCATTAAATCCAGGCGTAAGGTCTTACCCGTGACGTTTGGCCACCACAATAAAAATGGGAATACTTTAGTCAACCACTCGTTTTGACTATTCGCTGACTTTAAAGAGGCCGGCATTCTGATAACTCCGCGTATTATAAAGGGTATCAATACGAATTCTGTTACGACAGATACCCTGCGAGTTTTGCAGAAAACAGATCAGAACCGACTTGAATAGCCGGCTATATTAGCAAATTGCAATATATTAAACAATTCATCAAATCAATTTAGAAGCTGTGCCAGACTCTCTAAGAGACGCACCCGGCTTACCGGTTTTTCAAGCATTTTATCGCATACCCCTTCTTTTACTCCATCAAAGTGCACGCTCTCATCATAGCCACTATTGATAATAATTTTTGTATCCGGGTAAGTCTGTCTGATTTTAGATGCCAACTCATAACCATTCATGCCCGGCATCACCACGTCACTCATTACCAGATCAAATGCCTGCAATTTCAGCATCGCCATCGCTTCAGCTGCATCATGCGAAACCTTGACGTTATAGCCGGCATTTGCAATGACTTCAGCATTCAGCTCTGCCAGAACTTCTTCATCATCAACCACCAGAATGTTATAAGCCTTTTTAGCCTTTAAATCAGACTCTTTATCTTTCTTTGGCTCGTCTTTTCTAAGCACATCATCAACGCGTGGAAAATAAAGATTGAACAGGGTACCTTTACCTGGTTTTGATTCAACACTAATAGCGCCATGCGAACGCTGTGTGAAACCATAGACCTGACTCAAACCCAAACCAGTACCTGCATCACCTTTGGTTGAATAAAATGGATCAAAAATTCTGGCCTGAGTGTCTTTATCCATACCGATACCATTATCCAGTATGGACAAGCGCACATAATCACCATTTTCCAGACCCAGTTTATCGGCTACCGCTGGTGACAAGGTTTTGTTCATGGTAACGATGGTGAGCGCACCTTTTTCTGACATCGCATGTCTGGCATTAATACTCATATTTAACAACGCATTTTCCAGATCATTTATATCAATATGAACATTCCACAGATCCTCTTCAAGATTCAACTCAAGCCGGACGGCCGATGTTAAAATTTTCTCCAGCATCGGTTCTGTATCAACTATGAGCTTATTGATATTTAACGTTTCTTCTTCGTTCGACTCTTTCTTAGTAAACGACAGTAATTTGCTGGTTAATTTAGCACCATTTGCACTGGCACGTTCTATCTGGCTTACATAGCGTTGCAAGCCAGGGTTGTCACCGAGCTTTCTTGCCAGTAGATCCGTATAACCCATAATAACGCCCAGCATATTATTGTAATCATGCGCAATACCACCGGTCAGCTTAGACATTGCCTCCATTTTCATACTACGACGAATCATGTCTTCAGAGTTTAAACGCTCACGGAACTCAATTTCACGCTCAAGTGCTTTCTGGTTAGTAATCAGGTTTCGTACTCTTGCTATCAGTTCTTCTTCAATTATTGGTTTTGTCACATAATCCGTTATACCCATGTGATATAAGCTGATCCGGCGCGAATTATCATCAAATGCGGTCACTGCCAGAATAGGTGTGTCACCCTTAGGGCCGTCGAGGCGTCGAATCTTATTAATCAAAAAAACACCACTCACCGTACCGGCCAGCACGATATCGGTGACAACAAGGTGATAGCGTTTTTTCATGAAAGCTTTCCAGGCTTCTTCTGCACTATCAAACGCATCAACCTCTAAGTTTCTTTGCTGGAACATAGCGGTAACCAGCTCACGCTGCGACTGCTGGTCTTCTATGTACAGAACTTGCCCGGATAAAGGCTGGTTCACCTGAGTAAAACGCTCAATAAAATTGACCAGCTCATGTATCTTGTTTTTGGAAAACATATCGGTGATACCGACATTAATCGCTTGCTTCATCACATCGGCACTGTTCTCTGAAGTGAGCAGAACAATAGGCACATACTTATAGACAGGAATCTTTCGGATTTTCTTACTCAGCTCAAAACCATCCATATCATCCAGATACAAGGCCAGACAGATACAGTCATAAGCCGCATCCGTTTCAAGTAAGCCCAGCGCCTCCTCACCAGTGCTGGCAAATACGTGTTCAATAGATGAGTCATCAAGAATACCGGCAATTAATTGCTTAAATACTTTTACTCTGTCGACAATAAGCGTTTTCATCAGTTTCCAGGTTTTTGTTATTTTTCAGTCTATGGATAACTAATAGACCGTTATCAGCGACTTTTCTGTTCAAAGTGTATTAAAATGTACAGTTAATTAATAGCCTTGCCATTGTCCCACATCAACCCCAGTGAATTTATGAGTAAACAATACAAAGCGGCTGCCCTTATTTCAGGCGGCCTCGATTCATTATTAGCCGCCAAAGTCATGCTCGAACAAGGCATTCACGTTGAAGGCATTAATTTTTTTACCGGTTTTTGCGTTGAAGGCCACACCGCGGCCATTCGTAAAAAACATCAGGATAAGCCAAAACGCAATAACGCATTGTGGTCAGCTGAGCAACTGGGTATTAAATTACATATTGTCGATATTGTTGAAGAATACAAAGACGTACTGATCAATCCCAAACACGGCTACGGCGCGAATATGAACCCGTGCCTAGATTGTAAAATATTCATGGTCAATAAAGCCAAACAATGGATTGAAGAAAACGACTTTGATTTCATCATCACCGGTGAAGTTATGGGTCAGCGTCCCATGTCGCAGCGCAAAGAATTATTGCCGGTGGTAGCTAATGAATCTGGCGCTGATGATTTATTATTACGCCCGCTGTGCGCAAAAAATTTACCGCAAACAAAACCGGAACTCGAAGGCTGGGTTGATCGTGAAAAATTATTAGATTTTCATGGCCGTAATCGAAAACCACAAATGGCACTGGCAAAAGAATTTGGTTTTGAAGATTACGCATCACCTGCCGGCGGCTGCTGTTTTCTTACCGATGAAAACTATGCCAGCAAACTGGTTGACCTGTGGCAGGCACGTAACGAACGCGACTACGAAATGGATGACATCATGTTATTAAAAGTAGGTCGTCATATTCGCCCTAAACCTTACTTCAAATTAATCATTGGTCGTGAAGAAGGCGAAAACAAATTTATGCAGGGTTATACAAAAGTTTTTACTCATATAAAAACCGTCAGCCATGCCGGTCCGCTTTGTTTAATTGACGGACCCGTCGATAAAGACGACCTTGAATACGCTGCACAAATTGTTGCGCGATATAGTCAGGGAAAAAATGAAGATGCCGTAACCCTGTCGATAACTCGTGACAAAGAAGAACCTTATGAAGTGACTGTCAAACCATTATCAGCCGACGACATAAAACAGGAATGGCACGTATGAGTGAACACACTTTAGATGCACGCAATTTACTTTGTCCAATGCCAGTTATTCGTACGCAAAACAAAGTTAATGAATTATCTGATAACGATACTCTGATTGTAAGCTGTACTGATCCGGGCGTAATTAATGATATTCCAGCCTGGTGTCGTATTAATGGTCATGAAGTTATCGAGATCAAAGAAGCCGATGATGAAATCGTTATTACGATAAAAGTAATCCACAAATAAACTTGCCAACCAATTTTATAAACCGACATCTCAGTTATTACTACCGATACATATCTTCGCTAAGGGACTAGCATCCACGTTTTTTCTTTTCAGTTTGGCAGCAAAAACGCAAATTAACAATATTCTTATATTAAAAATTACTTCAACTAAGTGACTTTTGTTACTGTATTAATTTTTAATTTCGCTTAATCTTTCTAAAACCGTTAACTCATAAGCCTGCCAAGACGGACGTAAATTTTTTCAATCGGTTCCATAGAAATTTACAATAGCAAATTGAAAGTCTTTGCTTTAATTACCACGTCAAATATAGGTAATATAACGGACATAAAATGGAAACCTGAAACGGAAAGCCATTAACATAATATAAGAATATTATAAATGAATAACACATCACCGGTGCAGCAGCAGATTTCAAGTCTGAGCGAACAACTGTTTTCACTTTACCCCGAACTCAGTCAGATAGAAAAAAGTTGCTGGTTAAAGCTGCTAAATAAAAGCCTTATTTTTAATGCGCCACCGCAAACCATTATGCAAACGCTACCGGGGCCTTATGACCACCTCTTATTATTAATTGAGGGTAACACCCGTGCTTATAAAGCCGATGATTCTGGCCGTGAAGTGACTATTTACAGAACCTTTCCCGGCGATCTATGCAGCACAAACCTGCAAAATTTATTTAACACAAAACCTGCCTGCCTTTACATTCAGGCAGAAAAAGCAATTCATGCGCTGCAAATTTCTGCTCAAGCATTTAATGAGGCGATAAGCGAATCAGAAATTTTTAAACAATTTATATTTTCTCATGTATCTAAAAGTTTTACTGAAGTCACTCATGCCTATGGTGAAATGGTATTTAATAAGCTGGACACAAGACTGTGCAATCAGTTAAAAAAGCTTTTTTCAAAATCAAATGGTCAGCCACTGAATATCACTCACCAGCAATTAGCGAATGAACTTGGCACCACGCGCGAAGTCATTAGCCGCAGTTTAAAAGCTCTGGAGAAACAAGGCTGCCTGAAAATTACCCGCGGTCAATTGACCATGATCTCGCCTGAAAAATTACAAGAACTCCTGTAATTTTCTCCGACACACAATTGTAACAATCTTATATCCTCAATGTGACACAAGGTACATACTTACCCTGAATCATATAATTAAATACCCTCATTAATTCTTGGAACACACAAGAAAGAATTATAAAAATATATAGTCACGTAGTTTTTATTGTCAGTACGAACTACTCAGCATGACCTCTGCATTAATGCTTTATGGATGACACTTCTTCTTTGTCAGCCATGCCTGTGACTGTACCTAAAAAAGGTGTCTTAACACCACACTGGAGGATACTCTATGAATCGCCGCGACTTTTTAAAAGCCGGTTCAGCCTCACTTGCAACAACCGTTGTTGCAGGCACAGGGCTGATTAGCTGGGCTCCCAGAGCACATGCTGCCACTATCAATAAAACTATGTACATCACTGATGGATACCAGACTCTCATTACGGGTGACAATGTTTATTTTCGAGGCTTTAGCGCTTCGAATAACGTTGTAAATGTACCGGGTGAGTCAATTGTTGCTCAGGAAGGCGATACCATAAACATTTCAATAACCAACACGTTATCAACCACTCATCGCTTTGTTATCGATGGTGTTGTGGACAGTGGTGATATTCGTCCGGGGCGCACTGTGACCGTCAGCTTTACCCCGACCGAGGCCGGTACTTACCTTTATTACGACAACACCAATGCACCGTATAACCGTCTGTTAGGTTTACACGGTGGTTTTGCTGTGATGCCTGCTGGCAGTGATAATACGCTTGTGTCTGGCAGCCAGAATACCTTTGTTCAGCAATACTTCTGGATCTTTAATGACATTGATCCGGTATGGCATAACACGCTGGCAAATGGCAACACGCCTAACACCGCTTACGAGCCTCGCTTCTTTACCCTGAACGGTCTGGGCGGTCGTCCACCTGGCGCACCGGGCGCGCATGATCCTAATATCGATGCGATTACCGATCCACGCTCTGCATTACACGGCCATATTGGTGACCGTACATTAGTACGTATTATCAATGCAGGTAAAGCTGACCAGTCAGTTCATGCGCACGGTAACCACATGGAATGGCTGAGCCTAAATGGGGAAGTTCGTCAGGATGTATGGAACAAAGACTGCCTGTATCTTGATAAAGATATGGGCATTATCGATGCAATCTACCCATTTGAAACCCCACCAGATTCTTACCCACCTGTTAGCGTTGGCGCTTACCCAATGCATCTACACACTGAGATGTCTCAGACAGCCGGCGGTGGTTTTTATATGTTCGGTGCAATGACCGACATTTATTTTGAATAAGACAGGGGTAACGAATCATGATGTTTAATAACTTTGAAGAAAAATACTCACCTAAATCAGGCCGCAATGGCGGTGGCGGCGGTATGGATGGTGGCGGTGGTGGCGGCGGTGGCGGCGGCATGGGTGGCGGTTGCTACGTTTATCCCGATTCACCAGCTACTCCGGGTATCGTAACACCTGATGTCACTTATGACCGCGGCATCTACATGAATGGTTCTATGACCATGGACGATGGCAACAACGTTCGTATCTGGGGTTTCACTGATGGTTTCGACGGTGGCGGCATGAATGCCGGTGGCCCATTTCCATCTCCTGCAATGCGCATTACAGCGGGCCAGATCGTTCACACAAACCTGAACGTACAAGGCATGATGTGGTTACATACTATTCACCATCACGGTATTGAACCAGCCGATCATGCTGATGGTGTTGGCCACGTAACCTGGGATGTTGATGGCATATACACTTACCAGTGGCGCCCAATGCATCCGGGTACGTATTTCTATCACTGTCATACCAATACCGTTCTGCACGCAGAAATGGGCATGTACGGCGCACTGATAGTTGATCCACCAGAAGGTCCGGGCACACTGGTTTCTGGTAAAGCAACTTATGACTCAGAAGCATTCTGGGTAGTGGATGAAATTGACTCAAGCTGGCATAACTTGGCGTGGGATGCAGGTACCTGTGGTGCAGACGTTGGCCTTAACGTACTGAATCCGGACTACTTCATCATCACCGGCGTTGATGCAAGCGGCAGCTCAGCCATGAACCTGCCACCTATTTCAGGCCAGATGTCAGTTGGCCAGAAATTACTGGCACGTTATGTTTGTGCGGGCTACCACCCACAAAACGTTCGTATTCCTGCTGAACTGAATGCCAAGTGTTATATCTCTGATGGTCGTGAATTACCAAACCCGGTTGATATGACAGACTTTAAAGCAATCTCAGGTGAACGTTATGACATGATCCTGGAGCCAACACAGCCAGGCGACTATGTTGTTGAATTCGACATTGTTGACTGGATCACTGGAGAGGTTCACGGTACGGCACGCACTAATGTTGTAGTGACAGGTTAATCACTTAACTGACAATGCAAAATAAGAAAGGGGCCTCAGGGCCCCTTTTTTTATTTCATTTGTTTAATAGCGATCAATGATCGCCCGTGTTTATGCTGCCGCCCCAGTTTATGACAACCAAGCAACTGATTGTACATATCTATTTGTTGTGCAGTTAATACCTCTGGTGTCTGCAGATGCGTTCACATATCTTTATATCGAAAATACTGCATTAATATATTTTTATACTAGTATTGAAAAAGGACTTATAAAATTTTCAGGATACCTCATGGCTACAATTCTTTGTGTTGATGATGCGCTGGTGATGCGCCGCTTACTTAAACAAATTCTCGAAGATCAGGGGCATACTGTGCTCACGGCAGAAGATGGCGATGACGCCATGAGAATAGCCCGTTCAAATCCTGCCGATTTGGTATTAAGTGATGTGAATATGCCAAATATGTCCGGCACCAGTTTAGTACCCAAACTCAGACGACTGGAAAGCTATAAAGATACGCCTATTGTTATGGTCACCACGGAATCGGATGGCTATAAAAAAGATAAGTTAAAATCTTTAGGTGCCAATGGCTGGCTGCGTAAACCGTTTACCGAACAGCAAGTAGAAAACATTTTGAATCATTTTTTATAAAGAGCAGAAATAATTACTTAAGCTCGCGCGCCTTCCAGATCATATACACCACAGGAATAACAAACAGAGAGAGCAGCGGCGCTGTAATCATGCCGCCGATCATCGGTGCTGCAATGCGCTGCATCACTTCTGAGCCAGCACCATCAGTAAACATCACTGGTAATAAGCCTGCAACTATAACTGCCACTGTCATCGCCTTAGGCCTGATCCGCAAAACCGCCCCCTGAATAACAGCTTGCTGTAAATCGACACGGGTCTCTAACTGCCCTGCTGCTTTTCGTTCTGCTACGGCTGCATTGAGGTATAACAGCATCACCACGCCAAACTCTGCAGCCACACCCAGTAATGCAATAAATCCGACAGCCGTTGCTATCGACAGATTGTAATTAAGCACAAACAATAACCAGAAACCGCCTATCACAGCAAACGGTAACGTCGTCATGACTAAAAGCGCCTCACCTAATCGACGGAATGTTAAATAAAGCAGCAATAAAACAATTAATAACGTAACCGGTATCACCGTTTTAAGTTTTTCTTCTGCTCTTAACATGTATTCATACTGACCGGTCCAGCTGATTGAATAACCGGCTGGCAGATACAATTCTTGCTGCACAACTTTCTGCGCTTTTTCGATATAACTTCCCAGGTCTACGTTATGAATATCAACAAACGTCCAGCCACTACGCCGTGCATTTTCACTTTTTATCATCGGTGCGCCATCGACGATTTTTATATCCGCCACACTGGCTAACGCAATTTCTGCACCGCTTGAAGTTACTATCGGTAGCAATTTTAATTTATCAACATCATCCCGTACTTCTCTGGCGAATCGGATATTGATCGGGTAACGCTCAGCACCTTCTACCGTCTGACTGACATTAATACCGCCCACTGCGGCGGAAATCACATGATTGATCTCTGAAACGCGCACGCCTAAAAATGCAGCCTTTTCTCTGTCCGGTGTAATCTGTACATAGCGCCCACCACTAACACGCTCTGAATAGGCCGAACGCGTGCCGGGGATTTTCATTAATAGTTTTTCAAGTCGCCTGCCGATAAGGTCTATCACCGCCAGGTTCTCGCCCGATATACGCAGACCGACCGGTGTTTTGATGCCAGTCGCCAGCATGTCAATCCGCGTTTTAATTGGCATTAACCAGGCATTGGTTAAACCCGGCAAATTAACAGTTGCATCCAGTTCATCAATCAGTTTTTCAAGCGTCATACCTTCCCGCCACTGATCTTTTGGTTTTAGCTGGATGATTGTTTCTATCATCGTTAGCGGCGCGGGGTCAGTCGCTGTATCCGCTCTGCCCATTTTTCCGAATACTTTTTTTACTTCTGGTAATGTTTTTATTAAGCGATCGGTCTGTTGTAATAATTGCTGCGCCTTACCAATTGATATGCCCGGCAAGGTCGTTGGCATGTACATTAAATCGCCTTCATTCATCGGCGGCATAAACTCACTGCCTAAACCGGATGATATTGTACTGACGCCACCCAATGGGATTGCAATGCTTAATAATAATAACAACGAGAAAGTAATCGTTAAAAATGGTTTTAATAACACTTTTTGCAGGCAGAATTTATAAACCTTTATCAATACTCTGTTTAACGGGTTTTTGTTTTCTGTCGGCACTTCACCACGAATCAAATACCCCATCAGAACCGGTATCAATGTAACCGATAATGCAGCCGCCATTGCCATGGCATAGGTTTTAGTAAATGCCAGCGGGCTAAACAATCGCCCTTCCTGTGCTTCTAAAGTAAACACCGGCAGGAAACTTAACGTAATAATTAATAAAGAGAAGAATAATGCAGGCCCGACTTCTATAGACGCTTTTGTTACCAGCTGCCAGCGCTCACTGACTGACATTTCCACATTATTTTTTTGCTGCCACTTTTCAAAATGTTTGTGCATGTTTTCAATCATGACAATTGCAGCATCAATCATCGCGCCGATAGCAATGGCGATACCACCCAGCGACATGATATTGGCATTAACACCCTGCCAGCGCATGACGATAAATGCCATCAATATTCCAATTGGCAAAGTAATAATGGCAACAAAGGCTGAACGAATATGAAATAAAAATAAAATACAAACCAGTGCAACCACGATAAATTCTTCAAGTAATTTCTCTGACAGATTTTCAACGGCATTTTTTATCAGACTTGAACGATCATAGGTTTCAATAATTTCAACACCGTCAGGCAAACCCTGTTTTAATGCTGCGATCTTTCTTTTAACCCGCTCAATGGTTGCTAACGCATTTTCACCATAGCGCATCACTACAATGCCGCCAGCTACTTCTCCTTCACCATTTAAGTCCGCCACAACCCGGCGCATTTCCGGGCCTATCTGCACACTAGCCAGATCTCTTATCAATAAAGCTCTGCCATTTTTGGCAACCTTGACCGGTATATTTTCGATATCTTCAACCGACTGCAGATAGCCTTTACTATGAATCATGTATTCAGCTTCTGATAACTCAATCACCGAGCCACCGACTTCTTTATTACTGTCTTTTATAGCTTTCGATAGTTCATTCAGTGATACACCATAAGCTCGTAACTGTTCCGGATTGGCAACAATCTGATACTGTTTCACCATACCACCTACCGTGGCAACTTCTGCCACACCGGGAACAGTTTGTATTTCAAATTTCAAAAACCAGTCCTGCAGGCTACGTAACTCGGCAAGATCATGCTGCCCTGTTCTGTCGACCAGCGCATAGGAATAGACCCAGCCAACACCGGTTGCATCTGGCCCAAGCCGGGGACTGACACCCTTCGGCAAATTATCACTGACCTGATTTAAATATTCTAAAACCCGGCTGCGTGCCCAGTACAAATCTGTACCGTCTTTGAAAATAATATACACATACGAATCACCAAAAAATGAATAGCCACGAACAGCCTGCGCACCGGGCACTGATAACATGGTAGTTGTAATGGGATAGGTAACCTGATTCTCGACCACTTCCGGAGACTGACCGGGAAAATTGGTACGGACAATTATTTGTACATCTGATAAATCAGGGATAGCATCTAAGGGCGTTTGTTTAAGTGATACCCAGCCCCAGCTACTCAACAGCAAAGTAACGATTAAGACCAGGATTCGGTTCTGTACTGACCAGCGAATTATTTTTTCCAGCATAACAATCTATGATGAGTTAACTCATCACTCCCCTGCTGAAAGACGGTCGAAGCTTGCCTGCAGGTTGGCTTCAGAATCAATTAAAAACTGACCGGAGACCACAACCTGATCGCCTTCTTTTAAACCAGATAGTATTTCGACCATGCCTTTGCTTTTCATACCACTGACAACATCGACCGGTTTAAACTTGCCATTGCCCTGATCAACAATCACCGACTCACGTTCACCGGTTACGATTAACGCCTGACGAGAAATTTTAAGCACCTGCTGTTTTGCACCGCCAAAGATTTCAACTTTGGCAAACATATTCGGTTTTAATTCGCTGTCATAATTTGGTACACGGATTCGAATTTTTAATGTCCGTGTATGTGGGTCCAGTTCCGGATAGATATAAGTAATGATACCTTTCCAACGTTTACCGGGTAATGCCTGTACCGTCACTTCTGCGCTCTGCTTACGTTCGATCCAGTCGAGTTGATGTTCATACACATCGGCCTCTACCCAAACACTGGACAGATCGGCCACGGTAAACAGTGGATCGCCTTCCCACACATACTGATGTTTATGCACCTCATGACGAATGATATTGCCGTGTTGTTTTGTGTAGATAGGAATTCGATGACGGGTCTTTCCTTTACGGGCGATCTCATTTGCCAGACTGTCTGCGACCCCCATATATCGGAGTTCATCTCGCAAATCAGCTGATTCCTGTCGCTGGCCGTATTTTTTTAAAATACCCGACTTGTCTTTTTTCTGCGCCTTAATAAATTCTTTTTGTACCTTCAAAAACTCAGGCGAATAAAGCTCCATCAGCAGCTGACCTTTACGCACACGTAAACCGGCACGTCTGACGCCCAGGTTTTCCACCCAGCCATCAGCCGGCGCCTCAATAGTTTTAACCCTCGCCTCATCATAGGTGACATAACCGACGGTTTTTATATATTTAAATAAGCGACCTTTTTCAACTGTCTCGGTTTTCACACCCAGCTTCTGTATCACATCTGCCGTCAGCTCAACCGTTACAGCCTGCGCTTTTGGTTTTATTTTTTGTGCGACCAGATCCATACCGCAAATCGGGCAGGAAGCCTTATTATCGCGCACAATATTAGGGTGCATCGGGCAAACGTATTTGGATTTAATATGTTTTTTTGCATGCTCAACTGCACTCTGAGAGTTCTCAGGCGCGACTGACTCATCCCCATCACTACAAGCTGTGACAGAAAAAATCAGCAATATCGATAGGATTATTGTGCTGAAACGATGATAATCAAAGCTGACATCCTTGTTTTGCAGTGCAGAAATCAGACTGAAAAACAATTGCATAATATGACTCTAACCAAATGGGAAATGTAACGAACAGATATGCTATAGCATAAGCCTGCAGGCCGCTATCTGCATACTGTATCAAAAGTCACACAGCTATTCTCTTTACCTCTAAAACTAAAAAGCCTGCTGGAAATCGACTCATAAAATCGATTGCCAACAGGCTTAATTTACCATGCTATTACTTCTTAAAATGCCCGGAATGCCACCACTTTAGGTTTCACTCGCTTGTATTCAGGCATGGTCATACCAGCACTGGCATTAATATAAGTAGGATCTGTCACCACATAGGTTTTACCATTGTGCATGACCTTATCACCGCTTACACTGGTATTGAATTTAACCGCTGCAGCGATATGGCCCGGAAAATCCAGCCCGACGACTTCCAGTCCGATTAAGCTTCTGACCAGCCAGGCGAAGATGACTGAACGATCTTCGCAGTCTGAATACGGGTAATACAGCGTCTCTTCCGGGAACAGATAATTCTCTTCACCAAATTGCCCCTGATCGGTTTTATACTTGAATGCATTCTGAACAAATAACAGGATGATATTCACCGCTTCTTCTTCCGACTTGCCGCTGATAATACGTTTCAGCTGTTTTAGTACCGGGTTACCAATATCCTCATTAACATGAGATTTAAAGTACTGGTCGATATCCATCTGCGGATAAGTACGCAGATAGTTAATGGTGTTTTTATCATGGCCTACCATCACGTTATAACGCTTATTGTTATAGGTAAAACCAACCTGACGGTTTCGTTTACTGCTACGCGTATTCAGGCTTTTACTGACTGCCATATCCAGTGAGTTTTTCGCCCCCGGGTATTCACCGTCATAGGTAAAGACACGGCCTGGTTTTGCCTTGTTACCATCCATACCCAGCGCGTAGTAGCGTTTACCCGAGAAGGTAAAGTATGACACACCGTAAAGTCGTTGCTGCGTAGGCAACAACAAAAAGACTTTATTTTTACTGTAGGCCAGTCGTGCCTGATAATTTGTTTTTATTAACAGGAACCATGTTAATAGTGACTGTTCATTTTTCTGGCCGGTATATATGTTTTTTGCCAGCTCATTAATCAACAGTGCATAACTCCAGTCATTTAACTGTAAGGGTCCGCGCTGTTTTTTAAGCTGCGTTAGCAACGCCTCATAATCTGCCTTGCTCAGATCTGCCCAGAATTTACTGATGGCTTTTTCATTGATACGTCCTTTCAGGCGCGTTTTCAGTTTCGGGTCATAATAAAATTTCAGATCATGACCAAAATACGAAACCTGTGCTGCCCGACCTTTAGGCACACTGACCACTACTGGTCTGACAACCGGTTTTTTTGGAATAACTGGTGGTGGCTTGATCACAACTGGTTTTATAACAGGGACTGATGGCACCACCTTTACAACTGGCTGTGGCTTTATAACCGGTGCAGGAGGTGTGCGCTGCTCTGGTCGTTTAGTAATAACCGGTTTTTGCTCGGGTTTTGTCTCAGGTGTAAGTACCGGTCTTGGCGGTATTTTTATAACAACGGGCTTGGGCTTTGGTTTAGGTTTTGCCACCGGCATTACTTTTGGCTTTGGTGCCGGATCACGTTTTACACCGCGGTAAACATCGAGCTCTTTCCATTGCGACTGCAGGAAACTGGTAAACTCTTTATCGCGCTTATCTTTAAATTCCTGATACTCTTGCTGCTGCTCTCGCAGATACTTCTCAAACTCACTTTCAGCAACCGTCATACTTGCAGGAACAGAAGATAAACCTAAAATCAGTACGGCAGCAGACCTGAATCCCAATGTACTCATATCATCACCCAAAAATTCAAAAACTGGCAACACAGAGAGTGCAGCCGAAAAGAGATATGTATAAAAGGCCGGCTCCTGATTTAACGGGAACCGGCTTTTTTAGTCTGACTTATTGCTTTAGTTTAACGATTTCGTTAACCAGCTCATCATGACCTTTTTTCGCTCTGAACTGCTGATATAACGCTTTGTTGTTATTCATACTAGAGCTAACAGCAGCTTTAGCTGCATTTTTTACAGACTCAGCATTCATACCCATCAGCACATAAACGCCACCTTTTGGAGATGACGTTACTTTGATCACCTTTGCACCAACCAGTCGTTCTGATGTTACTTCTTTTTTCACCGACTCATAGTTACGATCAACTGTCTGATCTTTGCCAGCACCTGTATTCTGGATATAGGTTTTAACCATTGCACTAACCTGAACACCAATCTCTTTAGCCAGTTTCACACGTGCATTGGTCGCTGCAATTTCTTCTGTTAATGAAGGGCCACCTGCCAGTTTTTCTGAGAAACCAACTGCTGAAGCCTGCATTCCTTTATGGACACGTTCACATACCCAGGCTGGAGCCGGTTTATCTGGTGTGTCTTTATGCGCACAATCAATGGCTACCGCATCTGGCTTTTTAGGCACACATGCCGACATTAAACCAACCAGTGCAACACTTGTAAGTAATTTTAAACCCGTATTCATTATGTATTCTCCATCATTATATTTCGTTTTCCTCTCAGAGAGGCTTATTATGCGATTACCCCAGTTCATCTGAGAGGCTTAAAACCCGTCAATTCACTAATGTAAACTCTGTCACTAAACATAGCCGAGAGTTGGATAATTCGCAATACTATGTTGGCTATAATACTAGCTAAGCCCCGATTTTAATTTATTGAAGTTGATCACATTTCATGTATTTCTATGTGCTAACCTTATATAAAATCAAATTTCGGGAAGTATCAATGATCACTAAATTTCGCCTTATCCTCATCGGCAGCCTTATCACTTCTGCCTCCGTTGCTGTTCATGGAGAGACTTTTAGCGACTTTTTAAATGCACAAAAAGACAACTCAAGGGCTGAATTTCAGCAGTTTAAAGCACAGCAAAATGATGAGTTTAAACTGTATAAAAAAGAGCTACAGGATGCATTCACTGCCTATAAACAAAAGGTAGCAGGTGTATGGGGCAAGAAAAAAGCTGTCATCCCGACAAAAAAACGTGATGTTAGTTACCTTGGCAATCTGAAACAACGCAGCATAATCGACTATGACAAAGGTCAGGTTAAGGTCGATATCGCTGTTACGCCAGAAGAAGCAGGTAACAAGGCATTGCTGCAAAAGAAAATGCAAAAAGCACTGAATAAAGCCTTAAAACAAGGCAGTGATAAACGCTCTATTATTGAAATTGCAAAAAAACCGGCTGCCGAATCAACCGGTCCCGCGGTTCTGGCTAATCTGGTGCAGGATACCAATGGTCAGGCTCTTAAGCCACAGGATACGAAACGCTTTGTCTCTCGCCAGAGTAAAAAATTATCACTGACAAAAACACGCGGCACTGATAACCGGCCGCGCGTGATCGTTACTAGCTCGTTCCCGATGATCCCTAAGCATCTTGAGGTACGTGCTCGCAAATACCTGAGCCCGGTAAAAAAATACTCTGCCAATATGAAGCTACCAAGCGAACTGGTATTTGCAATTATGGAAACCGAAAGTGCTTTCAATCCAAATGCTCGCTCCAGCGTTCCCGCCTTTGGGCTGATGCAACTGGTACCCACAAGTGGCGCACGCGATGCTTACCGCCTGCTATATAACCGCGATAAAGTGGTCAGTGACCGTTATTTATACAACCCGGATAACAATATAAAAATGGGTACTGCGTTTCTACATAAGCTGTATTATTCCTATTTTTCAGGTATTTCTGACCCGGAATCCAGAACCTGGGCAACGATTGCAGGCTACAATACCGGTGCAGGCAATGTTTTTAATACCTTTGCCGGTAAATACCGTCGCTCAAAATTTGGCAACCGCTCTAACTGGAAAAAGAAGGCATTATCGATTATAAATAGTAAAACACCTGAGCAGGTCTACAGTTATATGAAACGGAATTTACCGCATGCTGAGACCAAGCACTACATTAAGAACATCAGAAAAAGAATAACTAAATACAAATCACTTTGAGGCAATATCACCCAATGAAAAATTTAATCATCAGCATATTATGTCTGTTTGTACTCGCTGCCTGCCAGCCCAAAACAAAGCAAAATGTCAGACCCGCCTGGATTGAAAACCCCGGCAAAGGTGCTGTAGGTTCTTGCCCGACTCATCTAATGGGCCGTCAGGAACAGGAAGATGTAGCCATTGCCAATGCACGTGCCCGACTTGCTGCCACATTGGGTGTTTCTGTTGATCAGGTTCAAACCGTCACTAAGAGCGCCAATAACACCAGTTCAGCACTTACTTCTGATTCTAAAACTGTACTCACCATGAAGGGTAATGTGGTCAAGGCTCATGTAAAAGCAATCTGGTATGACAAACCCAGAGACACTGTCTGGGCATGGGTGATTCCTGTTAACTAAACGGCTACGCCCGCTCTACTCAGGCACACTGGTGGCCATCGCTGCCAGTTGCCTTTAATCACTTCGACAAGCCGCTATCACACAGCGATTTCGTCCCGCCTCTTTCGCTTGATACAAGGCCTGATCAGCCCGTTCAAATACCGCTGCTAAATTATCATCGGCTCTAAAGCCACTAATACCACAGGAAATTGTTATATCAACCGCTTTATTATTATAATGGAAAGCACACTCGCTCACGGCCTGACGCAATTCATTAGCCAGACGTAGTGTTTCTTCTTCTACCGTACCCGGTAACAACATGACAAATTCTTCACCACCATAACGGGCAAGAAAATCAGTTTCCCGAATTCTTTTATTAAGTATCTGAGCGATAGCTTTCAGCACTTTGTCGCCGGCTTTATGTCCATAGGTATCATTCACGGCCTTAAATTTATCCACATCCCAGACCGCAATCGACAAAGGCGTATCAAATCGTTTCCAGCGGGCGATATCTTCTTTAATACGTTTTTCATAAAACAACCGGTTTGGTATTCCCGTTAGCGCGTCGTACATCGCCTCACGGTGTTTTTCTGCCAGACTAACCTTCAGCTCCGCTGTTTCACTTTCTAATGCATTAATTTTGTCCTGCATCATGGCGACATTTGATTTAGCAGAATCAAAGCGTTCTTTTTCCAACTGACTATGCTGCAACATAAAATTGCTAATGGCATCCAAACGAGTATTAACAACACTTTGCAGATCACTAAGCGTGGCAGCAGACTCCACCCCTTCACGCAAACCATCTACTTCAATTGTTACCGCACGGTTAATGTCCTTACCTTTTTCATTACCCTGCTCAATCGCTTCATTTTCTGTGACTAAAAATTGAACCAGCTCCTGCAAGCGGCCGGTTATTTCCTGCAGAAAATCTTCGTAATCGCCTTCTTCCTGATATTGCTGAAACCGCACCTCATTAATGAAGTGCACTATTTTTTTCAGGCCAGCCCGCCAGTCTTTATCTTCAGCTGACTCAAGATACTGTCTTAGCGCATCTGCCTTATCCAGCAATGCCACCGGCACTACAATCTGCTCCAGCAATTGAATAAAAACTTCACATAATTCCGGGTGTTCTGTAACTGCCTGAGCAATATCATCAACTGATGAATGACTGGTTGCTATTTGTGCGCTATTGATAATCCGAGAGATTGTTTCTGCCAGCAGTGCCGGCTCTGCATCAAGCTGATCGTCTGACAACTCTATTGTTTGTAACTGCGCATTTTCCGGACCCGCTTGTTTCAGTTTTTGAATGAGCTGATTCAGTGAATCCTGTTTTATCTTTTCCCTGTTAATATCTACTGCATGTCCCGACTGTTCTTTTTCGGGCTTTGTATCGGCAGTGGCTTCTTCAAATTTTGCCAACAAAACCGATAAGGCGACAACCGCTTTTTCAAGCGCCTCTGCATCACTACATTTAGCAAACAAGTCGGCAGTTTTTTTACTCTCAGCAAGCAGTTTATCCGGCCATTCAATGGCTAATACCACTGCTGACAGATCTGTTAATTCATTTTTACCATCAGTTGTTTTTTTACTTAAAAGACGCGAAAACAAACCAACTTCTTCGGCAGTTTTTACTTCATTGAACACTGTCTGCAGTTGCTTATTAATCGCTTCGAAATTCTGAGGATTATTTTTCAGCTCTTTGATCAGTATTTTTTTCTTTTTTTGCTGCTCTTTAGGCAGACGAATTCCTGCAAGCATCTCTATTACAACAGATAGCTTCAGCTCCGCTTCTTTTTTATTTTTAGATTTTTTTTCGCTATCTGATGTCAGTTGCATCAGCTCAGTAAGAACGGCTTCAACACGATAGAGATTGAATTTTTCTTTAAGGACTGCCCGCAAAGCCTGCAGGTACTTATCTATTTCAGGACTATTACCTTCGGCTACAAAACTGACTCGCGTTAGTGCCGATGAAAGCAGCTTTTCCGATTTGATCCAGTCAGTTTCCTGTTTTTCAAACCGGTCCAGCAAGTTATAGTATTTAGCTTTCCATTTTTCTGTATCAGGGCTTTTTGGGCTTGCCATGATCTAGGCTACCTCTGTGACTCAGTTTTATTTTTTTGACTCTTTGTCGACAAGAAACTTAATCACATCAATCATTTGCTGGTAACCACCGGCCATACTACCACTGGTAATATATTTACCATTAACTGCCAGCTGGGGAACGCCACGCACTTCGTAATCCTTCATCATTTTACGTGCTTTATTAAGCTTGCTATTAACCGCAAATGATTTTAGATTTTTCTTAAACTGATCTCTGTCAACACCCTGCTTAACCAGGAAGTTAGTCAAAGACTTCTCATCAAACAAACGCATTTTTTTCATGTGTATCGCTTCAAAAAGTTTCTCGTGGACTTTTTTCTGCATACCCATTAATTCTAGTGCATAAAATGCTTTTGTGTGAATTTCCCAGCTTTTATTCAGCGGTGCAGGAATTTGTATAAAATCAACGTTTGCTGGCTTATCTGCTAGCCAGCGTTTCACATAGGGTTCAAAATGAAAACAGTGCGGACAGCCATACCAGAAAAACTCAACAACTTCGATTCGAGCAGGATCTGACACCGGCTGTTTATTGATACTTCTGTATTCAAAACCAGCCGTGTAGTTTTCAGCGCAGGCTGTTGTCGAAAATAACAACACCGCCATCATTGCCAGAATTTTTTTCATTATACTTCTCCGTTATATTCAGGCCCTTTATTACAGGGCCTGTTGATTCTTATCTGGTTTTACAGTTCGCCGTATGAATGCAGACCCGAGAGGAACATATTCACACCAAGGAATGCAAACAGGGTGATAAACAATCCGATAATTGTCCACCACGCCATCGGCGCACCACGCCAGCCTTTGGTCAGTCGCATATGTATCCAGGCGGCATAGTTTAACCAGACGATTAAGGCCCAGGTCTCTTTTGGATCCCAGCTCCAGTAACCACCCCATGCTTCTGCTGCCCACATCGCGCCTAACACTGTAGCTATGGTGAAAAAGGCAAAGCCCAGTGCAATTGCCTTATACATAATATCGTCAATAATATTTAACTCCGGCAGGCGCATAATGACGGCATTATCACTGTATTTTTCTTTTAATAAATACGCAATTCCCAGCATCGCACTCATCGCAAAGGCACCGTAACCCACAAAATTAGCCGGCACATGAATCTTCATCCAGTAGCTTTGTAATGCCGGAACCAATGGCTTGATATCAGCCGCACCACGCGATGCATACCAGAATAAAAAGACCACTGCCGCGGAAATAACCAGCAGCACAAAACCACCCATACTTTTACTTTTATAACGGCCTTCATAATACAGATACATCAGCCCCGTCATAATGCAAAACATGACAAACACTTCGTACAGGTTACTGACCGGAATATGACCATACTCCGGGTTAAATAAATAACTTTCGCGCCATCTGACCATCAGGCCAATAAAACCAAATGCACTCGCAATCCAGGTCATACGTGAACCCATATTAAGCGCAAATTCTGAGTTTACAAACAGGCCGATAAAATAAGAAAGAGTAGCCAGAAAGAACAAGGCCCCCATCCAGGCAAAAGCTGACTGACTGGCCAGTAAAAATTTCAGGAAGAAGTTTGTTTCGCCGGCTGCCAGCGTATCGCCATATAACCAGATAGCAAATAAACTGACCGCTGCAACGGCAAGTGAGTAGGTAACCGCGCTTTTCCAGTACCAGCCAACAAAGGCCGTGAGCATGGTGACGCCGATTAAAATACCGACTTCATAGCCATCCATTGCATTGCCATACTTGCCCAGCGTGACCACACAAGCAACCAGCAAAATGCCGAACCATGCCCAGTCTTTGGCATTAAACAGACTTAAAAATGATGGCTTTTCTAATTCCGCAAAGCCCTGATTGTCAGTAGCAGACATACTTACCTCTTATCTTTATTCAGCGCAGCATCAAAGTCTGCAACCGCTGTTTCAAATTGTTTATCAAAATCCTGAGTGTGGCGATGGCTTACACCCGCCAGCAATATATTTGTTTTACCATCTTTCTGATCAATCCAGAACCAGTAACGAGTAGGGTTAATATAAAACAGGAAGAACACACCTATCATCAATAACACACAACCAAAGTAAACAATGGCCTGACCCGGTGATTTGGTGATCTGAATACCGGCCGCCTGTATATGCTCAAAGGATGTCATTTCGACATAAACCGGTGAGCCATAATATGGCAGCGTATTCAGCGCCTGCAAGGCGATATCAAACCAATGCCAGTCTGCACTTTCTATCGTTTTCTGACCCTGCTCAATCAGTATAGTTTCATACACTGTACTGACCACGCTTTGTAAAAGCTTAAGATAGGTTTCAATCACTTCCTGCTGCTGCTTTTCTGGCACTCGTGCTTTCACATCTTTAACCACCGCCTCATAACCACCGGCAATAAATTGTGCCACCAGTTTTGTCATCGAACGCGTGATATCTGCCGACAATTGTTCGTTGCTTATCGATGCATTGCCCATGGTGCGGCTTACCGTTATCTCGGCCGCCTTTTTTACCACGGCCTCATCTGATAACTGCTGCAGCAATGTCATAAACAGGCCGATGCCACTTTCTGTCACCGGAAGATGCAGATAACGAAATGGCTGGGTCGGGTCTGAACGCACGCCACTTAACATCGTCGTCACGCCCTCAGAGGTTACCGGTACCATGTAGTTAACAAACTCTTTGGCAACACCGGATGCATCACGCAGCTTAAAGGTAATGCTCGGCCCTATATTGGTTTGCTCAGTGCTGCCATCTTCCTGCATGACCCCATTGATATTAAACAGACGAAAGTCATTCATCTCCGCCGTCAGGGTTTCTCCGCGGGTCTCAATTTTAACGTCCTTAAATATCGCTGTTTTCGTCTTGCTGGCCTGACCGGGGTTGTCTTTTAATGACCACAGATTCAGCTCGAGTTTACTACCGCCATCGGCAAAGCTGGCCTGATAAAGCGCAAAACCACGGTAGATAAGCGGATGGTTTACTGCGATGGTAGCGGCCAGCGGCTCATCTAATTTGTCATCATGGATTAATAAATCACTTTCAAATGATTTAGGCGCACCGGTTGAATAATGTTCAACCCGGAAGTCTTTTAATTCAATCGCAAATGGCAGCTCCTGCACCACATAACCATCACGCACATTTAAGAATACGATATTGGCTTTACCATGCTCAGGAATCTGAACATTACCGCGGAACGAAGCATTACTCGGTGCAATTCGGCTGATATCAGGTACCTCAGATGCCGAAATATTTCGTGTTTCCGGCTTTAAGTCCCCTGACCATTCCATGATCATCATTGGGATTTTGCTATCAAATAAGGCACCGATACAGATGACGATGACACCCACATGGGTCAGAATATAACCCCAGCGATTGACGCCACCTTTTTTCGCCGCAATAAGCTGATGCTCTTCATCTTTCGCAGCACGTGATTTAAGCCCAAGGTATTCACAAAACTGCAGTCCCATTGCGGTGACTTCATCCTGAGATCGCTCGGTTTGCCATTGTTTCTGGTGCTTGAAGGTACGCAATGATTTTAACTGCACGTTCATACGGAACTGGCGCGCTTCACGTAAAAAAATCGGCGCATTGCGGTACACACAAACCGAGGTCGATAAAATCAGAAAAGCAAGAATCGATAAGAACCAGATGGCTGCATAGACGTCATACAGCGCCATCTTCTCAAAGATCTCAAACCAGAAAGGCCCAAACTTTAAAATATAATCGTTATAGCTCTGATTTTGCTGCAGTATGGTGCCGATCACGGACGCCACAGCCAGGGCTGACAGCAATGTGATCGCCAGCTCCATAGAACCAATAAATTCAATAAAGCGCTTAGATCCCGCTTTTTGTGGTTTTTTTACAACTTCGGCCACACCGATAACCCTGCAATAACGTATAAAGAGGCCGCATTATGCCATACCCTGTAGGAGTTTTTATCCATAAAATAATAGCGATAACGGAAAAGCCAGCACCGTGGCACAGAGACACGGAGAAGAGCATTTATTTATGCCGCTTTCTCTATGCTATTACACGCTTTATACAAATATCACAGGCACAAAAAAGGGCGGCCTAAGCCGCCCTTTTTCAGATCTGCTATCGCAGGTCTTATTTCATACCAGCAATGAATTCTGATACGGCATCAATCTCTGCATTTGACATACGAGCTGCAACATTACGCATCATCTTGCCAGCATCGTTTAAACGCTTGTTGTCACGGAAGTCACGTAGCTGCTTAGCCGTGTATACCGCTTGCTGACCTTTCAGAGATGGGAATTTAGCACCCGGGTTACCTTTACCACTTGGAGAGTGACAACCCATACATGCTGGAACGCCAGTTGACATGTTGCCGCCACGGTAAATGGCTTTACCCAGCTCAACCTGCTTCTCGTCAGCCATGCCTTGTTTGATTGGCTGAGCGGCGTAGTATGCCGCGATGTTCTGCATGTCTTTCTTAGTTAAACCCGCTGACATTGCGTTCATCGTCGCGT
>Ga0316207_10001325_pt1 | contig 31280 bp, 21 predicted proteins | sample 6weekpyrite_MG_FD_204943 | JGI IMG/M metagenome (GOLD analysis project Ga0316207, IMG submission 204943) | Microbial mat bacterial communities from mineral coupon in-situ incubated in ocean water Damariscotta River, Maine, United States -... | ecosystem: Environmental > Aquatic > Marine >...
GTGCCAATCGAACGGCTTCTCGCTTAAATTCATCTGTATAAGTTTTGCGCTGTTTCTTGTCCATTATTCACCTCGTTTGGATTATTATCCTCTTTAACAAGGTGTCTGTGAAATCGGGGTAGGATCAGTTTTTGTAATATCTGAGTGTTTATATACCTTTAAGTTTTCAAATAAACTATCTTTATCAGACACAACATGTGCGCACGTTATAATTTTCTCATTATTTAATTGAAAGCCCGTTCCTTGCGTAGTTTTCACCTCACCATTTTTATCATAACAAGCTTCAATTACCCATAAAGCATCAATAGCATTCTGTTCTGGGTCAGTAATAGTTGCTATTTTGAATTTATGTGCATCATCAACCAGATTATTGAACTGTGTAGCCAACTTTATAAACAACGGGTCTCGAAAAGTGCGTACACTTCGTAAGAATGCTAATTTCCCTTTAAGGACATATAAATATGACTTCGGTTTTTTAGACGCTCTATGCCGCTTATTGTATTTTTCGTTGTATTCGCTTTCCGCAGCTTCATAGCCATATTTTCTCCATGCGTTTAACATAGATGATAATTGACGAATGTATTGACGCCGAACATTAGGGAATTTGTTTACAGTTAGCCCCGTAACTTCCATCCTAGAATTTTTGCTACATAAACGCACTTTTTCATAGTTAATATTGAAACCATTTTCCTCAATGATACGTGTTAGTGCATGCCCTGGACTCCATTCATCGTCACGAACAATAACAATTTCTTGAGCTAATCTCCGCTTACTACATGTAAATGAAAAGCTAATATCATCTGCATATCTTGTATATGTACTATTTGTAACTCTTGCTAACTGTTGAAGCTGAGAATCTAATTTCCAAGCAATCATATTCGATAGAATAGGTGAAGTTGGAGCTCCTTGGGGCAATGAATTATTGAAACAAGATATTTGAGCAAGAATAGTTGCAACCGTATTGTTAAAATTGAAAGGACTTGATTTAAATAAATTTCTGACCCTACCAAACGAAATAGATCCAAAAAAATCAGAAAGGTCTATATTAAATATATATTTCTTATCTAAATGCTTTTCAGCATTAGTAATAATACTTTTTCTTTTAGCAAACCCATGTGCTGATGGTTTAGTAGGGTATATGTCGTATAGTACGTCTTTTAACTTATTTTGAACGTTTTTTAACTTCTTTGATGGTGAATATATTTGTCTATAATCACCGTTCTTTTTTGGAATTTGAAATGAGTGGTATTTAAATGATGGATCAGTTTTATAAATTATTTTTGTTAATGCGGGATATGAAAGTCCAAAAAAATGGGCTAAATCATTATGATCCTCTAGTTTTAAGAAGTCTTCTTTCATGCAAAATAAAGAGGAAGAAAGCCTAGTAATTTCTCTTTTAAAACCGAGCGATCATGTAACATTGAACATTAGCTCACGCACATGTAACGCTTATAAGAGTCACCTTTTCATTGGCCGCCGCAGATAGTCAACGGAAATTAATTCTTCCAGACTTCCTCCCTTAACTTTAAAAACTAACATTAATATCAAATAATGTGTACATTATTTAACTCAAATAGCCGCTAATCCCCTAATCTAAGCGTCAGCTAAGGGCACTTTTCAGACACAACTTAATAAAATATTGATCATCAATTAATCTAAATTTGAGTACCCATGTTTTTGCTCTCAATTTATGCAATGCCACAGAAATGTTCCCATAACAAGACAACTCTACCGTTAAATTCGCATCGGTTCCAGTGTTATGAATTATTCTGCAATAAGCAAACATGTAGATTATGATGTACGAAATTTGCTCTAGAGAATTATTATTCGCAATACGTAAAATGCATTCAAAATATATGAAAGTGGTTTGTCGTAGGGACGTGCTTTTCCAATCGATTTATTAACATTATCGTTGAGATGTTGGTATGCGTTCCAACGCGGAGCATTGGAACGAGGAGGGCTGAAATCATTTCACTAAGTACATTTACGCATTTGCTTTTTACCACCTATCTGGTAAGCACTCAATGATGGAAAATTACAAAATAGGCTGCGATTATGGATGACAGTTTGAACATTAACTGGCCACTCTGAAGCATGTGTGATATTTGAAGCACGCGGCCGTAAAAAAATACTGAATTGGTTAAACCATTAATGGACTAGGTGTTATCGATATTGCGCAGCAAGGTGCATTCAAGTCGGTTATGCATCAAAACGGGGAATGTCGTCATAGTGTTTGAATGGCTGGTGTGAGCTGGAAGACATTTATCTGAAATCTGAGCGTAAAAGTGCGTTATTTGGATAGTATAAATACTGATTACCGATCTTTTTTACATGTTTTATTATCACATGAGAATTATATAAAAAATACCGAGGCATGCTGGTTTTTTATAAATAAGAAACTGCTTTGTTCAATATGTGTTGATGCACATCGGAACCCGCAATGCTTGGTGATTCAATTCTTTTTTTACGCCGTATCGAATTAAATAAAACACCCCGATAAATGATGTGCAATCAACTTTTGTTTTTTTCGATGTTGTGTATTTGTGTGGAGGTTTAGAAAAATGCACTACAACAAATCAAAAATTAAATTTCGAAAAATGCCTGGGCTCATACTGATCTTTATGATTGCTATAACGAGCAGTCTAATTTCCTGCGGTGGGGGTGACGATGATAATGGCGATGATATACAAAAAAACACTGCAGCGATAAATGGCTCAGTGACGGGAAGTGGCGGTATTGCTGATGTAGAAGTCAGCGCCGGCGGCAGGACGACAAAAACTGATTTAAACGGCTTTTACAATTTAACGGATGTGCCGGTTCCCGATGACAGTTTGTTGGTGCTGACCTACGAAAAAGATGGCTATGCCACCTTTCAACGCACATTGCCGGTGGCTGCCAATAAAACCTACACGGCTACTGCGCAATTACTTCAGCACCATTATTCAGAACAAGTGGATGCCGCTAACGAACAGAACCTTGACGTGCAAGATCCTGATAATCCTGGTGCTGAACCACTGGCAAAACTTTCTTTCCCGGCGGGTAGTCTTGGCGACGGTAATGTGACTGTAAATGTTGCAGTTGGTGATCCTACAACAGAAGAAGGGCGTCCCACTTTCCCAGGCGACTATATGGCGGCCACCACACAAGGTGGTGATGCTGATACGCCTTTGGAAAGTGTTGTGTTTACAGAGATCACGGTAAACGATGCAAATGGTGACGAAATCACTCAGGTGACAGAACCTGTTACGGTAACCATGCGCTTACCGGATAGTTTGCAAGCAGTTTATAACGCAGGTGATAAAATTGAATGGTGGTCGTATGATGAAATTAACGCGGCCTGGATACGTGAAGATGCAGACCCGGCAACGCCTGCAACACTTGATGATGCCCTGGTGATAGATCAGGGCGGCGTACTTTATGCCCAGGCCAAGGTAACGCATTTCACCTGGTGGAACGTCGATGAGCCCATTGATCAACATTCCTGTCTCTGTACTATCGTTGTGGACGAAAATAATCAACCTGCGGCAGATGTGCAATTAATTGCTGAAGGCGTTAGTTATAATGGCCGCTCCCGACCGGTGAGTACCGATGATGACGGCAAAGGTTGCGTCACAGTGAAACGCAGTAGTGAAACTGTAACGGAAAAAATCCGCCTGTTTGTCGAATTGGGCAGTGTGAAATTTCCTTATAATGTAACTGATGCAGCTGAAGGCGATGTTGATAGCAACGAAATTTTTACGCCCACCATTGCAGGCAGCACGGTTTACAATACCGGGCAATGTGTTGATCTCAGCAATAATATAGCGCTTCGTTACGATGGTAAAATTACAGGTAAAGTGACATTTGAGGGCAGCAACACTCCGGTTGTAGCTTATGTGATTAATACCGATTTCGGCGTAACAGCCACCACCGATAATGAAGGTAACTATGAAATTGCCGTGCCATTGGGTTTGCCGGTAACTTTATTTGCCATTGGACAAACTGCAGAAACAGTCACCGTTGAAGATGCGAATACACCAAAAGTCGTGAACTTCGAAATCGCTAATCGAGCACCGGTGATTGATAATATTAGCCGTGTTCCAACAGGTTCAGTTGAAAACGGTCAAACCGTCGATCTTACTGTGACCGCTCATGATGAAGACAACGATAACATTAGCTATAACTGGAGTGCTGATCAGGGCAGCTTCAATACCACAAGTGCTGCATCGGTCACCTGGACTGCCCCCGCTACTGGTGCGGGAACGGCTACGCTGACAGTCACAGTGACTGATAGTAAAGGTGCTGAGACCAATCAGAACATTGCCATTGTCTATTCTGGTGGTGCCGCCAATGGTAATTCTTTGAGTTTTATCTTTAAAGACGATCTCAATAATGATCAGCCTGTAGCGGATGTTACGGTTGCATTGTACAACAGCGATAATCTCACGATTGCTGAAACCAAAACCAGTGGTGCCGATGGTAAAGTGGATTTTGGCGATATTGGTCGCTCTCGCGCCAGCTTCACGATTGTTTATGAAATGCCGGGCAACTTTACTGACCGTTTCATAGACACTTTCATCGACATGTTGGTTGCTGACGATATTGTTTATTACAAAGATGACGACCCTGATACCGATTCAGGCTCAGGTACTGAAGTGGCGGCTGTCAATTACACACTTAGTGCTGTGCCTGCTAATCCCGGATTGGCACAGATCGATCCAGGTAATGCCTGGTGGAGTTATCCTTTTAACACCGGTCAGCTAACTAATCAGCCCGTGCTTGATACTTATCTTCAGAATGATGGTAAGCTGAGTTCTTTGGCAATGGTCAATAATGCTAATAACACAAGTCAAATCATCGGATACGGATTTTTACTGGATCAAACTGTCACCGATGGTGCCACATTCGACATACCACTAAACCGAACACCAGTAACCACAGGCTGGACTACACAGCCCATAACCGACCTGGATTATGTTGATATAGAGGGTTACCGCGGCAATGTCTCTTATTCTTTGGCAGACACGCCTACTTTCGGCGAGCCGATTTCCAGTACTTTGCAAGTGCCCACGGAGTTCCCTGTGGATTATTACTGGGTGATGGGTAGCGCTGGAAATAGTGACAGCGGTCTTGTGAGTGAAAAACGCTATTCAACATTACCACAGTCGATTGTGTTATCTATTCCGGATTTTAGTTTCAGTAATGTGATGTTCAACGAAACGACTGGAATATTGAGCTGGACTGTTTCAGGGGCAACACCGCGAGATGTGCTCAATATTGAATTGATGGCGTTTGATCAGCAGGAACGCATGGTTGAGTGGTCTATTAACATGGCGCCAAACGCCACTTCCTTGCAACTGATGGCGTTACCGGCTCCGGCTAACAGCTGGATTAATTCACCAACACTGGACAATGTTTCAGATGCATCCATTGCAGTTATTGATGCCGATTTTGTTTCAGGTATCGATGAACTTTGGCAGTTTTTTATCAGTGGGGGATCTTTCGAGCAAACAGCCAGCCAGATTCTAGTCGGATGGACAGTCGTGCCGCAACAAAATGTTATGCAAAAAGCACAAGCGTCATCATTGAAACGTAAAGCGATAATTCAATCGTCTGCGAATAAAAAACATATTCGTCATGACAATTTATCGAAACTGCGTCGTCAACAATAATTGATAAGCGTAGGGCGGTCTTCAGGCCGCCCTTTAAGGGAACCTCGGATTAAGTCAGAGAGTGAAATGACTTAATCCGAGGTTCCCTTAATTATACTTGACAGTGCAACAGATAATTCATAATAGTAGAATCTTAGAAAGTTTAAATATCACTGTCGGCTATAATTTAAACAGAAATGATGAGGCCTGATGTAAATGTTGGTTTTGGAGCAAGCGGAGGTGTAAACATAATGAGTGAACGAGTGGGGGCGCGTGTATCGAAGCCACAGACTTCGACGACTGTTAAGACATCTCATCCCATAACTCAAACGCCTAAATCAACATTACACACGGAGAAAAAAGATACCAGCAAGCATGCAACAAGTGAGAAGATATCCTTGTCTTCAACATCCACGACATTTAGTTTTCCCCAGGCTCCTCTCTATCCAAAAGCCAGGTTGAATGATAAACACGCAAAACCTAAAGTCAGCAAACCTGATGATAAACATGAGCAGGAAGCAGAAGAAATTGCTGATGAAATTATTGCGCAACCTGAATTTCAAAATCCGGGGAAGAGAACACAACGCATCACACCTGTTTTGCCACAACAAGATAAGCAGCCGGATTTATTTCGTGCCAAAGATATTATTCAACGTCACTCACGATCATCATTAAACCCACAAACCGAAATGGCTGCGATAAAAGGCGCGGGGCGGCCTTTGTCTTCTGATTCGCGTTCATTTTATGAGCCGCGATTTGCGGCTGATTTTGGGCAAGTGCGTGTGCATACTCATCATCGCGCGGCGAAATTGGCGCAGCAATTAAATGCGCGAGCTGTGACTATGGGTAATGATATATTGTTCGCGCCGGGTCGGTATGCACCGGACAGTAGCGCAGGGCAAAAACTTTTTGCCCATGAACTGACACATGTGATTCAACAGCAAGGCAATAACACCCTGTTTATGCGTTATGCCAATGGTCAGGAAGCCATTGATGCGCATACCAGCGGCGGTGGTTGTAGTGGTACTGATTTTGATGAAGCAGCACTGGGTGCTGACCTTGCTACGCTGGCACTGGATGCGACAAATCATACGGTGATTCACGAAGTGTTGGAAATTCTGGCAGACGATGATCTGGATGACAATGTGGCTGGTTATATCGTGGAGAATTTGTCTGAAGATCAAATGCGTCAGGTCGGCATGACACACAGTGGCCGGCTGGTGATGAATGATGTGCGAAACCGATTGCGCAGTGGCTGGCCCAGGGAAGCCGAACAACAGCAGGCTGCCGAAGTTGAATCAACCATGGAAGGTTTGAGCTGGCAGGATGTTGAAGGCACAGAAGCGGCTAGTGCATTAACCAGAATAAATCTTGATTTAAAAATTGTGATTTATCACGGTTGTACTTTGGATCCTTCAGTGTTTGTACAGCGTGCCAATGATATTTATTCTAGAGAATGTAATATTCATATTAGCTACACACCTATCGAAGTGGACGAGCAGGGCACGCACGATGATCTTAGACAGTTTGGTGGTACAGTCGATAATCTTTTTGTACAGAGAAATGATCCAACCTATGAAGCAGATGCTGTACGAGCACGCGCTGGTGTGACTAGCAGCAACCAGGTGCCGGTTGCTTTTGTACCAGCCATTGATGTGGATTATGGTGGTTCTGGTCTTGTGGAAGGTTACTGCCCGTTTGCCGGTTATATGGTAGCGGTTGGCAACCGTGCATCGCCGGGGCATGAAGATACGCTTGCCCATGAAATCGGACATTATTATGGCTTGTCACACAATAATGACAGCGCACAAAACTTGATGGCGGAAGGTGATGTCAGACGAAATGCAACGATTATCACTCCCTGGGAATGCTCGCGCATGAGAACGCGACTATAAAGATTTTTAATCAGGAATGGTGGGAACAATTCAATCAGACATTACAGTTTTCATATTCTCAACCTTCCATTTCTAATAAGAAAAAATCACGCTTTGCCTTTTCTGTAATGTCATCGAACAAGTCTGTAAAAAAACGATGTAGTGCATGTTGCAAAAATAATTGGCGATCAATTCAACCAACGTTTTAAATCATATATGAATTATAGTGCCCCCAGTTTTGCCGGGGGCGATGAGTTTTTTTACTGGTTGGTAATTATAATAGTATCTTTGCCGACGATTTTAGTGCCGTCTAATAGCTGTCCAGAAATGGTTGCATAAGTAAATTCATCATTCACTTCAAGCATTGTGACATCTATTTGATTAGTGTAAAAATGAACCAATAAATCGATATCACCGTCTCCATCCACATCTTCTCTTGATATGTAGCTACCGCTTTTTCCTTTGAGTTTTGCGGTAGCGTTTGAAAATAATAATTTGCCTTCACCATTTTCATCTAGAGAAGTGTCGATATTTGCCACATCAAAATTATCAGTGCTCAGTATTGCCACGGGTATAACGCCATTGTTAAGCAGGTTGATAGTGTTCTGAGTGCTGTCAGGTTTGATATCGATGTCTACAATAATTTCTGTAATTTGTGGTACCAGTTCAAATGCGCCGATATCACATTGTGCTATGCCATCCCCACTCCCATCAATGGGCCGGTTTATTCCTCGTTGGTCTTGTGCTAAACAATTTTCGTTTAAACCAGCGTCAATGGCTTGACTGGTTTCGTGTAATGAAAAATAAACACTGCCTGGAATTCCTTCATCAACCGGTTCATCCAGGCCGGGACCACCTTCCAGGTCTGAATCGCCGAAAGTATATTCACAGCCTGTTTTATCGCCAAACAGGTTGCCGCCAAGAGAAACACCTTCGCCAAAACAGTCTGTACCTGAGACTGCTGTGTTTTCTGCAATTATTGAGTTAGAGTAATAAACATATTTTGGTTCATCGAGTGGTAAACCGGGTGCAAAAGCCCAAACAAAATAAGGATCTACGTAGGGATCAAAATTATAATTAAGGCGTCGCGTGGAAACGCCACCGCCATAGCCATTGATGATGTCACCCGCGCTATTATTAACAATAGTACTGTTTTTAATTGAGGTATGGGAGCCGCTCAGTATAGCTCCACCACCGCCACCGAAATTACTAAAAGTAAAAATGTTTGTTGTGCCATAGGCTGAATTATACGCCAGCGTGCTGTTTTCGACCTCAAGATTACAGCAATAAGCAAGCACACCACCGCCAGCTGTGGCTTCATTATAAATCACGCTACTGCTAATCAGTTTCAGCGAACCGCTATTTAAATAAATACCGCCGCCACCGCCATCAACATTACAATCAGTCAATGTGCCATTATATGAAACGGTGCTGTTACTTATGGTCCAAACACCATCTCCATTGATTCCCGCGCCGGAAAACGCACAGTTTTCAGAAATTAATGAACGATCAATAACTAACTCCGGAACAGTCGCAATACCGAAATTCGGAATGCCAGGTATGTAGTCGTAAGCTCGAATTTCTATAGCACCGCCATAGTTGTTTTGGCCATTGCTATTAGCAACTCGATTTTGGGTAAGCGCTACGTCTGATAAAGCGAGTCTACCGTCGCTGATAAATTGAATACCTGCACCGGAATTGCCAGCCTCAAGCACACCATTCGTTATGGTTAGGCCAGATATAGTGAGTGATATGGGATTAATGTCGTCTTGATGGGCATTGATTACCCGGTCAGTTCCCATGCCGTCAATAATTGTTTCATTCATGCCCGAACCAATCAGTGTTAAATCCGAGGTGATCTCCAATCGGGAGGGTGACGCGCCATCCAGTCGATAATGACCTGCAGGAATATTGATTGTTGAACCCGGTTGTAAATTGGCAGCAACTATCGCTTCGCGCAAAGAACAATCTTCATTACAAACACCGTCTTGTGTATCGATCGTTTTTGATACTACAAAATTGTCTGCAGATGCTGATCCTAAAAACAGGACCGCTATTAGAAAAAGGCCGATTTTTTCCGGCGTTCGATGATGACTCATTTATATATTCCCTTATATAACAAATGTAAATTATTTCTTTGCATGCGAATAATGTTGCTGACAAATATCTTATTCATAAAAATGAAAAATTTTAAAAAAATACAACAGTTCATTGCTTCGTTTTTTGGGTGTTATGCTTGATTTATTTGTTTAAAGTTTTTAGCTGAGAATTTGTCGCAATTGAAAATAGAACATAGTGGATACCCGGCTTATGAGTGTTTGTTGGTGCAAAGCGATTAGTGCATGCTGATGAAATATTGGAAATTTGTTTATTTAAAGATAGCAAAAATTAATATACCCATTAATGTGTATTATAATTGTGTGCAATGAATATTGTCCATAGAGTTATTGCTAATTCTTCTTATACCGCTAAGTGGGGCAATTGTGAGCAATAAATAGTATTAGAAATGAATTAATAGGAATCTTCAGGTGATTTAAAAAGACTGAATTAAAACAAATTCATTTTTACTTATACACACCAGTCTTGTTGCTTTCTTTATAAGTATAAAAATGTATGAAATTATTATAGTTTTTGTCTGAGAAATCTGTTTAGACCAGGTACCAGTGGCTAATGTGTCTGATGTTAAGACATTTCTTTGGATTCCCTCACGATAATTCAGCCCGCATAGTATTATGGCCGTAAGTAGTGTCAGCCTGAATGCAACAACTCTTCCTATTTATATATCAACATGAGTACTATTGCCGATCATTTAATAATCACCTTAATCTTAAAGCAGAAGGAATGTTAAATTCCCCTAAAGCATTCTGGCTGTTAACCGTCATATTACCCGTATTAAAGAGTCTGGAAAATGAGCATGTTGATATGAACATCAAAAAGAAACTTATCGCAATCGCGTTGAGTTTGGCCATAATTCCGTTAGTGATCGCTATTGCCCTGCTTGAAAATACCGCAAGTAATGTTGCCACACTCGCGTTGGAAGAAGCTGCCAAACGGCAATTAATTTCAGTACGTGATACCAAAAAATCACAAATCGAGGACTATTTCCGAGCAATTCGCAGCCAGGTAATTACCTTTTCCAACGACCGAATGATTATAAATGCCATGCGTGGGTTTAGAGCTGCGTACAATAAGGTATCTGAAGATGCGAATATCGATTTTATGCGTAAGGAACTCGGTAAGTACTACAACAACGAGTTTGGCAAAGAATATGAAAAACTCAATAACGGCAGAAATGTAAATACGTCAGAACTATTATCCCGCTTGGATGCAGAATCCATCGCGTTGCAATATCATTATATTCAGAACAATCCCAATGCGCTTGGCAGTAAACATAAACAGAATGCCGGCCAGGATAACTCGCAATACGATAAGATCCACAAACAATTCCATCCTCATATCCGTCAGTTTTTAGAAGAATTTGAGTACTATGATATTTTTCTTGTCGATTCATTATCCGGTGATGTTATTTATTCGGTTTTTAAAGAATTAGATTTTACAACATCACTAATAAATGGTCCGTACGCCAATACAGGCATCGGCGAGGTATTTCGTGCGGTAAATGACTTGTCCGTCAATGATGTGTCCCTCATAGATTTCAAACCCTATACTCCCTCATATGAAGGCGCAGCATCATTTATCGCTTCACCTATTTTTAATGGCGATGAAAGAATTGGTGTGCTTATTTTTCAAATGCCGATTGGCCGAATTAATCAAATAATGACCAGTGATGGAAAATGGACCGAAGTTGGTCTGGGAAGTTCTGGCGAAACTTATTTAGTTGGCCCTGATTTCAAAGCGCGTAGCGTTAGTCGTTTTTTGCTTGAAGATAAAGCAGGTTATATTCAATTGATGAAAGAACTTGGCTTGAATGAGCAAACCCTCGCAGAAATGAATGTAAAACAGACCAATATAGGTTTGCAAAAAATTGAAACGCAAGGTACAAAAGCCGCACTTTCAGGAAAAACCGACTATGAAATATTTCCTGATTATCGCGATATCAATGTACTGTCCGCTTACACGCCACTTAAAATTCCGGGGCTAAACTGGGTGCTCATGAGTGAAATTGATGAAGGCGAGGCCTTTAAACCCATCCTTACTTTAAATAATCAAATTTTGAGTAGCGCAGCGATATTGTTTATCGTAATTGCTACGATATCCACATTAATTGGCTTGTACATTGCCAATAATATTGCCAGACCAATTACAAAATTTAGTCATATCATGCGTGAAATTGAAACAAATAATGACTTGTCTCTGCGTTCCCCATTTAAGTCTAGTGATGAAGTTGGTTTGATGACAAATTCGTTTAACAAAATGCTGGAAAAATTTGAATCATTAATAAAACAAATAAATTCATCAAGCACTCAACTCGCGACTGCCGCTGAAGAAGTTTCTTCAGTTGCTGAGGATAGTTCCAAAAATATTCTCCAACAACGTTCAGATACTGATATGGTAGCAACAGCAATGCATGAAATGACTTCAACGGTTCAGGAAGTCGCAAAAAGTGCAGAATCAGCTGCTTCAGCTGCAAATGTAGCGGAAAGCGAAGCACATAAAGGCAAATCTATTGTACATACTACTGCTCAAACAATTGGAACACTTGCCAATGAGGTTGAAAATGTCGGCAACCTCATAAAACAACTGGAGTCAGACAGTGATAACATCGGGAGTGTGTTGGATGTTATTAAAGGCATTGCCGAACAAACAAATCTGTTGGCACTAAATGCAGCGATTGAAGCCGCTCGCGCAGGCGAGCAGGGACGCGGCTTTGCAGTCGTCGCCGATGAAGTGCGCACACTCGCCAGTCGGACACAAGAATCCACAAAAGAAATCGAGGAGATGATTTCAAAACTCCAGGCAGGGACAAAAAATGCCGTTAATGCAATGGAAAAAGGCCAGGAACAAGCGCAAGTAGGCGTAGCTCAGGCAACCGAGGCGGCCACTTCACTTGATGCCATTACACTTGCGGTCAACACAATCAATGAAATGAATACACAAATTGCAAGTGCAGCGGAAGAACAAAACGCCGTTGCCAATGAAATGGATCATAATATCGTAAATATCAGTCAGTCTGCAGATCAAACTGCTACCGGTGCCGAGCAAACAACCGTCGCGTCTAATGAGCTGGCTAAACTCGCCAGCAATTTACACTTACTTGTTAGTCAATTCAAAATCTAAAATTAAGTTTATTATCAATGCCAATCGAAAGGCTTTCTGTTTAAATACGCCTTTACTACGTTTACTTTGTTTTTTTCCAATTATTCACCTCTTTTAAAAGCTCCTTGCTAAACCGGCGTAGGAACAATAATCATTGTAGTGCTATTGTCTATAAAACTCGTTAATTGATAATTAGTAGATTTATTGATACAGCTATGAATTAAAGCCTATACTTTTTAAGTAGAAATAATATCAGGGAGGATTCGGTTATGTTGTATCGCCTGGCGTGTGAAACGGATGATATTGAATTTAAAAAAATTCTGAAATCGATTCGTATTTCTTTTTGGCCGGAGGATTATTATTCGTCTATTGATTACAAAAACTCTTTGCCTGGGTGGGCCGACCCGCCATCTGCAGATAAACGATTGCAAGAATTAAATGAAAAAAAATCCAATATTGCCAAAAAAATGGCAGACGCGAATTTATATATTGTACACAACTACAGTGAAAATGATTTAAAGGTTACAGAGCTCAACCTGCCATTTCTGCACCGCTATTATGAATACTTTTTGAACCGCATGTGGGATTACCCGTATCGTGACCCCAAACTTGAATGTAAAAACCTTTTTCGACTTTATCCATTGGAAAAAAACGCTGCTAATTCTCATGAAAGAGATTCCAGCCTGTATGCTAACTATTCCAAACACTGGGGCGATTATAATCATTTTGTGAATGTTGTTGCAGCCACCGCCCGGTTTATCCAATATTTTTCAGACAAACAACATATTGTTGAAATGATACAATCGCATGAGTTGCTGAAAAACGTAAATTTTGAGCTTTTGAGTGAACAGGTTGTTTACCAGCCGGATGGTGATATCAATTGTAAAAAAAGAATTTTACAACTGATGTTGGCAGCTTATTATCATGATATTGGTAAAACAGTGGACTACCATCGTCATGGAATGGAAGGAGCGAATATTCTCGCCAACCATACCACCCGTGCTGTCGGCCAGTTTAATGAAATTCTAAAAGCTTATCATAGCGGTTTATCAGACAAAGACGATAAATTTATTTTTGATAAAGATGACTTGTTACAAATATCACATATTGTTTTTTATCACGATCAGTTTGGCACTCTGGGTACGGGAGAAGCGGGTTATCTTCGCTTTGTTGATTTAATTCATCGTGTGCGTCGACATACCGTGTGTGATACGTTGGAAAACCAGAAAATCAATGGTCGGCAAATGTTGTTTGATCTTTGGGTGATGAATCTGGCGGATATTATGGTCTCTTTGGAGGATAAGAATCTGGCGCAATTCGAGTTGGAAGAGTCCTATAGTCATGTGCGAAGCAAAAATGTGCATAATTTTCTCGATAACCATGATTCGTCAATTACTCGCATTGAAGCGTTTTTGGCTCAAGACAAAGCGCAGGCCTTAATCAAAGATGTTTTTATTGCCCTGGATTTACTGGATAAACAAAATACACAACGTTATGCTGATGACCTCGCGCCGTTACAGGAGGCTGCACTAAATTGCGCCAAGCAACATATGGTAGACCGAATTCAACGCATGTTGAGATCCTTGCTGATAGACAGCGCCACAGAATATGCATCAAAGATTCAAACCAAGTTGTTTAACCGCCTGGATGATGATACACCTGACGACATCAAACAGGCGCTGAGTAATACCGGGCATATTGATGCGATTCTCGAACAAATTACATTATTCACAGAAGAAAAGTGGAGCTCGGTCATTTCTCGTTGCATCTATTCTTTGGGTGATTATAATGAATTTAGCCGGCGTTTTTGCTGGATTGGTCAAATGGATTATGCTTTCGGTTTTTTCCATGCAATTGTTGAACGTGCTTTATTGCATGTTAATCTGGAATTGAATCTTTATAGCTTGGGTAAAAATTATATGGATCATGTCCCTGAAAATCTTGATGTGAGTACTGGTTGGGTTTACAAAAATTCTGAAGGTGTTTCGCTAGATCCGGAATTTATTACCTTAAAAAATGCCGAATTTTTTGCTGAGAATTACACTTCTACACTGATACAGATATTGGAACATTTATTGTTTCGCGAAGATAAGCTGGATCGTATTCGTAATCTGGAATTTTATATTGCCCGGCAGCGTCTCAGTGATGAAAAAATTGATCGTATTATCGGCCTGGACGGACCTTTTCGAACGCGACGTTCTGTGCAGTTGGCGTTGGAAAGTATTTTTATTTGGTAAAATAGTTATTCGGATTATTTTGTTGTTTTTCTCGCGTTATCGTCAATTTGTTTAATTGTATTTTTAAATTCATTAACCCATTGATCAGTTTCTTCTCTGATTAATTGATCAACTTGCGAGATGAAATCTCGACAGCGAAGCAAATTGGTTTTAATTTTTTCTGTTTCGAGTGTTGTTTGCTGCCATTCAGCTCTATCAATTTCATTGTCAAAGCGAAACTCATGTAATGCCTGTCTGATTTTATGTTCAGTTACCATATAACGCATCCAGGCTGTAGAGCAGCCAAAGTAGCGGTCGATTCCCAGAAATAATCCGGCAATACCTAAAGCCACTGCAGACCAGCCGGGTTGCACGGAGAGGTGGTCAATCTTGAGTTGTGCAAGAATTGGAATGATGCCGGCAAGTGCAGTGAGAAGAATAACACCCAAGCGTAATATGCGTGCCCAGATCTTTTTCCCGATTCGTGCATCCAGATACCATTGAATTGCTTTTTCTGCATGCGACTCACACATCTTATAGGTATCGAGTAGAGATTGTTCTGCGGAGTTTGAATCCCAGTCGTGGTAGCTATACGTTTCAGGTTTTATGTCGGGTCGCATGCGTTTATGGCTGTGTGTAGTTTTTAAGTTAATTTAATTATGAACGATGCACTCAAATTGTACCAGAATAAATTTATTGTTTATTTTCAATCGTTTTCAGAACAAAATTGAACACACTTCGACAAATGTACTATGCTTTAAATTGGGAATATTGTATAGGATTTGCCAAGAATTATAGTTAAGTATAACCTGTAACATTCACAAAATAATGGGAATTTTATATGTTCTATACTTCCTTAATAAGTAAAAACAAAGTCATTTGCTCAGATAACTATTTGTCAGAATCACTACTGTTTGCCAAAACATTTCTGACTGTGTGCCTGCTGTTTCTTGTCTGCTTTAATCCTTCAATTGCGGATAATTTGGACTCATCACTCTCCATTGAGAAAAAAAGCATGCAACGCTCCCAGTTATCGCAAAAAAAAATTGATGGATTGGCGGATAAAACTCAAGCGATGGCATCTGACTACAGTGCAACATTGCGAAAAATACAGAGCCTGAACATTTATAATGCACAGTTGGACAAAGTGATTTCATCCCAACGAGACGAAATTTCCTCACTCAATAAGCAACTCAAAGATATCGATGTTACGCAAAAAGAAATTGTTCCATTGATTTTAAAAATGTTGGATACCCTAGAGCAATTTATAGAACTTGATTTACCATTTTTGGTAACAGAACGTAGTAACCGCATTCAAATGCTTCGTAAACTGTTGGATCGAGGTGATATCAGTATTTCCGAAAAATATCGACGGGTGATTGAGGCTTATCAAATCGAAACAGAATACGGTCGTACCATTGAGGCTTACGAAGATAGTTTGCCTGCTTCAGAGCATAAACGCACCGTGGAATTATTGCGTATCGGTAGGCTTGGGTTATTTTACCTTTCACTGGATGGAAACGAAGTAGGGTATTGGGACAAAACGCAGAAGACATGGGTTAAACTTGAAAATCATATGCGGCGCTCCATCAGTGATGGCATCCGAATAGCGAAAAAGCAAGCAGCACCTGATTTATTGGTACTTCCCGTCAGTTTTGCGGAGCAAACCCAATGAAAAGCTTTGTTGCAGTTTTTATGTGTTTATTTTTTTCTTCAGCCTCTTTCACCGCAGAACAATCTTCAATTAACAATCTTGATGATTTATTGGACAAGGTTCGGCAGGAGGCAAATTTGACTGATAGTGTAAACCGAAAGAGAGAAAAACGATTTCTTGAAGCCAAAGAACAACAGAAGGCTTTATTGAAAAAAGCACAGCAAGAAATGCTGGCAGCGGAAAAACGCAGTGACAAATTAAATTCTGAATTTGAGAAAAACGAAAAACATATCGCTGAGCTGGAAAATCGACTGGATATTAAAATTGTTTCTTTTGGCGAGTTGTTTGGTGTGGTACGCCAGGTCTCTGATGATATGACGGGTATTTTGGATCATTCCATTGTATCTGCCCAGTATTCTGATCGAGATGAGTTCACGCAAGCATTGGCGCAGCGAAAAGCTTTACCGAGTATTAACGAACTGGATAAGTTATGGTTAACGTTACTGGAGGAAATGACTGAGTCAGGAAAAGTTGTTCAGTTTAATGCGCCGGTGATTTCGGTGGACGGTGTCGAAAATAATCGTAATGTCACCCGAGTTGGTGTGTTTAACGCGTTTGCAGATGGTAAATATTTACGTTACTTGCCCGAAACAGAACGCCTGGTGGAATTAGCCAGACAACCCGCTTCTCAGTTTCAGGAAATGGCTTTTGCATTTGAAAATAACCACGGCCAAGGATATGACCTTATCGGCATTGATCCTTCACGCGGTGCGATTTTATCCGTGCTGGTGCAGACACCAAACTTTTTGGAACGTATTCAACAGGGAGGTATTATTGCCTATGTCATCATTGGTGTCGGTATCACAGGCTTATTACTTATAATGGAACGATTCGTGTTTTTGAGTTTGACCGGAAGAGCCGTTAATAAACAACTCAACAATGAAGTCATTAATCTCAATAATCCTTTAGGAAGAATACTGCAACATTTTCGGGAAAATCCTCAGCAAGATACTGAAACACTGCAATTAAAACTGGAAGAATCTGTATTAAAGGAATTACCAAAAATTGAACGAGGTTTATCGAGCATAGGTGTGCTTGCCGCTATTGCTCCGTTACTCGGTTTATTAGGTACTGTGACAGGCATGATTGCCACGTTTCAATCAATTACTTTATTTGGCACCAGTGATCCTAAGTATATGTCGAGCGGTATATCACAAGCGCTTGTGACCACTGAATTAGGTTTGATCGTCGCGGTGCCCTTGGTTTTATTATTGAGTTTTATTGCAGGTAAAGGTAATCGTCTTGTGCAGGTGTTAGATGAACAAAGCGCCGGTGTTGTGGCCCGGCTCGTGGAGCAGCGAAACAATGCAAATAACACAGATAATGGAGTTGATGACCAGGCCGCTTGAAGATCTGATTACATTACTACAAGCGGGTGGTGCAATTTTATGGGTAATACTGGCGGCCACCATCATCATGTGGACGTTAATTCTAGAGCGTTATGCTTTTTATTATATACATTACCCACGTTTGCATGAAAACTTAATCACACAATGGCAGCAGCGTATTGATCATAACAGCTGGACCGCGCGTAAAATCCGTGAATATGTTGTTGCCGAAACTAATGGATTGCTCACTCGCCATTTATTACCTATACGAACTCTAACAGCATTATTACCTTTATTGGGTTTGCTTGGTACCGTAACAGGAATGATTCAGGTGTTTGACGTACTCGCCATATTTGGTACAGGCAACGCACGTGGGTTGGCACAAGGCATTTCACAGGCTTTAATTACCACCATGGCGGGTTTAACCACCGCACTTTCTGGTTTGTATTTTAGTGCGTTATTGGACCGCCGCGCAGAATATGAAACCCGTCGGCTAGCGCATAAATTACGTTTGCAATAATGTATCAGCGATAAGTGAGGAATATTTGTCATGAAACAACGGCATGCCTTGCGACAAAAAGGCAACAGTGAAATCAATATCACACCAATGATTGATATTGTTTTTATTCTACTCATTTTTTTTCTGGTGACCACATCATTTGTGAAAGAAACCGGTGTTGATGTTAATCGCCCCTCGGCGCAAAGTGCGGAACGGCAGGAACAAGGTAATATTCTAGTTGCCATAACCGATAGTGGTGAAATCTGGATTGAAAATCACTTGGTTGATATTCGTGCGGTACGTGCCAATATTGAACGCATCATGGCGGAAAGCCCTGAGGCGGCGGTTATTGTTACCGCCGATAAGGAATCAAGAACAGGCTTGCTTGTAGAAGTTGTTGATCAGGCCCGCTTAGCAGGCATTGCTAATGTTTCTATCGCGGCGATACAAAAATGAATAATGAACTATCCCGAATGAGTTTTGCATTACTTTTTGCCATGCTCGTGAGTTTTGCATTGTTTTCGCTGATGCAAAATATGATTTCTGAAGATAAAAAGGCTCAGCGTTCATTCACAGAATATCATAGTGTGGATTTTGTGCGTTTACCGGGTAAAGAAGAGGAAACCGAAACGGTTAAGCGTGTAAAACCAATTAAACCTCAATTAGATGATATGCCGGATTCAGTGGTTCAGGAGGCAGAGTCTTTTGATGTGTCAGAAATTTCTTTTGGTGCATTTGAATCAAACTTGCCTGCAATAGAAACACCTCTGCGACTGGAAGGATCGGCCTTGGCCAGAGGTGCTGCGATAACGAAAGGTTCTACCCGATGGCAACCCGGCGCGAAAACATCAGATATTACAGGTTCAAAACCTTTTTCAGGCAAACGGTTGATGGCAAATAGTGAAGTGATTCCATTAGTGAGAATTCAGCCACGTTATCCGCCACAAGCCGCACGTCGTAATCTATCCGGATATGTAATTGTCGAATTTACCATTAAACCGGATGGTACAGTGAATAAAGCGAAAGTCGTGGATTCGAAACCCAAGCGCGTCTTTGATGCCGCTGCGTTACAGGCCATAAAACGTTGGAAATTCAAGCCCAAACTTATTGATGGCAAGGCGGTGGTTCAATATGCCAGTCAGAAATTTAATTTTCAGCCCACTAATCGTTAAAAAGCTTTATGAATATTTTGTTAATTAAATTTACTCAAAATTTCGAGAAAAAAACGCAGTCAATACTCACTGGATGGCGTTTTTTTTCTTTATTGTTTTTAATTATTGGTAATTTAGTATTTTCACTCAGTATTGCTGCCAGCGTAGGCAGTTCACAACTGTCTGATCGTGTATCTCGGCAACTGTTGTATGTGAATAAATTGATGGATCAAAAAAAATACTTAGAAGCACAAAAACGACTTGTTGAAATTGCGGAGAAAAGCCGATTACACGACTACGAAGCTGCGGTGGTGTACCAAACGCTGGGTTATGTGTATGCTGAAAATGACGATAATAAAAACACCATTAGAGCATTTGAGAAAAGCCTGTCTTATGACGTTTTGTCTGAGTCAATTCAACAATCTTTGCGATTAAACCTGGGGCAGCTTTATTTATCTTTGGGTGAATACAAAAAAGGTACTTCCATTATAGAGCTTTGGCGAAAAGGCGAGAAAGCCTCAAGTCGTCAAATTCATGAATTACTAGCAGTTGGTTATTATCATCAGCAAAAATATAGAGCGTCGTTACGGCATTTAAAACAGATTATGAAAAACGACAGTGAAATAAATCAAAGCTATTATCAATTAGCTATTGCTGTGCATTTTGAATTGTCCTTGTTTCGTGAGTTCAGCAAATTGTTACAACGTGCTGTTAAATTGTTTCCTCAAGAAAAAAGTTTTTGGCGGCAATTAGCTTATGTGTATCGCGAACTTGGTCAAATACAAAATGCTGTTTCAACTTTAACACTGGCATATCATTCAGGTCTACTAAACGCGGATGATGTATTGGTGTTAGCGAGACTTTACCTAAGCCAGGAAATGCCATATAAGGCAGCGGAGTTAATTCAAAAAGAAACAGAAAGAGGGCTTATCCCGGTTGATAGTAAAAATATGTTGTTACTTGCAAGAAGTTGGCGCATGGCTAGAGAACTGGAAAATGCCGCTTTAAGTTATGCAACACTCGCCACACTCGAAAAAGAAGGTGACGCCTACTATCATCAGGCCGAAGTGTACTTAGAAATGCGACTATGGAATTCTGCAGCTATCGCACTGGAACAAGCGCTAGATAAAGGCATTGCTAAAAACAAGGGTAGGGCATATTTATATTTAGGCGTTGCCCAATACGAGCTAAACCAGCTTGATTCCGCAAAACGCGCTCTACAGCAGGCAGCTAAAACTCCTTCACTTAATTCACAAGCTGAACAATGGATGCAGCTGGTGAACTCAAGTCGGGAAGAACAAATGGCAATGTGTGCCTTAAAATTGAAAGCTGATTGTAGTGGGATTGCTTTACACTAATTACATTGTCCTGGAATATCAGCATCAGGTGTTATTCTTAGTAAAGAATTATCCAAATCTTGTGTAAGTGTTATTCTGCCACACTCGTCTACAACAATACTGCTTAGTAACCAGTTGGGTGGATACCCCGAGATTCCTTGCAGACCAACAGACAAATTATCTGCCAGAACTTCTATAACCGGATTGGTAGGATCAATTCGTACTAAATGTTTTTTTCCTGTTTCAACTACCTGCAGTCTGCCCTGATTATCCATTGCCATTCCTTCAGGTTGGTAAAGGCCGGATATGATGGGTAGAGGTGGATGTAATGAAATACCTTCTGTTAGTAATTGAAAAATGCTCCCTGTTAGCCAGTCGGCGGCAAATAATTCTTTGTTATTTGTCGCCAAACCAGTCGGTACAGCAATTCCTGACATGAGCACTTCGGTACTTCCACTCTCAATATTTCGACGAACCACATGATGTCCAACCAGTTCGGCAACGATTATATCCTTGTTGAAAGCAACGGTATTTAATGGAACGAGAAAATCTTGGTAACTGTCAGTAATGGTTTTCGTTTCCGGATTCAGTATTTGAACGGTGTTTGAGAACCATGAGCTAATCAATAATTACTCATCGAAATTACTGACAGTTAATGGGGTGGCAGCTGCAGCGGGATCACCAATGGAAGAATGTAACGAGTTTAGAATGGCACCAGTTTGAGAATTAATAAAAGCCAAGGATTGGGATTCAGCAATTACTAGATTTTTGTGAGGATCCAATGCGATTCCCGCCGGTATACTCAATCCGCCTTTACTAAGGCTTAGACTTAAGATAAATAAGGTCAGTAAGCGTATTTTTTGTGAGAACATAACAATCCTTTGTGTTTTTTCTACTAAATCATACCAAAGCAGGCATGAAAAAAATAAAACGCCAAGCTATTTGTGTGCTACATAGTTATTTTAGAGAATTCAAACGAAATTATAAAGCTGCTGGAGAATATCTTATATAAAAAGCTAAGAGCAATATTGTCCAGGTTAGATCAAATTATGAAGAGAAATTTCGATATGCTAAGGAAGCGGAAATAAAGAATACACACAAAAATAATCACGCTGTGAATACATCCGTGTAAGCTTGACGGCAGCATCCTTCGGCTAGGTCTCCTGAGTCGCTCTACCGACTATGTCCCTACAGTCGTGCTGCCGATAGTTTATTTTCATGTGTATTCTTTATTCCCGACTTGTTAATATGTGGTAAATTCAGTCGATATAACTAATTTAGTAGCTTCCATAATAAACAAACGGCGCCCAATATCGAGCATGGCGGTGGCGTTTTTTTAGTTTGATTGACGAATTAAAAGTCGTTTCCAGGTCGTTCGGTAATCTGCCAGAAATAAAAGCTCTTTTTGTTTCTGTCATGGCTTCAGAAAAACTCAGATTCTTATTCTCGACTAAATAGTACATAACTGTCATAAAAATTGATGTTGCGATATCATCAACTGGCCATAAGGAAACCGATACACTGTTAGACCCTGCAATCAGGAATGATTGTGTTAATCCTACCACACCTTCTCCACCGAATAATTTACCTAAACCGGTTTCACATGCTGATAGATTTACAAAGTCGGCCTGCAATTTAAGGTTTTCAATTTCACTCATTCGTAAATAGCCGTCCTCCTGGTTTTCTTTTTGGGAAAATTGGGAAAGAACGATCGCGGAAAGTTCCGGGATTTCTGGTACTGTTATACCGTGGGTAGCTAAATGTATAATTTTATATTGTGAAAGCTTTCCATCAATTGAAAGTTTCTTGATTGAATTTTCAGAAGCATTTTTGTCAGTTAAAAGACGAGTACCGTTAATAACTTTACTTATATTATTTACTTCTTGAAGAGAACCCGGCAAATTCTTAAATTGATTTAACCCCAAAGCAATGTAGGTACCTAATAAAGAGTTGTTATTCTCCAGGTCAACATGTACTTTTTCTTTTAAATAGGCAAGTTGGTTAATGTTTTTATTGCTCTGAGTTGCTTTGCTTGTAGTTTCATATAGTGGACCGCCAACTGCAAGTAAAGGGAACTTACGTTTGCCAAAGCGACGTGTATTTACCTGTTGCCATATAGTCAGTGATTGAATGTATGAAATTTCGTGATGTTCTATTAAATAAGTTCCATCCTCCTCCATAAGTGTTTCAAATGGAAGAAATGCCAGTGAACCATCTGGTATTATTATAAAATGCTTTTTGTCATTATATTTCTGGAGAGCAGGGCGTATTAAAATACGGTGTAAAACCTTACTTAAATATCGTAGTTCAGTCGCGTCTTTTTCTAAACCTCCTTGCATGATTTCTCGGTACTTATTAATAAGAAGACTTAAACTTGTCGATTTTGATTTATTTGATAATCGTGTTGGATTTTCCCAGCTAAGTTTGACACCACGCTGTTGTGGATCTCTTTCCTTGTTTATTAAAAGTATTGGAGCGTCGTCGAGATAATTATTGAGATCAATCGGGAATTCCTGGATATGGTCTCGCGTAATTGCAACCAGTATCATTCTTGGCATATCAGTGTTGGCGAAAGACAAAACAACTGTATCTTGAGCTAGATTATTCTGAATTTCTGAAAGGATAACGATATCGCTTGATGTCTTTGCTAAACGTTCGGATAATAATCGAGCACGCATTAATTCCATAGAATTTATTAATTCTTCTATTTTCCCCTGCTGAAAAAGAACCTGGTTGAGGAGTTTGAAACTTTCAATTTGGCTTGCCAGATAATCTCTGCGCGTTTTTCCAGTGGCAGTTTTTCTTAGAGATTCCTTTAAATTAACAGCTTCCCATAAATATTTTTCTGCTTCCTTATATTCGTGTTTAAGTATGTAATACCAGCCAAGTATTGACAGGTTATTTGCGACATATGCTTTTGCCTTTAATGTTCGACTAATATCCACTGCTTCATTAATTGTTTTAATTGCATCTTCGATATTACCACTATATGCCTGAATTCTACTGTGTAAGCCAAGTGCTAACGCAATCCAGCGTGATTGTTCTGATTTTCTAAAAAAATTAAGTGCTTTTTCTGATGTAGTCAGCGCATCATCTATTTTACCAACTTCCATATATACAAGTGAAAGGTTATGCAATATTCCATTTATGATGGAAAAGTCTTCAACCGCATCCAGATCAGACAATACAAGCGTATAATTCTTAATAGCTTCATTATAATTACTTGCATCGAAATAAACTAAACCAATATTTTGAATATCGATGGCTGATTCTCGATTTCTTTTTAGTTTTTTATCAATTTCTAACGCCTTTCCATGAAAACGTAAAGCTTCATCATAAGCTCCCCATAGTCGATAAACCTCACCAATATTGTTATAGATTGTTGCGATTCCACCCCGGTCATCAAGTGACTGATACTGATTTTGCGCTTTTTTATATTCTTCAATGGCTTGTTGATAGTCACCGGTAATTTTATGTAATAATCCTCTGTAAGTATGAATTAAAGCCTTTTTATCAGTTTCCATATTTTCCGTGGATATGGTCTCGGCTTCTTTCCAGAGATCGTTTGCCTGTTGATGTTTACCCGTTTCCAGATACACATAACTCAGCATTAAAAGTGATGACACGATGAAATCTCCACCACCGTGCTCACGAGAAGCTTTCAAAGATTTTTGAGACTTTTCGAGCGCTTCGTCAAAATTACCGCGAAGTAGTGCAGTTTTAACTTCTTCTAGTAGAGTATTAATAAGCTCAGCTGCTACTCGGCTTGCAGATGCATGTTTTGCATTGTTATCACGTAAATATTGAACAATACTGTTTTTCGCTAGGTCATTTTTTCCTATCAGGGCAAAGTCCAAAGCAGTTAGATGTCTTTGGTCAGGTGAAGAGTATTCTGAATTAATATGCGCACCGTGTGATACTAATAAACGTACCATATTTGTATGACCTAAAAATGCGGCGTACTGCAGAAGAGTGATTCCGTTGTTGTCAACTGCGTTGACATCTGAACCCAGTTTAACAAGACGTTCGGCAACTTGTTCATAACCCTTTTTAATAGCAATTTCTAAAAGGATGTTGCCAGGATCTGAATCTGGATTAAGCTCGGCGCCTGCAGCTACGAGTATATCAATTATAGTAGCATGGCCACCCACAGCAGCCGCATCCAGTGGGGTAAAATTTTCATTGGTTTTAAGACGAGTATTTGCTCCATTTTCGATGAGAAATTTAACCAGCTGAACGTAACCACGATTAGCGGCAATATGCAACGCTGTTGATTTATCGATACTGGCATATCCATGGATGTTTGCACCATAATCGAGTAAAGACTTTAGAATTGCCTGGTCACCATGCATTGCAGCAATAAAGATTGGTGGTTGGCCAAGCGCGTCAACCATATCGGGATCTGCTCCAGCTGCAAGTAATTTACGAACCAAACGCTTGTCGCCATCGATGATTGCATGCGTTAAAGCTGTTTGTCCAATATGGTTTTTAAAATTTAACCTATCAGAAGAGGCTTGTAAGAGGTGAGGTGATGAGTTATCGGCCAAGTCATGACTCATAGTCTGAGAAATTGCCGTTTTATGTAATGAACTCGATCCAATCAATATCATGATGTATAAAAGTATTGTTGCCAGTTGATAGATAAAACGGGCTAACAATCGTAATACGACAATTTTTGACAGAAAAGTATTTAATTGAAGCATCATCTACCTCATCGGTAAGCCAAATGAAGTGATAAATAAACGTTTTGGCGCTTACCGTAGATCGGGACATGGAGATGATGAGATTCTTGTATCACATACATAAGTATCTGCAAAACTGCGGGACCATTTGCTAAAGTCTTGATTATGTCCCAGATACCGTTCTTGCTCATTACTTGCATATCGCCAGTTTTTTGTCATGTGATAGAGGCTTTCACCACCGCCCAACAATTTCTGCAATGTGATAATACTTCCACCTTTCATTTGGCAGTGTGTTTGCCAGGTTATAAAGGCTCTGCGTTTGGATATTGAAGAGGAGAGTGTTTTTGTAGTGAAGCTCATACATTTTGACTTACCCACCATATCAAGGTGTTGTTTAAATCCATTCAATGATTCACCGCCGGCCCCATAATAAGTGACAACAAAAAACATTTCTCCAAGATCATTTAACCAAACAGATTCATGCATCCCTTCACTCTTTTTGGTCAAATAGTTCCATTCACCACTTTTTAAAGGGTATTCACCAATCAAATTTTCCCCTTCAAATACTGCATAACTGTTTAGACTCGTAAGCAGACAAAATGCAAAAACGATGAAATCTTTTTTATAGTTTTTCATTTTTACTTACCTCAAACAGGTATAATAGATATTCATTAGCGATGGATTCTATTCTTGTAGGTGAAAATTAAACTTAATCATCAGCTTTTTAAAATAATTATGTGTAATTTATCAGAACACACTGTGCTCAGGATTTTACTGACACTTATATTCTTTAATATAAGTATAGGTAATATAGAAATGTTTGCCACAATCAAAAGCAGGAGAAATTAACTACCTTGTATTTTCATTAAATTACTGGTTGGCTCATTAGACTTTTTTTAACCAGTTTGTATTGATTATCGATGATCAATAATAAATTCCACGGCTGCTTGACCAAAGGTTGAAATAACATGTTCAGGTCCACTTTCTGCTGATTCAGGTTGTGTAGTAGAGACAAATGATCCTCTGGTTTGTACAGCCTGTTTGAGTAATTGTGAATTATTTGATGAGATAAACTGAGTTGTGTTTGTAATACTAGGAAGTTGTCGTTCAAGCGCTTCACTTCGAGTAAACTGCGTAAATATTAAAATATGTTCTATACCTGTATTTTTGTCCAATTCGAAGTTTAGGTTGTAATTTGAAGGAATACGAAGTTTCCCTTTTACTGGATTTTCCTGTCCTGTTAATTGAGTTGGGTAAAGTCGGTATGTCAAGTCCTGAGAGTCCAGAAGCACTATGTACACATACTGTTCTTCTGGAAAAAATAATTCAATATGATATTTGTCACCACTTTTTAATATTGCTCCATTTTTAAGTATTCGGCTATCTGAAATTATTTGAAACTCAAAATTAATATTTTTTATCTCAACTTCAGGCTGCAGTAATTCCAATGACTCCGAATAAAGTGGTAATTGAGAATCTGATATTTTTGTTGCCGGACTTTGTGACTGGAAATTAACCAATAGTGCAAATCGCTCACCAATTTTTTGTAGATCCTCACGATATTCATCAGAAGTCATTACACCATCCCGATAGTGTTTACATAATTTGTTCGTTTGATCAAAATATATTTTTAAGAGATTAGATACATGCTCTACAGCTGAATTTGTTTTACTAACCTCAAGGGATAACAGTTTTGTTGCAGCTTTGATATCGTAACTTTTATCATTGTATGTTATGCTAAAATCACATAGTTCTTGCTTTGGTTCTGTGATGAATATACTGAAAGATAGTAAAATCAGTGCGGCTGAAATTACAGTAATTACTATTAATACCGGAAATGTGAGATTCCTTTCTTTATAAGGATTTTGGAAGTTTTTTTTCATTTTAGCAACTCCAAGTAAGCTAAATGAATATTGAAATTTATTTGTTTAAGTTCGAACGAATAGTAAATATTATAGTTTAATCCCTTTGCCATTTGTAAATGTTATTGAACCAAGTAATAAAAGAACGACATATAAAATTATCTTACCACTCCAATCGTATACCAAACGAAGGAATTATCCCCAATTGAGTCGTAGTTTCTCGTTCGGTAAAATCTTCGTTCCAGTCATAACCTGATACGTTTTCTCGATCATAGATATTAATTATTTCGACGTAGAGTGTCATATCGTTACTTTTTTTATTTAAATAATCATAATCCAGACGCAAATCCATACGATGGTAGGGGGGGTAAACTTCTTGAATTGAATTTTCCATAGTCTGCAACCTGATAAGGGATATCATTGCCATTTTCATCCTGAAATCGCTCACCAATTTTTTGTAGATCCTCACGATATTCATCAGAAGTCATTACACCATCCCGATAGTGTTTACATAATTTGTTCGTTTGATCAAAATATATTTTTAAGAGATTAGATACATGCTCTACAGCTGAATTTGTTTTACTAACCTCAAGGGATAACAGTTTTGTTGCAGCTTTGATATCGTAACTTTTATCATTGTATGTTATGCTAAAATCACATAGTTCTTGCTTTGGTTCTGTGATGAATATACTGAAAGATAGTAAAATCAGTGCGGCTGAAATTACAGTAATTACTATTAATACCGGAAATGTGAGATTCCTTTCTTTATAAGGATTTTGGAAGTTTTTTTTCATTTTAGCAACTCCAAGTAAGCTAAATGAATATTGAAATTTATTTGTTTAAGTTCGAACGAATAGTAAATATTATAGTTTAATCCCTTTGCCATTTGTAAATGTTATTGAACCAAGTAATAAAAGAACGACATATAAAATTATCTTACCACTCCAATCGTATACCAAACGAAGGAATTATCCCCAATTGAGTCGTAGTTTCTCGTTCGGTAAAATCTTCGTTCCAGTCATAACCTGATACGTTTTCTCGATCATAGATATTAATTATTTCGACGTAGAGTGTCATATCGTTACTTTTTTTATTTAAATAATCATAATCCAGACGCAAATCCATACGATGGTAGGGGGGTAAACTTCTTGAATTGAATTTTCCATAGTCTGCAACCTGATAAGGGATATCATTGCCATTTTCATCCTGAAATATTTCTTCATGGCTACCAATAACCGGCGTGTAGCGACCACCGGTATGATAAGTCAGTCGGCCGCTAATACTCCAGCGTTCATTAATGCGAAAAATTCCGACAGTGCTTAACATGACCAGCCGATCTAATTGATATCGAAACGTTTCGCCGGTGAGATGATTGGTTCGTTCACTACGAGACAGGGTAAGAGAAAACCATCCCGAAAAATTATCCGCTTCGTGACGTTTTAACAATAATTCGAGGCCATATGCTTCGCCAGACCCTTCATTGAGAAAATTTTTATTGGCTGTTGGGTCTGGATTGTCATCACTGACGACGAGATCATCCAAGGTTTTGTAGTAGCTTTCAACTTTAGCTGTCCAAAGGTCATTAACAAAGTATTCTACACCCAATACATTATGAGTGGCTGTTGAGTGTGAAAGATTAGGATTGCCGAATGTCTTTAACACATAAGTGAAATCCGGGAATTGATTGTTTTTACTCCATGCGGCACTGAGTACGGTTCGTTTGTTTAAGCGATATTCCGCTGCAAGGCGTGGTTCTAGATAAGTTTCATCGAGATAGTTTTCTTTGGTGTATCGTGCGCCCAGGCTTAAGGTAAATTCATTTGTTACTCGCCATTGATCACGAAAAGATAAATAGCCATATGAGGTCCAGAGTGTTTCTACCAGTGTGAGTTGTTCACCTGCAGAATAGTTACAATCGGGATCAAACTCAGTACAAAAAGCATTTCTGAGATCAAGCGACATGTCAATTTTATTGCGATATATTCCGATACCAAAAGTAAATTGATGTGGAATATCTGGGGTCCAGACCAACTCATCACGCATATAATAGTCATTAACTTCAACATCCACGTCACCAGTTCTTGACGTGCCAGTATCGCCAATGAATAGTTCAAATGTGGTTAATAGTCTGGCGAATGCCAGTTTGTTGCTCCATTGATGGCTAATGTCGCTGGTCCAAACAAGTCCCTGGCTATGAAATGCGGATTCTGCACCTAGGCCACCGGTTACTGCCGGATCTTTTTTAGATTCTTTGGCGTCATCGGTAATGTTTAATTTAATGCTGTCATTTGCGCCAATCATTTGAAATCTTACCGTATTGAATGCATCGGCTCGCCAAACATATTTGCCTTGATAATCATAGAAAACAGGAATTTCAGTAACCTCAATACCATCACCTTCGAAAAAACTTTTTGGTAAAACCTTATCAATATAACTCCGGCGACCCGCAACATAAAACGAACTGCTATCAGTAACCGGACCTTCTACCAACATGTCAGCTTCTAAAATACTGACATTTAATGCGCCTCCCATGCGGTCATCTCGTGGATCGCGTTGGTTAACATCAATGATTGCGCCCAGGACATCACCATATTCCGGCCCGAAACCGGCGGCATATAATTCAAAGTTATCCACCAGGTCACTGCGTAAGACACTCATCATGGGAAATCCATGAAACAAATACCCTACGTGCAAAAAATCAACATAGTCACCGTTATCTTGAGGCCCAGAACCACGAACCGCGATGGTTGCCTCCGCATCGTTTGCAGTGGTAACGCCGGGTAAAATTCGTAGGGCCGTCATAGGATCACCGGCTGCACCGGGAATTTGTTCGAGCTCTTTACCGCTGATAACAGTGCGACCGATATTGAGTTCAGGCGGTGGCGCGCCTTCCACCTGCATTTCAGGAAGATTCAACAAACGTGATAACTGAATTGTAATGAATGACGGTTCAACACCATCAATAATTTTTATGGTTGTGGACTCAAAAAATCCATAGCCATCTGCACTGGCTTGTAAAATGTAAACACCGGGTGAGTTGACTGTAAGTTTAAAATTGCCCTGAGCATCACTTATCGAACTGATTTCAGGCTGGCTTTGTAATTGAATGCTCGCCTCACTGATGGGTAAATTGCTGTGAATATCGATAACTTGCCCTTGTAAATCCACGGTATCTGCAGCAAAAACTGATCGAATGAACAAAGTGAGTAGGACGGTTATAATTACCCTGGCTAATTTTTTGTGTTGCAATCCATAGCAGATCATTTTTTAATCCTTGATTATGAATTAATAGATAATATGAATACTAAACACGGATCTAGGGGCAAATTGTTCTGGATTGTGTAAAACTTATTATTAATATAGTTTAAGCTGAGATTGATTCCAATCTATTGTGAACTGCGAATACGAATTAAAATAAATGCTAATTAACAGACAAATTAAACCTATCCAATTAAATTATAGAACAGAATAACGACGAAACTTATTTAAGTTGCAGGTAAGCTGGATTGATTGTAAGTGGATTCTTGAGTGAATTTATTAGGAATTTAGCGTTTAAACCCTAAGGTTAGTGAAATTACTGGTAGGTGATTTTTTGGCGCGAGCTACACCTAAACAAATTACCAACTAAAACTATAGGTAAATCCTAACGAGTAAGGATAGATTATGTGAGGAACGAACCATAATCTTATCCCATTGTTGGACAAGCCCTAAACTGGGTGTTGATTTTTACTAAGAAAATATCTTTTTGAAATGTAGCTTGATTTGTATTT
>Ga0316207_10001326_pt1 | contig 31272 bp, 33 predicted proteins | sample 6weekpyrite_MG_FD_204943 | JGI IMG/M metagenome (GOLD analysis project Ga0316207, IMG submission 204943) | Microbial mat bacterial communities from mineral coupon in-situ incubated in ocean water Damariscotta River, Maine, United States -... | ecosystem: Environmental > Aquatic > Marine >...
TCATCGAAAGATTTCTTACTTCATCTGCCACAACAGCAAAGCCCCTGCCATGCTCTCCGGCACGTGCTGCTTCAATGCTTGCATTTAATGCTAGTAAATTGGTCTGATCAGAGATGAATTTAAGATCTTTTAATAACACTTCAATTGAGACAATTCGCTCACTTAAATCATCTAACTTATATACAAGTCGAACACTTTCTTTACTTGTATTAACAATTGTTTCGATGAAATAGTTCATCATACCTTCAGTGTCTTGAATAAAGTCGTTAATTGACGCGCTATCACCTTCGCTTGTTGTTTTGCTCCCCAACATAGCGCCGACCAGTGATTTCTGTTCGGCAGCGTAGCTATTCATTAAACTAAAACTCTCTGCCAATTCTGTAGTGGCCTCATTCACTATATTCGATAAGCGTTCGACTTCAGCACTTATAGCAACATTCTCATCAAGAATACTGTGGGTCACGTCCTGATAACTGTTGTTTTGCATCTTGAGTGAAGATAGCAGCTCATCCTTATCATTATTCTTATCTAATACAGCTGCTTTGGGTGATTTATAACGCTGGTAAATATCACTTAACCAAATTAGCGCTACCGCACTCAACGCCATAAATGTGAAATACTCATAGAACCATAACCCTATTATTATAAGGGTATATAAACATGGCAAGATATAAGGCCTGAAATATCGAATTAATTTTTTCACAGCTTCCATCTAACGATACCTGAAATTCATGTTATTTCATGGAGTTAAAAATACTCCGTAATGTTAACTTTCAACTTATTTAGTTATCGACAAATAAGCGGAAACAATTAGCAATAAATACAACAAACTGTAATTTAAAGTTCAACGGGTAACCAAATTTCAATACAGGTTCCACTCGTATCATTATTAGTGATAGCAATGTCTCCATGATGCATCGAAACAATCTGCTGACAGATACCCATAGTTATATTGAGGCCTTCACTATGCAACATAATGTCTTCTATATAGAACGGGTCAAAATAGTTATCTATCTGCGTTTGAGATAGCTGCTCCCCGCTATCGACAATATTAATAGCGATCCCATCCGGTTTTTCACCATTTGATACTGTGGTAATTCGACATAAAACGGTGGAAGACGATCTATTCATAGCAGTTGAAAGCAAGTATAAAAAAAGCTTTTGCATTAACTCAAAGTCAGCGAGTACAATAATGCCATCACTTATTTCATAGTTAACATCCAAATGGCTCGGTGATTCACCTAGCAACTGAACAACATCTGTTACCATATTTTTAACATCCATCGCGATTACATCAGAGATGCTAGATTGTTTAAGCTTGGCTAAAAATAATATTTTATTAATTTTATCACTCAAATTATGAGCGGCATTACCCATATCTTTAATCGAAGAAGAAACAGAATCATCCAATCCACCTTGTTGTATCAGCAAATCGGATATCCCAATAATATGGTTAAGAGGCGTCCCCATTTCATGACTGATTAAACTAAGAAAGTCGGTTTTTAGCTTATTGACCTCTTCCATAGACTTTAACTTTGCAAAGACATTCACTTTTGCAAGAATTTCATCCATATCAAAAGGTTTTGTTACAAAATCATCAGCGCCTGACTCATAACCCTTTATTCTTTCCTCAGTGAGCGCCTTACCAGAAACAAGAATTATTTTTATATTCCGGTATTCAGATGAACTTTTTAGTCGTCGACAAACTTCATAGCCATCAATTCCAGGCATCATAATATCAAGCAAAATAATGTCTGGTGGAGATAAGGCAACATCATCCAGAGCCTGCTCACCATCAGCAGATGATCTTAAATCAAAATCGTCATCTAGAATCTCGTATAAAATACGAATATTACGGGGATCATCATCAACAATTAGTACATGTGGTTTTTGGCTCAATGTGTTTTGCACCACTTAAGAATGGTGCACCTCCTTAATTGTCGACTCATTATCATATAGTCTTGTTGCTAACGGTATTTCTACAATAAATTTAGCTCCATTCTCAACATCCATATCAACGTAAATCTTACCCTCATGTCCTGACTCAATAATTTCCTTACAAATAGGTAAGCCCAAACCTGTGCCACCAGCATTATTTTTAGTATTACTACTTTGCGAGAAACTTTGAAATATAATCTCACCTTCATCTTCAGGAACACAAACACCATAATTAAAAACAGAAAAAATCAAATTATTATTCGTTCTGTAGTCAATACCAACCTTCACATCAGTGTTTTTATCAGCAAACTTTATTGCATTAGCATACAGATTCCTAACTACCTGCGTCATTCTCATTTCGTCCATGTCAAAGTTAATTTCTTCTCCAAACACCTCTATATCCAGCCTGACATTCTCTTTCTGTGCCATTAACGTCATCTGTCTCTCGACATTTTTTGCTATATTGCTAAACAGAACACTGGAATATTGATATTCCATTTTACCAGATTTCATTTTTGACAAATCAAGTAAATCATTAATAATATCGAGCAAATTATTCCCGCTGACTTTAATCTCGTTGAGATATTCTTTGGTTTTATCTATAGAGGCAGAGTCAATTTTCCTTAATGCAATATTTGCAAAACTTAATACACCATGCATCGGGGTTCTTAACTCATGTGACATGTTGGCAAGAAATGCTGACATAGCCTTTTCTCCTGCGCGAGCCGCATCGCGTGATTGAGCAATATCTTTGGTTTGATCAATCACCATAGATTCCAGATGCAACCTGTAATCATTGAGTTTTGTATCTGCCTTTTTACGCTCGGTAATATCTCTAAGAGTAATTAAGTAATGTCTCTGTCCTGAAAATTCCATTAAGATAATACCCACTTCAACCGGAACCTGATGTTCGGTTTTTTGGGTCACAACCGTCTCATTATCGACTAATTTTCCTTCACTCCCTTTAGCTTTCAAGCTTGCCATGGAAACTTTCAGGAATGCAGAATTCAGTATTAAACTTAGTTCTTCTCCTACCAGCTCGTCGCCTTGATAACCACTAATCTCATTTGCAGATGTATTCATTGAAACTATTTTATAATCCTTGTCTACAACAAGTATTCCATCGGTTACATTATCAAAGATAGCTTGCAGCCTGTAAGTTAAATCCTTTAATTCCAGCTCAGTCTGCTCGCGAACAGTTATTTGTTTCTCAAGATCACCCTTTTGCTCCAATAAACGTTCTTCTCTTCGCTCAAGTACTGCTATCATTGCATTAAAGGATGTTGCCATTTGGAATACTTCGCTAGCACCGCCAGGACGCACCCTTACACCCCGTTGCCCCAATTGAGCGTTACGCATTGCATTCAGAAGTCTATCAAATGGCTCTGTAAATTTTCTTATCGCAACTACTGCGAGCATCATCGCAAATCCTGCTGTCAGCATAACCAGAAGAAATGTCCAGACAAATGCCTTTTGTGCAACCTGAAAGACCAGATCATCATTTATACTTAATACAACTGAATCAAGTTTCGTGACATCCGGGGCTAAATTTTTATTTGAGTTAAAACCCTGTGGAAAACTCAGTTTATAGTAACGGCTATTATTAATTATTATCGGTGTTAAAATATTGGAATTCTCGGAATCAAATATCTCATTTGGCACATCCGTATTAGCACCTTTAAAGACAACAGCCTCTGCACTGGAATTATATAAACCGACTTTTAGAATGTCTTTATCTTTTACTATATCGCTTAATTGATTTTGCAAAACGTCCACTCGAGGTTGATTTTGATGATTGACGTATTCGTTAAAAACAACTTGCAAATAACGACCTGCTTTTTCATTCAGGTCTTTTTCAAAATTATTCGTAGTTATCCAGCTATTGAGTAATGCAGAAAAAATCCCGAACAAAAGCATGATTGCCAAAAACATCAGGGCAATCTGACTTTGCATTGGAAGGTGTCGGTGTGAACTATCTAAAGGACTTTCTTCCCTATGTCCAGCTATAACCTCCATTACGTTCTCCCTGGTATCAAACTATCCTGTCTAATCACAAAATACCTATCATCATTTAACAATACCCATTTTAAATTTGCCAGGTCTTGTCTCTACTTTCTCAGGAACTAATCGCCCTACTTTAAGTAATTCGCCCATAAAAACCGCATCCACAGGTCTGCTAAACAAATATCCCTGAATCGTTTCACAATCGTTATTAAGCAAAATACTTGCTTGCTCGAGAGTCTCTACACCTTCGGCGACCACGTTCATAGAGAAAACCTTACCCAGTGATAAGATACCGATAACAATTTTTTCATCATCCGAATCAGTTTCCAAATCCATAACAAACGCGCGATCGATTTTCAATGTGTCGATAGGGAAGCGTTTCAAGTATGCCAGCGAAGAATGTCCTGTTCCAAAATCATCAATCGCCAACCCCACTCCCAGGGATTTTATTTCATCAAGTATCGGGATGATTTTCTCAGGCGAATTCATTGCCGTAGTTTCTGTTATCTCTAATGTAATATCACTACCGCTCAATTTATATTGAGTCAACAATCCTTTAAGCCTTATTACAAGATCATCATCAAAAAAATGTTTGGTCGAAATATTAACTGCAATATGTGGGACTTTAATACCGGCAGAACGCCATTTTTCAATTTGTTGACAAGATTTCTCCAACACATAATCACTAATAGGAACAATTAAACCATTATCCTCAGCCAGCGGTAAAAAGGCAGCGGGGGAAACAAGTCCTCGCGACGGGTGCTGCCATCTCACCAATGCTTCCATCCCTGTAATATGGCCTGTTGATGCTTCTACTTGTGGTTGATAATGAACAACAAACTCATTGTTTTTCAATGCCTGATAAAGCTCATTGCTTAAAGACAGGCGGTCAGAAATTTGTTCCGCCATTTTTACCTGGTAGAAACAGAATCGATTCTTACCATTTTCTTTCGCTTTATACATGGCCGTATCGGCATTTTTCATAAGTCGGCCAATTGACTTGCCATCTGCTGGCGACAATGCAATACCAATACTGGCAGTAACATGAAGTTCTTCATCATTAATTCTAAAAGGCACTGAGAGGATTTCATTAATACCTATAGCTTTCACTGCCGCATCAGCCGCCGAATCTATTGATTCAAGCAATACAATAAATTCATCACCACCTAAACGAGCAACGGTATCCATACCACTCACTTGCCCTGTTAGTCGTAATGCAACTTCTGCCAGTAATTCATCACCAACTTCATGCCCCAATGTATCGTTAATTAATTTAAATTGATCAAGATCCAGTAGCATCAAAGCAACGAGTTTTCCTTGACGTTCAGCACGTGATACTGCGTGTTCTATTCGGTCAATCAAGAGCAGGCGATTGGGTAGTCCTGTTAAGGAATCGTGGTAGGCCATATGAGTAATACGCATTTCGTCTTTATAAGCACTTACAATGTTGCCAATACGTTTACTTAACTCAGTATTTGAAATATTGATATCAATATGATCGACAACACCTGTTTCATAAATCGTCCCAAGCAATGATTCTTCAGGACAATCTCCAATTGAAATCAAGCGCGTATAATGTGAACCGGGATTGTTGCAAACACGTTCGCAAAAACCATTCACATCACCCTCTATCTTTGAATGATCAAAAAAAATAAAATCAGGATTTTTTTCTTCCAACTGTGAAATAACTGAATCGGATGGATGAACCCACTCAACTGAATAACCATTAGTTTCTAGTAACTCTGAGAATAATGTCAGCCACGCCGTCCTATCGGCGACCAGGATAGCGACCGACTCTTTAGCTAATGGATTAGACATAAAAATCTCTCATACAAAAAAATGGCATCAGACGTTCTACAAGATTCATAACTTCTATATCGACCGACTATAGGGAATATTAAGTTTATTTATTGATCTAATAGCTATTTTCAATGAATATTTACAGTTGTTAACAGACAAAAAAATACCCCGAAACAGGTTCGGGGTACGAGGATGCTGCAACGCAGCAAAGTTTGGGAAGCAAAACACCATGAACAAAAATAAAAACACCATGTTCATGTACTTTAACGTCCATTTTCAGAAAATCTTTAATCGTGATCTGGCATAATTCACTACTCTTGATGCGCAATAAAATAACCATATGATTTTATTGGTTATTTTTTAACTGCGACCTTTAATATCTTCATTCGTAGTGGCTACGACGTAATTCAAGTAATCGATATCATGGCCGATAAAACGTTATGAAATGAATGCCTAACGATAGGACAGGATATTGCTATGAAACGGCTGTTTACACTCCTAATCACCTTTGTATTACTGGGATTATCACCCTTTTCTATCGCAGCTGGAGGCGGTGGAAGTAGCGCTCCAGTGGAAGGCCCTGGCTATTTACCACTGAAACCAGCATTTGTTGTCAATATTCGAGATGGAAAGCGAGCACGCTTCTTGCAGGTACAGGTTCAGCTAAAGCTGTCTGATATGACAAAGGGTGAAAAAATCCTTCATCACGACAGTGTTATTCGTCATACCATGTTGATGTTACTCAGTGATCAGGACGTCATGGATCTTTATTCGACCGTCGGTAAAGAGCGCCTGCGTGTCAAAGCACTTGAAAGTGTTCGCACTGCATTGAAAGCTGAGGTTAAAGAGCTACCTATTGATGATTTATATTTCACCAATTTTATTATTCAATAGCCGATGGCAGCTTTAAGAAATGCTCGCGGTAGTACTTTAGTTCATCGATTGAGTCGCGGACATCATCCATAGCAAGATGCGATGACGATTTAGAGTGGCCTTTGTATACCTTCGGCGCCCAACGATTTGCCAGTTCTTTTAAGGTGCTGACATCCAGATTACGATAATGGAAATAATCCTCAAGTTCAGGCATCAAGCGCGCCATGAAGCGTCGATCCTGACAGATACTGTTCCCACACATGGGGGATTTCCCCTTCGCGACATATTGTTTAAGAAATTCAATTGTTTGCTGCTCAGCATCGGCAGTTGTAAAACGACTTTCCCGGATACGTGCAACCAAACCGGATTGACCGTGTTGCTTTGTATTCCAGTCATCCATCCCATCCAGAACTGAATCATCAACATGAATAGCCACAATCGGGCCTTCTGCAAGTACATTAAGGTCTTTATCAGTTACTATCGTCGCAATTTCGATGATATGATCGTTAAATGTATCCAGACCGGTCATTTCCAGGTCAATCCAGATGAGATTGCTTGCATTTTGTGCCATTTGCGACTCCATATTAATTACGACTTGTCAGCGTTTAAAGCAAAGGCTACCCTGACACCTTGATAAACACAATCTACCACAAATAGTTACTCATTATGTCAGCATCATTATTTTCAACTCTGTTTCTTATCGCATTAGGCCTCTACTCAGCTGTACAAATATGGCTTTCAAGCCGACACCTGAGCCACGTTGCCTCTCACCGTAACGCGGTGCCGGCGGCCTTTAGTGATCAAATTGATCTTGGCGCACACCAAAAAGCGGCTGATTACACGCTGGCAAAAACATCTCTGGAGCGTATTGAGGTCATTATTGGCGCTGCGATTCTATTGGCATGGACATTGGGTGGCGGTCTGGAGTGGCTGAATTCTGTTTGGGCAATGACAAATTTATCAACACTGTGGATTGGCACCGGATTTTTACTCAGTCTGTTTGCCCTGCTCTCGCTGATTGATATTCCAATGTCGATTTATCGTACCTTTGTCTTAGAGGAAAAATTTGGTTTTAATCGCACTACGGCCAAAACATTTATTACCGACCAAATAAAACAATTTTTCTTACTCATTATTATCGGCGCACCATTAATTGCGGCAGTACTTTGGCTTATGGATAACATGGGTGAATTTTGGTGGTTATGGGTGTGGGCAGTCTGGACCGGCTTCGGTTTATTAATGATGTGGGCCTACCCTGCTTTTATCGCACCGCTGTTTAATAAGTTCAACCCACTTGAAGAGGGTTCACTCAAACAACGCATACAAGATTTACTCACTCGCTGTGGTTTTACCAGTAATGGCATTTTTATTATTGATGGCTCAAAACGTTCCGGACACGGCAATGCCTACTTCACCGGGCTTGGTCAAAACAAACGGATTGTTTTCTTTGATACATTAATTGATAGCCTGAGTACTGATGAAATTGAAGCTGTGCTCGCACATGAGCTTGGCCACTTTAAACGCAAACACATTATTAAACGCATTATTAGTATGGCGATCTTCAGTTTAACCGGTCTTGCTATTCTAGGTTGGCTGATTACACAAAGCTGGTTTTACACCGGTCTAGGCGTTTCAACACCTTCCCTGCATGCTGCACTGGCACTGTTTTTAATCGCATTACCGGTGTTTACATTCTTGTTGCACCCACTCAGTTCATGGTTTTCACGCAAACATGAATTTGAAGCCGATGCTTATGCGGCTGAAGTGAGTAGTGCAAAATCACTGACACAAGCCTTAGTAAAATTGTACGAAGAAAATGCCAATACACTGACACCAGATCCACTTTACTCGGCCTTCCATGACAGTCATCCACCGGCCGCAGTGCGTATTGCACACCTTGCGCAAGCATGATTGATTTGCTCAATAGCCACTGTCAGCACTATGGCAAAGACACCCTGCCATTAGATAAAGCGGCTTCTGAATCATTGTTAAATCGCGTTGCGGGTTGGAACATAAGTGATGATGAAAAATCTATTTCAAAGTGTTTCAAGTTTAAAAATTATTATCAAACTATCGCCTTTGTGAATGCCAACGCATATATATCACATGAGCAAGATCATCACCCTGACCTGGAGGTTGGTTATAATCGTTGCATTGTTACCTTCAGTACCCACTCAGTAGGTGGCTTGTCTCAAAATGATTTTATTTGTGCCGCTAAATTTAATGCGCTTTTACCAATAGAAGATCCGGCATCCTGATTGTATGGCTAAAATCAAACTCACCGATCAGCAACAGCGACGAATTGATTCAAACCAGCAAGCACGTGTTGATGAAAAATCCAGTTCAATCCAAGGGCTGGTAATTGGTCAAGCGGGTCACCAACTAGACGTCGAGACTAACGAAGGGATTTTACGCTGTGGTCGCCGGAAGAATACCGGAGCCATTGTCACTGGCGACAATGTGTTACTCGAGGCAGTACCGCCATCTGAACACGTTATCACCGCCGTGTTACCTCGTACTAGTTTACTTGCTCGTCCTGACTTTCGGGGTCAAATGAAGGCGATTGCTGCAAATCTGGATCGTATTTTTATTGTTTGCTCCATTGCCCCCGAACTCAATGAAGGCCTTATCGACCGTTATCTGGTAGCAACCGAAACACTAGGTATTACCGCTGTTATTGTATTAAATAAAACCGATCTGGCGGATTCAAAGCAGCTGTCAGCACTACGCCAACGCATCTCTATTTATTCAAAACTAGGTTATGAAGTCATTGAAAGCAGCGCAAAAATGCAACACGGAATAGACACATTAATGGAAAGCCTTCACCAGCACACGAGTATCATGGTTGGCCAATCAGGTGTCGGAAAATCATCACTGGTCAATGCCCTGCTACCGGGGATGAATATCAAAACCAAAGAAATTTCAGAAAGCAGTAACAAGGGCACGCATACAACCAGTGCATCGCGTTTGTATCACTTGCCCAATGGCGGAAGTTTGATCGACTCCCCCGGCGTACGCGAATTTGGATTATGGCAAGTCAGTGAAAAAGAATTATTTAATGGCTTTGTCGAATTTAGACCATATCAGGGATTATGTAAGTTTAGTAATTGCCAGCACAGAACCGAACCACAGTGCGCAATTCTGGATGCCATCGATAAAGGTGAAATCAGTGAAATTCGTTACGACAGTTACAGGCGAATTTTAGAATCACTAACTGAATAAAACTATAACTCTCTACGCCCACTAAACGCATGAAACAGGGTTTGCCCATCTACATATTCCAGCTCACCGCCTAACGGCACACCATGAGCAATACGCGACACGGTAATATCATTATCCTGTGCAAGACCACTAATAAAATGCGCTGTTGCCTCACCTTCAACCGTTGAATTGGTTGCCACAATTAATTCTTCAATTGTTTCACTGGCAAGTCGTTTAGCCAACACATCTAGCCCGATATCTTCAGGGCCAATACCATCTAAAGGCGATAAATGCCCCATCAAAACAAAATACAAGCCATTAAAGCCGGTTGCTTCTTCGATGGCATGTGCATCGGCAGGTGATTCCACAATACATAATAATGATCGGTTCCGACGCGGACTTTCACACACGCCGCAAATATCCGCTTCAGTAAAAGTTCGGCACTCACGGCAATGGCCAACGTTATCCGCCGCATTTGATAATGCCCCTGACAAGAATTTTGCACCCTCACGATCGCGCTCAAGTAAATGGTAAGCCATACGCTGTGCACTTTTAGGGCCCACGCCCGGCAAGCAACAGAATGCATCGACTAATTGTTGAATCAGAGGGCTATGCGACATGCAAGCAAACCATTTAGAAAGGAAGTTTAAAACCTGGCGGTAATGACATACCACCCATCATGCCTGACATTTTCTCAGATGATGTTTTTTCAACCATTTGCACTGCATCATTCACAGCGGCAGCAATTAAGTCTTCTAACATATCTTTATCTTCTGTTAGCAGAGCGTCATCAATCTTAACGCGTTTCACATCATGGCGGCCGGTCATAGTAACTTCGACCATACCACCACCTGCTTTACCAACGACTTCCATGTTTGCTAATTCTTCCTGCGCCTTTTGCATATCTTCCTGCATCTTTTGCGCTTGCTTCATCATTCCACCGAGTCCGCCTTTCATTTTCTGTATCCTCTTCTTAAATTCAATCTATTGGTTTAACAGCTTGTACTGTTGCGCCAAAACGTTCTTGTAAAGACTGCACGACGGTATCGCTCGCCGCATCTGTTTCAGCCGATTCCTGGCGCTCTTCTTTTTGTCGCTGCGCCTGCATAGCGGGTGTTTCACCTTGTTGTTCGCCTACCTGAATCTCCAGACTAATATCTGACTGCAAATATGCTTGCAAGGCTTCCAGCAAACGCTTCTCAAACTTTTCGCTATGCAACTGTTTGTTTTCATCACCGAGTAATAACGACCATTGTTTATCATTACGTGACACCAGCGTACAGTGAACCGCAAGTTGTTGTACCATTCCCACCACGCCCATCGCCTCGACAATACTAGACCAATCAGAATCAGCTGATGGTTTAGCAACAACAGCAGTCGGTTGGGTTTGTGGCGCTTCAGGTGAAGCGGCTTCTGCAATGGTTTCGTTTTTTACTGGTGCAGGAGTTTTACTGGTAGCAGCGACTGGCTGTGTCGGTTTTACACCTGCTTCGGCAGGTTGAAACGACAGCATACGCAACAAAATCATTTCAAAACCACCGCGTAACTGAGGTGCAAGCAGTAAGTCACGACGACCGATCAATGCAATTTGATAATAAAGCTGAACATCTTCAGCAGACATGCTCGATGCAAATGCTAATACGGCTTCACGATCACCCTGCGTATCATCGACTGCATCGGGCGTAGCCTGTGCAATCGCAATGCGTTGTAACATGCTTAATAAATCAATCAGCACAGCTTCATAATCAACTGACTGCTCAGACATTGTCTGAACACAATTCAATAAACCATTGGCATCTCGAGCCACCAAATTATTTAGCAAGTCCACAACATGATGCTTTTCGATCACACCCAACATGTCACAGACATCGGCTTCTTTTAATTCACCACCACCAAATGCAATCGCCTGATCAAGTAAACTTAATGCATCTCGCATACTGCCTTGTGCTGCACGCGAAATATGTTGCGTTGATGCCGCTTCAGTTTTAATTTTTTCCTTTTCAAGAAGCAACGTTAAATGATCATGAATTTGCTCTTGTGGCAAGGCCTTTAAATTAAATTGCAGACAACGCGATAAAATTGTGACGGGTAATTTTTGTGGATCAGTGGTTGCCAATAAAAACTTAACATGCGGTGGCGGCTCTTCGAGTGTTTTCAACAAGGCATTAAAGCTGTGATTTGAAAACATGTGAACTTCATCGATCAGGTACACTTTGAAACGACCACGTGTCGGTGCGTACTGTACATTATCAAGCAATTCCCGTGTTTCATCGACCTTGGTACGCGAGGCGGCATCGACTTCAATCAGGTCAACAAAACGTCCTTCATCGACTTCGACGCAAGTGCTACATTCGCCACACGGTGTTGAGCTCACGCCTTTTTCACAGTTGAGGGATTTGGCTAAAATTCGTGCAATGGTAGTTTTACCGACACCGCGTGTCCCGGTAAACAGATAGGCATGGTGAAGCCGATCATTATCCAGGGCATTGATAAGTGCTCGCAATATATGGCTCTGACCGACCATTTCATTGAAGCTGCGAGGACGCCATTTCCGCGCCAGCACCTGATAGCTCATGCAAACTCTCTATAAGGGGTAATTTATATAGCCGTCTATTCTACCGGCTCAAGCGGCTCACTGCACCACTGATTTGAGCTGTTCTGCTATAGAAAAACAATCACTTAGAAGAAAAGTGACTCACGCCAGCCACACTCCGGCACACGATGCAGCTGCTGCGGCTGCTCCCTTCCAGGCCTGACCGGGTTCACAACATCTCGTTGCGGAAGGACCGACGCGAGTCGGGCGGTATTATCGCTGAGCGGAGCCCAATGTGCCAGCCTGAATTAAGAATAAATCTCTGCATTCATTAACAATTTGTTACAAATATTACCTATCCATCGGCTCCTTTTACAAATAGACTCATTTCATAAGGCTATTACAATAAAAAATCTTAAAGAGACAATATTATGTTTGAAGCAATCAACAGCAGCATAAAGCTTAAAAACGGGGTTTTTCTTTTCAGCATAATGTTACTACTGGGCCTCGGTGGCTGTGACTCAGCCCCTGCTCCTCAGCAGCACAATCCTGATCTGCCCACCATCAATATCGGTCGCCTTATCTGCGGTGGTCATTTACCGCTCGCAATCGTAGAAAAGAAATACCAGAATGACTTAAAAACCTTTAACTTAAAGACCATTCAAAATCATGACTGGAACGATGTCATTGCAGACATGAAATCAGGCAAGCTTGCCGGTACCTTTATTTTGTCTCCACTTGCCATGAACCTCATTCACGAAGGCTTCCCCGGTAAAATCGTCCTCATGGCTGATCGTAATGGCAATGGTTTTGTCTTATCGAACAAATTCAAGACGATTGCTGACCTAAAGAACCATAAAACCATCATTGCCGTCCCCCACATCTACTCGCAACATAATGTCTTGCTGCATTTAGTATTACAACAACATGGTATTCCGAAACAAAATGTAAAAGTGCTTGGCATGCCGCCAAGGGATATGATCAATTCTTTGCGTAATGGTGAGATTGATGGCTTTGTTGTCGGTGAACCTGAAGGCAATCGTTCTATTAGTTTGGGTGTTGGCTGGTTAGCCGCCATTTCGCCCACCATTTGGAAAGATCATATGGATCATGTTTTTCTCGCCTCAGACAGTTTTATAAATAACCAACCTGAAAAATTACAGGACTTAGTTAATCAACTGGTTCGAGGCGGTGAGTTCATAGAAAACAATCCACACGAAGCGGCTGTCATGGGCGAGGATTATACCGGTGCTCAGGCTGAGGTATTTGAAAAAGTACTGACTACACCACCGGACTGGATCACCTATACCAATATGGTCGCCAATGAAAATGACATGACATCGATGGCTGAAAAAATGGTTGAAATGAAACTATGGCCTAAGTTACCTGAAAATATTACCCGTGATTATTTTGATATGCGATTTGTTACTAAAGCCGAAGCCACTATGCGTACTCAATAATCATACTAGCCTAGTAATGAAACTAAACCTTTCGCTTAAACAATCATGGACGTTAATCGTTCTATTTTCTGTACTTGTTCCTATTTTGATTGTGGTCTCCTGGTATGGTTTCGCCGCCTATCGATTCCAGCTAGATAGCGCGCTAACGATAGAACAACAAGCCAATGAATCACTGGAAATACAAATAGAATCAGAAGTAACCCGATATAAAACCCTGCTTCGTAACAAGAGCGATGCTCTTGCGCTTTTACTAAACACTGCCAACACGCCAGAACGTGCACGCAGTATTAATAAATTACTTAGTGCCATCGTCAATCGCGAGGATGCCATTCATGAAGCCTTGGTCTTATCACCAGAAGCTGAGGTGATAGCTATTTATGATCCGAATGCAGGCTTAGTTACTAATACAGTCTTAACCGAAAACCTGAAACGTGTAGCAAAACAACACTGGGAACTAGATGGCGGCTTTGACTACCCCGAAATTTTGATCCCATCACAAGGACGAGAGCATATTGGCGCCCCCAAGCTACATGAAGGAAATATTGCTTTTAGCATCGCTGTTCCCATCAGCACGTCACCTGTAAAGGGGATTTTACTTGTACTTATTGATGTTAATTATTTATGGCCCGATGAGAAAATAATGGAGAATCACGGTGTTGGTATAGAGGTAACTCGCGATTACATGATAGATCCACGTGGTGTGCTGTTAACCCGTATTGACGGTAGCGAATACAAACCGAACGACCTCATTACACATATTGAAATTACCCGCACGGCTCTTATCAATAAAGCATGGCCCGCTGACAAAGCTTATATTGGTGTTAACAATCAACCTGTCTATGGAACCCTGACAAACATTCCTTCACTAAACTGGACGCTGATATCCGAGGTTATTGTTTCTGAAATAACAAATCCGATATGGATATCCTTACTAAAAATTCTATTCATAACATTGTTTGGCGTTATTCTGTTTATTTGGTTCATTCTATATTTAGCCAACAAAACCCTGCAACCTATCCAAAATGCTTCCGTAGCCATTGATAATGTTGCTCAAGGTCAATACAACACTTCTTTGTTACCCGTAGGAATACGTGAATTAGATACTATGACCTCAGGCATTAATCGCATGACACTGGCACGCGAGAAAGCCGAAGCTAATCTCATATCCAAAGAACAAGAACAGCGACAAATGCTTAACTCTATGGTAAATGCTGTCATTAGTATTAATGAGGATGGAATAATATTAAGTTTCAATACAGCAGCAGAAAAGTTATTTGGATACAGTGCTAAGGAAATAATCGGTCAAAATATCGACAAATTAATGCCCGAACCCTATTCATCTCAACATACGAGTTACCTGAAACGTTATGTCAAAACAGGTGAAGCACATATTATAGGTATAAGTCAGGATGTAGACATTCTGGGTCTACACAAAAACCAGGAAGCATTTCCTATTAGGCTGCAAATTTCTCAATTACCCGATACGACTGATGGCAAGAAACGCTTTATCGGTTCTTGTATCGACTTAACTAAAATAAAGCAACAGGAAGAACAACTTCGACGCAGCCAAAAAATGGAGGCGTTAGGCAAGCTCACTGGCGGCATTGCACATGATTATAATAATATGCTCGGTGTTGTCATGGGCTATGCAAAACTACTGGAACGACCACTAAAAGAACAACCTAAACTACGCGCCTATGCCGAAGAAATTCACCACGCGGGCCAACGTGGTGCAGACCTAACCAAAAAATTACTTTCATTTTCTAATTCACAATCATCTGAAACAATCAGTTTAAACATAAACACCCTATTAGAAAATACTCAGGATATGCTACGAAAAACGCTCACTGTTCGCATTAAACTGAAATTGGAACTTGATAATAATTTGTGGTCTATCTTAATAAATGAAAATGAATTGGAGGATGCCATCTTAAATATGAGCATTAATGCAATGCATGCCATGGAGGGAATGACATCTGGTGCTCAACTAACAATTAAAACCTGTAATAAATCACTTGGACGAACTGATGCATTAGCGCTTGGGTTGGAAACCGGCGAATACATTCAACTTGTTATTACAGATACTGGAAAAGGTATTGATGAAAAAATTAAAGAACAGATATTTGACCCCTTCTTTACAACTAAAGGCGAACAAGGCACTGGTTTAGGTCTTTCGCAAGTGATCGGCTTTATGGAACGATCTAATGGCAGCATCGATGTAACATCACAATTGGGTGAAGGCACCAGATTCAATCTCTATTTCCCTCGCCATAACAAAGACGGCAATGAGAAAAATGATATCAAACCAACAATGTCTGATTTAACAGGTAGTGAAACTGTTCTTATTGTTGATGATGAAAAATCCCTGCGGGACCTGTGCTCAGAAATACTCACTCACAATGGCTATAAAACATTTACTGCAGAAAGCGCCCAACAGGCATTAGAAATTATTAAAAATAAAAATATCGACCTAATGATTTCTGATGTCCTCATGCCAGATACTGATGGTTACCAACTTGCCAAAATAGTACAAATCCAACATCCTGATATTAAAATTCAACTTGCCAGCGGCTTTTCAGATGATCGACATCTCAATATGGCTGATACAACACTTTACGATAATATGTTAAGCAAACCCTACGCAAGTCAAGCCTTACTCGAAAGAGTTCGGAGTTTGCTTGATAATTGACAACCCATATTTAATTAATTATTTGATATCTTTTCACCATACCAGTCGTAATACCATTTAATCCAAAGTCGAATCCCTTCTTCTATGAATAAAAAAGCCACCCTGATGAGTGGCTTTACATTTGGCGGATGCCCTGACATCGAAGATGTAGGCTACGCATAATGAAGCCTGAAGGGGTTCTATGCGCAAGAAGATAAAAAGGTCGAATCCCTTCTTCTCTTATAAAAAAGCCACCCTGATGGGTGGCTTTACATTTGGCGGATACCCTGACATCGAAGATGTAGGGTACGCATAATGAAGCCCGAAGGGGTTCTATGCGCAAGAAGATAAAAAGGTCGAATCCCTTCTTCTCTTAATAAAAAAGCCACCCTGATGGGTGGCTTTACATTTGGCGGAGAAGAAGTCCTCTTCGCACTCATCCAGTAACTTTCTATAACGTTTATTTCTTGTTTTTATTCAACATGTTAATTGACTTCGACTTCTGACAGTGTACATTAAAATCCTGTAGCACCGAACACACTGTGTTGGTTGAAATGTTGGGCTAAAAGTTTGAACCAAGGTTTGGAGGAGAATTGTCATCGGTACCCATCCACATAACGCATTAACTGCCGCAACAGTAAAAAACAAAAAAAAATCGGGTTTCTTTGCCGACGGTAATGGCCTGTATCTTAAAGTTGATAAGTCAGGTGCGAAACGTTGGATCCAACGCATCGTTATTCAAGGTAAGCGCCGTGATCTTGGTTTAGGTTCTGCTCGTCTTGTCTCACTGGCTAAAGCACGAGAAAAAGCACTTAACAATCGTAAGATTGCACGTGAAGGTGAAGATCCTTGTGCTATACAACAACGCATCGCTGACGTTTTAACATTTGAACAAGCCGCCAAAGAAGTTCACAAGCTACATCTACCCACATGGAGTAATGCTAAACAAGGACAACAATGGATCAATTCACTTGCTCAGTATGCCTTTCCACGTATCGGGCATAAGAAAATGGACACCATCACCACTGATGATGTGCTCGAGGTGCTTTCTCCGATATGGACAAGCAAGCATGAAACAGCCACTCGAATAAAACAGCGTATCGGTGTGATCATGAAGTGGGCCATTGCAAAAGGTTGGCGAGAAACGAACCCCGTAATAACAATAAGCAGCGCACTACCCAAACGTCCTAATCAAGTTATACATCACCCCTCCATTCCCTACGATGAAGTACAGTCTGCGATCGAAATGATTAAAAATAGTCAGGCCAGTTTATCCGTCAAGCTTGCACTTGAAATGTTGATCATGACCGCATCACGATCGGGTGAGATCCGAAATGCCAAGTGGGATGAAATCGATGCGGATAAAAGAATATGGACTATTCCGGCTGAGCGCATGAAACAACGCAAAGTTCACCGTGTTCCTTTATCGTCTCGTTGTATTGAAATACTCGACGAGGCAGATAATCTTCGCGACAAGTCCGGCCTAATATTCCCCGGTAACGTTAAAGGCAAATCCTTATCTGATGCAACCCTCTCCAAACTGGTACGCGAACTGGGCATTAAATGTGTGCCCCATGGGTTTCGCACTTCGTTTCGTACATGGACGGGCGAACAAACCAATATTCCAAATGAAGTGTGCGAATTTTCCTTGGCGCACGTTGTTGGCAATGCCGCAGAACGGGCCTACCAACGTTCTGATCTATTCGAGAAACGGCGCCAACTCATGGCAATGTGGGCGCAATATTTAACGCACAGCAAGGCCGAGGTAATTAAACTCAATACTCATCAACAGTAACAATACAGAGGATGTCATGAATAACGAAAAGGACCCACTTAGACACGCTAAACGTATTATTAAGAAGATAGATGAAGGCAACGGCACAACCGCTGACTTTGTAACTCAAAATGTTGTCAGTATTCAGCAGCACAACCGCGCATCATCACCTCGACTCGATGCCTTATCGCGGCTTATTACTGACCACTTGCACACTAATTGGAACGCATCAACTAATGACATAAAAAACCACCTCTTTAGCCTGAAAGGCTTAGGTGTTATTGAAGATTGTGATGACGATGAGAAAGCTATTATTTGGAGTCCCGGAAAGAATAAATCGCTAAAGACAACCCCGTACTCCGCCCTTCCATCACGAATTACCCGATGCAGGAAACGCATCCAAAAATAACTTTCATTGCGTTAACCGGCTAGCGCAATACCACCCCATATCCTCATTTCCTACTAAAACTAATAGCGCATTGTTAGCGCCAAGGAGATAAGGACATTAGCAACACAATACTACGTCTTCCAATCGTGCAATCACGCACAGGCCTTTCACGCAGTAGCATCTATCTGCGCATATCAGAGGGGACATTTCCCAAGCAAGTAAACTTAGGCTCACGAGCAGTCGGCTGGCTCGATGAAGAGATTCAAGAATGGATTGAACAACAGATTAGTCAAAGCCGGAGTACAAACTAATGGCTGACGTGAAACAAACCATTATTGATCGCGAAAAGCGCCGCCCTGGATTAAAGGGCCCTATCAACGCATTTTGTTGTCAGTGCATTTACGATCCCGAAGGTGGTACTGGTGGGTGGATACAACAGGTCACCGAGTGCACATCCTATGATTGTCCTCTTTACGACGTAAGACCGCAAAACAAGTCCAAGGAGGCATGAAAAATGACTCATTTAGAAGAGTTCTCTTTTCGCGAACCCCATAGCAAGGGTATGCGTAACACTCCTGAAAACACACATTTAAGATGCATCCACAAGCCAACCGGCGAAAAATGGTTAGCGGAACATGCAGGACAACTATCTGAATATGAAAAACTGCAATATGATTACAGCTCGTTGCTTACCGAATCCAAACGCGTTCCTAAGCAACCATCACAAGCCTTATATAATTACGTTGGGCACCGAACTGCCCAATACGGTGGTGTAACGAGTGTGGTTCTAGAATTTCGTTCGCTATGTGGCACCTTCACAGCCGTTAAATTCTTTAATGTTCAGCTAACAAGCGGTAATAAGCTATATCCGTCCGGCGATCACGGGCAATTCAACTCAAAAAAGCGAAGTAATTTTAGAGTGTTTTGGAAACAAACTGTTGGTAAAGACCCTCGTAGATGGAGTCGAGCTCATAAAGAACTGTTGCCGCAACTGCGCGATATTGTCTTTAGTGGAACCATAGTTGAGTGCAAGGATAAAGATGGCAAAACTTTCCTGAAATTCACTGATATTAAAGCAAGAGAATGGCCAAATTATGAACACTGATCTGGCACAAAGTGGTCACGAGTCAGGCACAAACTACACACGCGGTTAGTACACAAAAATTGAGCACCACTATCGCTTAAGAACCGCATGAATAAATGTGTTCAAGGATGTTTTCCGCATAGACCTAAAGTGCATATTTTTTAAGTGCACTAAAAGACAGTTAACCAAAAACACAGATACATAGTAACTAAATACATAACCATAAGGAGAGTGATTATGGGCAAAAAATATTATTTCTTAAATACATTTACTGGTGACAATGTTCGACAGCTACAAAGAATCGGTATAGACAGGCCACCCTGTGTTTTTCAGTGTGAGATAGATGTCTGGCAGAAAAAGGCAAAAGAAATACATTTTATCAATCCAGACTTATCGCTGACTGCAATATCCCGTCTAATTGCAGAGGATTCTTGGTGGTCGGCTTCAACTATTTACAAAAGGCTGCGTGACCTTAACTAACTTGCATACATAATTCGATGCGCCCATTATTGCAAGAACAGCACAACAACGGAGGTGCAACATGACATGGAAAAAAGGACAAAGCGGAAATCCTGCTGGCCGCCCTATCGGGAGTCGAGACAAAATTACTGAAGCTTTCCTACGGGATCTGGCGGAAGACTGGCAAGAACATGGCAAGCAAGCCATTGAGCGTGTGTACGACGCAGAGCCAGCTACGTACTTACGTATTGTCAGCGCATTGGTGCCGCGTGAGCATAAGTTAAGCTCGGAGTTTAATGTAGCAGCTCTTATTCAGGTTGTATCTGAGCGGCAGGCGAAAAAAATGAACGAGGTAAAAACCATTGAGCATCATTCTAAGTCATCTGACAATGCGAAAGGGGCAACGTTGATTGCCCACTTGCGCACACAGCAGTAAAAATCACTGCATCGAGTGAAATGGACGGTACATGTTTTCTAGCCCGTAACTACCTCATTAAATTAGCTTCCGGTAATTAATGAATCTTAAACCTTAAGCGTATTGCTAAAATCATTAAAGCGAGATTTAGTAAAGAAAAAATTGACTGAAATGTCAGCCACACATTAACCCCTATGCTTTTAACGCCAATAAAGTGGCTCTTAGAAAATATATTAAGAGGGTTTATCGAGTGCTGTGCGCTAATTGTTATTGATCTAAGTAACGATGAAGATGAACTATCGTCACATAAAGAATCTTTCCACGTGTGAGTATCGCAACCGGCAACCATGATAGTCCCGTCAGAAAAAAACAACAGCCCTGCAGTAAATAATGAAATAGAAATTATCCAATAAAAACTACGCTGTGGAGACAAACCAAAGTTTGATAACGCTTCATAGCAATAACTAATGATTTTATTTGGCAACAGTGTATATTTTCTGTCGGCCTTAAGCTCAGCTATGTGTAATATTTTGTGAGTTATTACCCCCGATACTTTTTTAGAATTCTCAGCCAAATGACGTATATCTTGCTGCTTACTTTTAGCAAACGTAGCATTACTACAAATATCTGTAAGTTCATCTATATGAAGTGTTTTAAGTATAGGTGGGTTGTTTTCAGGATTAGGGCAATCAATGTTATTAATATGCGATGAGTATATTTTAAGCTCATTGCAACATGTACTAGTTAGCACTAGATTATCAATATTACAAAGAATAAAAGTTATTGATGGGTACTGAGATCCATTAATAAGAACGTTAGATATATTACACCCAACGAACAGATACTCATCGGCATCTGTAGCGTCGATTATTAAATGTTTAATATCTGCATGAGAAATATCGATGCCATGAATTTTACTTGAACAAAACAACCTGCTAATCATAAACCTCCGATTTGGCGGAGCATACAGCTTTAATGGATTCTCTAGTCTTATTCCTAGATTCAATCCAAACGGTTGCTTTAAATCACGATAACGAGCCACCTCGTCCTGGTACAATTTGTGTTTCTCCTGTTCACTAGCAGAAGTAACATTTGGAAGCCTTATCTCTTCAGAAATCACATGAAAGCGTTGAAACTGAATGACTTTACATTTGGTGGAGTAATAGAAATTGAACAGCCACCACAAAAAAAGTACATAACTAATTAATATATATATGGCTAACATGTTCTCTCCCATATAAGAATCTGGACTGTACCCAAAAACCTGTTGATAATCTACAGTATCATATACCAAAATTCAGTAATTTAGTGATGCATTCGCCTGTACTTGTAAACTAATGTTTAAGACTACATATTGTAAACAGTAGTAATTGCTTTGGAGTGAATTATGAAAGCAGCACTGTATTCAAGAGTTTCAACAACCAATCAAAACACCGATAACCAGCTTCAGGCGCTACGTGAGGCTGCACAGCGTCATGGTTGGGACGTGGTATGTGAATATGTCGATCATGGTATCAGTGGCGCTAAAGGTCGTGACAAGCGTCCCGAGTTTGATAGGTTGTTAAAGGCAGCCAACCGAAAAGAGTTTGACGTGATCATGTCATGGTCAGTTGATCGCTTAGGTCGCAGCATGGGTGATCTTGTTACGTTCCTAAACGAAATACATGCCAAAGGTGTTGATTTGTACTTGCATCAACAAGGAATAGATACAACTACCCCCATGGGCAAGGCAATGTTCCAAGTGGCCGGTGTATTTGCTGAACTTGAACGTAGCATGATTCAGGAACGTGTGAAGGCAGGACTAGAGCGTGCAAGACAAGAAGGTAAACGTTTAGGTCGCCCTCCACTACCTAAAACGATTAAACAACGGATAGTCTGGTGTCGGCAACAAGGCTATAGTTTTCGTAAGACAGCGAAATCCGCAAACGTCAGCCTTTCTACAGTACAGAGGGTAATGCAAGAGACACAAAGCATTTAGTCACCCCTTTTTAGCAACTCCATGCCGTCTTTTTGGGACTCCAGCCCTTATATGTATATATACCTGATAGACCTCTCCACAAAAAATTTAAAAAATATTACTTAAGTACTACCAGTGGTAGTTCATCAAATATTAGGGCTATAATGACCGCTAACGACCCAAAGCAGACATTCAAGTTAAGGTGTTTTTAGTGATGAGAAGACTTTTGAAGGCATTATTTTTTGTTCTATCTTTGAGCCTAATTTCTTGTTCCGAGACGAAAAGTGGGTATGAAGAATTACATGAAAATATTGATTTTCTTTTACGGGCTAATAAAAATGGTAAATTATCAGTAAAAATACCAATCAATAGTAGAGGTGTATTAGTTATTAGCACTCCATATGCTATAGGAATAAACGAACCGGAACTTGTTTTAGCCGTAGGAAAAACTATAACAAAACAAATGTCTGATGCGGTACTGGATGATAGTGCGTTTCATTTATTTTATGTTGATGCGATTTCTAATAGGCTAGTTTTACGCAAGAAATGGACTGCCCCACCTGTTGTGTTTAATAAATATCTTATGGCAAAATTTTCTAACAAAGATAATTCATTAGTTTTTAACGTGTCAGATTCTTTTTTGACAGATATAAAAGCGACTAGAAGCAGTTTGGAATGACTGCTATTGGCCGAGGGCTGACATGATGAGAAAAATAAGGATAAACTGGGTTTAGTTTCTGTTAACGACCCAAAGCAGTCATAATCCCAACCATTATGTCGCATAAGAAATGAATAATAAATGCCCAAAATGTGGAAAAAAGGTTAGCCTATCTTACATAGAAAGGTTAAAGCCATTTATTACTAAAGGGTATGCATTTAAATGTAATAGCTGTGAAACCAGCCTAATTATTGATTTCTGGCATCCTAAAGTTAATTTGTTCCGTGTTCTATTTGTAATAGGTGTTGTGTTAATAATTATTGGCCTTCCCAGGCTTGGTGCAACAAACTTACTAACTTATGCTGTTGCAGCTATTTATGTATTAGTTAGCTGGGTAATTTTAAATAGTGTGCGAAAAATTAGGTACGCAGATAACCGTTTATATGAACAAGAAAAACAAAATCAAGTGACATAACAAATCGCTCAAGGAACGAGACGCGCTAAAGCGCGCACCTTAGCTCAACCGTTAGGCACCATAGGAAGGAATGTGAAAAAGGATTTAATTATAAGCATTTTAGTTTCAGGTACCCTCGGAGCATTAATTTGGTTGTTCTCTCCTTATGCCACAGGGATGGATGAGCCATGGGATGCTGAAGTAGCATATTATTATATTTGTTTATTTAGTTCTGGGTTCATAGCAGGAGCATTATATCCGCGCCATATTTGGGTAGGCTATATAGGCATAGTTAGTGGTCAGTTGCTCTATATGTTTATTATTCTTCCAACAGGCTCTTTAATTTTTCTCGGTGTTCCCTTTATGTTTGTTTATGGTTTTTTGGCTTTAGTGGGTGCATTCATTGGGGCAGCAACAAGGCGTTTTTTAAAAGGATATTTAACTGGTGCAAATAATCGTGCCTAAAAATGTATAACGAGACAACGGGTCTCGTTAATTAAACTGTTAGCTGCAATAAACAATGACAAGCAACGAAATCAAAGAAATGATAGAAACGGAGCTAAGTGGTTACAAGGCCACACAGCCCAAAGAAGGTAGCACTCTCGGAGTGCCTTGGTCTAATGACAAAGTTATGTCTTACATACCAAAGCTTAAAGCTGCATTAGTCGAACCATATCTTCAAAAAATGTTACTTAAAGAAACATACGAACAAGTAAAATCAAAAAATGACGAATATGCAAATTATTGGGTAATAGCGAAGGATGGTAGTTATTATCAATGGTATGAGGTAGAAACTAAAGAATATGGTTTAGCTCAAAAAAACAACAATCAATTTGTATCTATTGGCGTAAGAGGAGACCTAGTAGGTGTTTATTGTGCAATGTAAAGCAGCTAATAATGTATAACGAGACAACGGGTCTCGTTAATTAAACTGTTATTGAATGACCGCTTTTGGCCGAAGACAGACATAACGAGAAAAAACGGAAGAATTATACATGGGTGTTATTAGCAGCTACTTTAAAGCACTTAGAGCCAGTAGACGCTTTGGGGCGGCAATAAAACATGAGAAAAAAGGTGACATGGCACTCGCATTACAAAGCGCCAGAGATGGGCTGAGAATATTATCGTTACCCGGAGTTATACGCACAAATCCAGCTGAGTCATCTGTTTTGATGAGTCTTACTATAATGGTAGAAAACATTTCTCATGAATCGGCTGAAAGCGGGGCAAGTGAAAAGGATCTTTGCGATACATACCTTTCTATTAATGATCTAGAAGGCACTGACATTTACAAAGAATATTATGAGTGGCTTCAATATATCGAGGAGAAACTTGGTTATGTACCATCAAGTTAATTCAATGACTGCTTTTAGCCGACTCTAGACCTTAAAGGTGTATAAATAACAATGAATGAAGATGAACTTAAAGATGAAGAAAAGAATCTTAAGGAGCTTCTTGAAAACAGAATAGTGTCAAACATTCATCGACATAAAAAGTCAGAACTTGTTATTGTTTTTTCTGATGGAACCAAGTTGCTTATTGACCAGTCTGATGATGCACTGGAGCTTTCTGTTACATGATGCTTAAAAGCAATTGAATGACCACTTTTGGCCGAAAGCAGTCATAGCAGTGTAAGCAATCTCCCTACAAATCAGATCAATATCGGCTGATACCAACCTACGTACGTACAGCTATATAGTATGTAATACAAAAACAAGGCAAGGAGGCCACATGTTAGTACTCACACGTAAGATCGGCGAATCAATCGTTATTCAAACCTCAACAGGCGAAGAAATCGAAATCGTTCTGCTCAGCATCAAGGGAAATCAAGCGCAAATAGGTACAGAGGCCACAAGTGATGTTACTGTGCACAGGGAAGAGGTGTTGGAGCGGATACGTTATGGGGTATGATGACTGTTCTCAATTAGGATTTCATTATGGAAAATAATTTTAGTGAGGAGTTAAAAGCTCAGATAACTAAGATTGAAGAAGATAACGAGAACACGCTTACCTCTTCCATGGCGAGTAAATCGCAGCACCACACGGATTGGGATAATCACACATTAACATTGTCAACGGCTGCTCTTGGACTGATCTTTGGCATTTTACCTATCTCAAAATGGTCGTGTACTTGGCCAGTATGGGCTGCTGTTATATTTTTTGTCTTAGCGATTGTAGCCACCATGTGGAGCTATATTAGTGCTGACAATACTTTTAACCTTAGTTCAGAAGCATACGATGAGAAAGCAGATCTCATATATAATTTAAGGGAAGTTAATGGTGATTATCCTGATGGTGGAAATGAGGCTGAAACTCGTGTGGCATTATTGATTAATCAGCATAACGAGTATCTTGCTAAACAAAAAATAAAATATACCGATAATGTAACTGTGACAAGGTGGTTAAATAGGCTAAAGACTTTTTCTTTTGTAACAGGCGTTTGTTTGACTGGTATAGCCGTATTTCTAAACAGATAGATTAGTGATGTGCATTGGGAGATCAGACTATGGCATGGGTTATAGGAATCATTGTACTGGTCTTGTTGGTGGTGTCTGCAGGGTTTAGGAAATTTGCGGGTGGTTTTATTTTGATTTCCGCCATCGCTGGTTTTATTTACTGGCAATATCAGGAAAATGAAGAAAGACAATCAAAAAAAAGAATCAAACCTACAGAGCTGTTATTTGAGGATGTATCACTAAACTCAAGGTTCAGTAGTAGCTACGAAATAGTTGGCAGAATAACTAACAATTCGAGCCAATATACTCTAAATGGTGTGCAGTTAAAGCTCACCTTTAGAGACTGCGAAGAAGATGAAAAAAACTGCGTCATCGTTGCAGAAGACAATGAGTATATTTACGCAAATATCCCACCAAAACAAGCTAGAGATTTTAAAGAATCAGTCTATCTGTCCTCTGGTACAAAATTTAAAGGCAAAATGGTCTGGAATTACAAAATAGAGTACATAAAGGCTAAATAGGTGTGCGGCAGATACACACTCGCAACAGATCCCGATACACTTGCTACTGAGTTCAGCATAACTGGCGATCCAAACCTTACACAACTTGAACCCAGCTATAATATTGCCCCATCACAACCAATCCCAGTAGTCATACAACTACCTAAGCAAGGCAGAGTACTGATGTTCATGCGTTGGGGTTTAGTACCTTCATGGGCTAAAGAAGTTAACACCAAGTTCAGCATGATAAATGCACGTGCTGAAACACTGGCAGACAAACCCGCCTACAAACAACCATTTCGACACAGACGCTGCATAATACCGGCTGATGGTTTTTATGAGTGGAAAGCAAACCGTGAAGGTAAAGTGCCTTATTACATACGTATGGAACACGGCACACCATTTGGTATGGCAGGGTTATGGGAAATGCGGGGTGATTTATATTCGTGCACCATTATAACCACCGAACCTAACTCACTTATGAAGCCGATACATGACAGGATGCCTGCTATCCTTAAACAAGATGACTATGAAAAGTGGCTATCACCTAAGAGTACACAACCCGGTGATGTACAGTCATTACTTAAGCCATACAACACAGAAGACATGGAGTGCTGGCCTGTAAGCAAGTTGGTGAATAGTCCAGCGAATAATAATGTGTCACTGATTGATAAACCTGACTAGGATATTCAAAAAAAGGCAACTACCGAATTAACGATAACTGCTCGTGTATCTAAACAAAAATGTTGGGCAGAATGTTGGTCTAGCTAAAAGAAATTGTTTAATCTTACTATCTATCAAACACTTATAATTAAATTTGGCGGAGAAGAAGGGATTCGAACCCTTGATACGCTATAAACGTATACACACTTTCCAGGCGTGCTCCTTCAACCACTCGGACACTTCTCCCATATCTAATTTTAACCAAGAATTGTAACATATTCGTATATAGATAGAGCACTGATTCTTTATTATACTTTTTATTTACAAAGAAGAAAGTTTATGCTCAGGCGGGATGGAACCTAATGGCTCAGGAACATGAAGCCCAAACCCTTGAGCATAATCTATGCCCAATATTCTGAGTTTTTGTAAAATTGCATCATTCTCTACATATTCAGCAATAGTTTTTAATCCCATTACATGTCCTAAATGATTAATAGCCTCAACCATCGAGGCGTCTGTCTCATTTTCAAGCATATCAATAACAAAGCCACCATCAATTTTTAAATAATCAACATCGAGATTTTTTAAATATGCAAATGAACTTAAGCCGCTACCAAAATCATCCAATGAAAATTTACAGCCTAAAGCCTTAATCTCAGCAATCATATGTGATGCTTGCTCTAAATTTCTTATCGCACTTGTTTCTGTTACCTCAAAACAAAAATGCACAGGATCAACATTACTCTCCTTAATAGACTTCACTAGAAAATCCAGCATAGTTTCATCCGTAAGTGATTGACCAGACAAATTAATCGAGAAAGTGTCATTTTCTGATTCAAAAATAAAGTCTTTCATATAATCAACAACAAGCTTAACCACCTTTTTATCAATTTGGGGCATAAGGTAATAACGTTCTGCCGAAGGAATAAATGCATAGGGTGAAATTATTTGCCCATCCTCACCAATCATCCTTATTAACACTTCGCTATGATATTCATCGTTAGCCACACTAGCTATAGGGACTATTCTTTGGTGGTAAAGTACAAACCTATCTTCATCAAGTGCAAGCATAATATCTGAAACAATTCGCATTTCATTTTTACGTTTCTCATGCTCCTCATCCTCAGCTGTATGGATATGAACCTTATTTCTACCTTGTTCCTTCGCAATATAACAGGCGACATCAGCCTCACTTAAAAGTGCGGTTATGTTCTTGGTATGCTCTCCAATAGCAACAAGGCCAACACTAATTCCAATCTCAAAAAAACTATCCTCCCAGACAAACCTAAAATCATTTACCATTGCGTGAACTTTAAGTGCAACTTCTTTGGCGCTATCTGCCGGGCAATTTTCCAAGAGAATCCCAAATTCATCACCACCCAATCTCGCAAGCGTGTCAGAATCACGCATTTTTGTACTAAGCAATGCGGTAAGTTGTTTTAACAACTCATCACCCGCAAAATGTCCGGCAGTATCATTAACTATTTTAAAGTGATCAAGGTCCATATACAGTAACGCATGTTCACGATGTTCATTTTTTGACGTTGATATGGCTCTATTCAACCTCGCTTCAAACTCTGTTCTATTTACCAGACCTGTCAATGAATCATGTTTTGCCTGATAAGCCATTTGTCTCGCCATTTTTCGTGTATTACTCACATCACGAAAAACTACAACAACACCTATAACACCTTTTCCCCGACTCCTGATGGGAGCAATAGTGTCTTCAATATGGTACTCATCTCCATTGCTATTAATTAATATGTTCTTTTCTGTAGTCGAAATGCTCTGACTGTTTTTCAAACACAAGTCGACCACATCAGTTGATCTTTCACGAGTAACTTCATTGATTATATTAAAAACCTGGCTTATTGGTTGCCCCTGAGCTTCTGCGGCATTCCAACCAGTTAACTTCTCGGCCATAGGGTTCACCAATTCAATGTTCCCGTGAATATCCGTCGTAATAACCCCTTCACCAATTGATTCAAGCGTCACATAAGCTCTTTCTTTTTCATCAAAGAGGGCTTGCTCAGAATTTTTAATCCCTTCAATTTTGTCACTAATAGCCTCGCTCATTTTATTAAAATTACGTGCAAGCACACCAATTTCATCCTTGCTAACCACATTCATTCTTGTTTCGTAGTCGCCTTCAGATATACGTTCAGTTGCTACAAGAAGTTTAGTGACATGCTTGGTTAACGCATAACCTACAAGAGCCAGTAACAATATTGACAACAAAACTTCTATTGCTGCAATGATGACACCTTGCGAAAGTAGTGCGCTCTCTGCTGAGAGATATTTATCAAGAATAATGCCAAATTGAACCTCACCAATTTCATTTCCAGCAATATCGAGTTTTGCTCGCGCATCGAATACACCATCGATTCGTGCATGCTTTATATTTTTATCCAAAGGAGGAATTAATGAACCAGATTCATAACCGACAGCCGCATAGACTTTATTGTTATCATCAAATACGATTATATACTTGAGTTCTGAGTTTTCTTTACCGATTATTTTGTCGAGCGTTTCTGTTAATGTGGCATAATCTCTCTCAAATAGTGATTGGCTAATTGCTGCATCGAGAAGCGGAGAAAATTCTTCAACCAATGAATCGGTGTGATGCTTGATTGTGCCTTGCATGAGCCGCATGCTATTACCAACTAAAATACTAAGCATGCATACTTCTATTACAATGCTCGCAACAATCAACTTGACGCGTAACGACTTGTGAAATGAAACCTTCTTTTTACTCATACTGTATGAACATCTTTATTTCTTGTCCATAAAAATAGTGGTATAAGGATCCAGATTTTCCATTACATCTTTTTCGGCTTCTTTGAAGGCAACAAAACCAACACTGTCAATGTATTGTTTCCCTATAACCTCACTATTGTATTCAACTAACCCCGACCTTACTTCATTAACTGTGTTTTTATTTATTTCTTCATTCGCCATTAACATGAATCCGGGCGCGATTTTGGTTTTACCAATCACTCTCATCTTCTTTTTAAGCTCTTCATCTGTTGTTATTTTGCCCCATATAACAATTCCAGTAACCGACGCATCAGTTTCACCTCTTAGTGGTGCATACATGGATGTGTTGTGATTTTTTGACATTTTAAACTTTATATCTTTGCCAATCTCAAATCCCGCACCTGTAAGTTGCTCTATTGCCATTTGGGTAATAATGGCTGCACGACCAACTCCTGAAATGGTTTTTCCTTTCAAATCTGACAATGATTTTATCGGTGACTCATTTTTAACTAAATATATACCCTGTACTTTATGCATGGTATGCACCATAGGCTGGTATTTATCGCGTACTTCTGCCAACCGTCCTAAATGAGGCGCAGTCATAATAAAATCATATTTCTGTAATTTGGTTCGCTTTATAAATTCTTTAAATGAGGGGGCCGAAATAAGACTAACAGGCTTACCAAGTATTGCTTCCATCTTTTTCTTCAATGGAGTATGGAATTTCACCAATTGCGCTGGGCTCACATAGGGGAAAACACCAAATATGTATCTTTCTTTATCTGCAGCGTATAGCTGAAGAGGCGTGATAATAAACACCAATATAAGACCAATAAAAACAGAAGAAGATTTTGACAGTATACGATCGCACATAGCTCACCTCACTGACATTAAAGCACATATAACTATATCGTTAAAACAAGAGATATCTTTAATAAATAAATCGAATAGGTGTGCTTAAAGGAAAATACGGAAGAGTTATACCGCAGATATAATATGGTTATAAAAAACAATTTACACTAATTACTACGCTGAGCCTCTATCGCCTTTCCGACTAATTGAATCAGAACTTTAAAGCGCTTATAGGCTGCCTCGTCAAGGTGACAATCTTTAGTATGACGATCTGCATAAAACAAGCCTATCGGTTTTTCATCAACAAAGACTGAACCTGCGAAAAATGATTCCGTAGCAATAATATCACTAAACTTTTCAGGAACCAGCTTCATGTAC
>Ga0316207_10001327_pt1 | contig 31272 bp, 30 predicted proteins | sample 6weekpyrite_MG_FD_204943 | JGI IMG/M metagenome (GOLD analysis project Ga0316207, IMG submission 204943) | Microbial mat bacterial communities from mineral coupon in-situ incubated in ocean water Damariscotta River, Maine, United States -... | ecosystem: Environmental > Aquatic > Marine >...
CTGTCACGTTCCGGGCCGGGCTTACGCACGTCCCTCCCCGTGACAGACAGGAGTGCCGAAAACATCAAAATGGAACACCGACCGGAGAACATGAATGTAGCTTAAATCAATCCATAATCTGTCCGATGGATGGGGAGTAGCTCACATGCAATATTGTTGCGGGTTGACCAGAATTTCTGAATAGCTACACTAAACAACATAATCATTATACACACATTAACGTTGCGGGTTGACCAGAATTTCTGAATAGCTACACTTGGATGGGACCGCCCCCATTGGATAACGAACGTTGCGGGTTGACCAGAATTTCTGAATAGCTACACTCCATACAATGAACTGAACGACGGCAATGGTTGCGGGTTGACCAGAATTTCTGAATAGCTACACTTCAATCCTTCACCACCACAACGGCAACGGCGTTGCGGGTTGACCAGAATTTCTGAATAGCTACACTCGCCGTTCCCACCAGTCCGATCCAAGCCGCGTTGCGGGTTGACCAGAATTTCTGAATAGCTACACTTGTGCTGGCCTTTTTGGAAACGCCAAACATGTTGCGGGTTGACCAGAATTTCTGAATAGCTACACTATCAGAGAATGAAAATAGCGCTTGCCCTCAGTTGCGGGTTGACCAGAATTTCTGAATAGCTACACTGAAGGCGACCGCGACACCGGTGAATTGACAGTTGCGGGTTGACCAGAATTTCTGAATAGCTACACTAAAGATTGTTGTGTGGGGTCATGGCATCCTGTTGCGGGTTGACCAGAATTTCTGAATAGCTACACTTGGTTACAAATTTATGTTTCAACATTTCATGTTGCGGGTTGACCAGAATTTCTGAATAGCTACACTAAATACTTCATTGACAACCCCACAACATCTGTTGCGGGTTGACCAGAATTTCTGAATAGCTACACTAATGATGATGGCTTACCGCGACACGGCAGGGTTGCGGGTTGACCAGAATTTCTGAATAGCTACACTGTACCAGTCTAACGAGACAGACGATAGCGGGTTGCGGGTTGACCAGAATTTCTGAATAGCTACACTCCTAACGCTGCATTGGCTGCGAGAGGTGCAGTTGCGGGTTGACCAGAATTTCTGAATAGCTACACTATATGCGCGGGGCAACCGGTATAATATTTTGTTGCGGGTTGACCAGAATTTCTGAATAGCTACACTCTCGCGCTCAGCATTATGTGCTCTCCTGTCGTTGCGGGTTGACCAGAATTTCTGAATAGCTACACTGGTCCCAAGTGACATAGTTACGTGTGCCTTGTTGCGGGTTGACCAGAATTTCTGAATAGCTACACTGGATAGGCGTTAATGGGTTGAAAATATTGACCAATTAACGCCTTTTCCATTTTCAAAATACAGGAATGGCGGCTAAAACAGTTGCAGTTGCGCTGGTTTTTCCGGGTCTTCACGCTGTTTTCCTTTAAAAATTTTCATGTTTTCGTACTGTTTGTCGGTCACCATCAAGATAATGACAGAGCCATATTCCGGTAAATTCGCGGCGATTCGTTTTTCAATGGTACGTCCGCGATCCTTGCCGGAAACCATACGATAATACACCGAATACTGGCCCATGGCAAAGCCTTCATCCAGTAAATAGTTGCGAAAACGGGTTGCCGCCTTGCGATCGGATTTTTCCACCACAGGCAAATCAAACATTACAAGAGTCCACATAATTTCATATCCACTTAGCCAGGTTTTTCGCTCACGAAGCATGTTAAAAAAGCTCCCCTGCAGGTTTCAGTTCAGGAAATTCAAGTCTGTTTGCTTTGTCATTGAGACTGATGACAAAGGTTTGCGCCAATCTGTTGAGCGCGCCCATCACCGTTGATGTACCTTTTTCAAGGCGGACATCAAGGTCAAGGGTTCTGGATAAAATGCGTTTGATATCGGGCGTTAATTCGTCATTTTCCGGCCCGGTCCGTTCAACGGTTTCCCTGACCGTTTTATCCACCAATGGCCGGAACGGTTCCATCAGATCATCAACCAGTGCAAAAGCATTTTTGCGGTTGCGGTGATGAATACCCAGCGCCGGGGTCAATCCGGCCCCGCACACGGCCCGGGCCGTGGCGGCGCGCAGCACGCTGTAGCCATAATTGAGCATGGCATTTTCAAATCCGGTTTCAAAATCCCGTCTGAAATCAGCTCCCAACAAGCGGGTCCAGTATAATCGCGCCGCTTGTGCTTCCATATTTTCCGGATCACCCGATTTGACCCGCCGTGACAGTACATCCAGTTCGGATACGGTTTTTGCATCCGGTTCGAAATATTCAAGCACCAAACGCTGGTTATTGATTTTTTGTTTCACCACCGATTGCCAGAGTTTTTTCATCAATGGTTTCGAGCCATCAATTTGCGCCCAAAGCACCCCGGTGTGATCATGATGATGACCGTAAGGCAGGGCCAGTGAAAGCGGATGATAACTTTGCCCGCAGGTGATCACCGGCGCCCTGCGTTCGGCCAGCGCCACCATCAGGTTTTTCGATAACGTGATACGGTGAGCTGATAATATCAGTGCGGTAATATCATCGAGCGGCACCCGGCCGATTTCATCCCTATCCTGTTTGACGATCAGAAAGCCCCGGTGTTTGGACAGGTAACGACCATCTTCGGCAATTTCAACCACTTGCGTGACCATGGTTTATCCTTTCCGTTTGCCGCTTTCATTGCACGAATATATTTGTTTTTAACCGATTGCCCGTTTCATTTTTCAAACCTGTGCTATCCTTGTTAACAATATGAAATGATTGACTAAAGTTGTTAAAATGCTATATTTGTAGAGCTGATAGACACTCTTGTGTTTGTTGCGGGTTGACTGGAATTTATGGGTAGCTACGCGAATTTTTTCGACTTGCCAACGAATAACGGGAATATTTTGACGAAAAAACTTAAAGCCATAAATTTTCATGGGTGCCTCTAGCGGAAATTCGGGCGCGGCGTACGCTTTGTCCGTTAGTTTTTATTTTGTCTTCCAGAGTACGGAAATCCGGGTGATCAGGGTTTTATAATATTTTTCATCATGGCGAGTATCTTTATATAAAATAAACGCAGTGAAAATTTTCTTAATACCGGTATGAATTTTATGAAATTCATGCTGAGCGTCGCGTTGAATGTCCATGAATCTTTTTTCATATCTTCGGTTAAATCCACATTTGCGGAAAAGTTAATTTTTGTCCCTTCAAGGCTGGGGATTTCGGATAGTTTTGTATCTGCAACTTTAGGCAACGGAACTCTGTTATTTTGGTTTTGCTCCATCTTTTATCCTTTCCGTTTGCCACTTTCGTCGAACAACAGCTTTTTGCAGAAAGTATGTCGCAAGCCATTGATTGAAAAATATTTTTGATCGGATTCCGTTTCATGTTGCGGACGTAAATCAATGCGATTGTTGGTGGTGCTGAAGCCGCCCACTTTCATGGCCTCTGTTTCCGTTCCATTGCGGATTTCAACCAGATCGTTTTTAAACAAACGGGTGATGAATTTGGCCGCCGGATGGATCGGCTTGCCGTTGATCAAACCTTTGTTTTTATCGGGACTTTGCCCTTTGCATTGATCGTATGACCAAAACGCGCCGTGCCATTCAAATTCGCCCGGTTTCCATTTGCCGGGTTTGCCTTTGGGCAGTTGCCAGATATCGACACAGACAAATGACGACGGGGCATAGGCTTTATAGGGGGCCGACGGGATCACCGTGGCCGACTGGTTGGACACCAATATACGGATGGTTTTGATGTTGTGGGCAGAACCGAATTCCGCCAACGTTTTCGCAAGGGCATTTTTGTCCCATTTATCCAATCGCTCGCGCGCCTTTTCCACATGATCGACCACCAGCGTGCGCCAACCCCGGTTGCGGATGGCGTGGATTTCCTTTTCCGACAAAGCGTCGATTTTTTTCCGCGTCACCAGATTGTAGCCTTTTAAATCCGCATCCTGTTTGTCATCGGCGACAATGCCGTACGCCGTTTCATTGAACAGTTTGCCGCTGGTGCCGTGATCGGGTTTATAGGATACAATGATATCGTCCAGCCGTTTATTTAGCTGATTGCGAAGGGTTGTGATATCCGGCAATTTGATATGAACCAGATCATCGGCCCCGCGCGCGGTCTGTGTGGATACGGCCTGTAACATGCCGCGGTCCGTAAGCCCGACGACAAAGGCATCAATGATATGATGGCGGTGGTCATTGCGTTCCTTGTAATTGTGGTCTCCCAATAAATTGTTCAGATACCATTTGCTGCGCATCATGGCGGTCAGGCCACCGGGAATGGTAACGATTTTATCCGGGTGACAAATGTGGCCGAGATACTGTTTGGTGACCTTGGCAATGTGGGCGTTGTCGGTCAGTTGCCGGGCGATGAAGCCGCCGTCCCTGTTGAATTTTTCCATGGCGTCCTTATCGAACCGCCAGCGTTTGTTTTTGGGCAGTTTCCGGGCGCGGTCCATGATGTCCGCCCAGACCATGCCTTTATCGGCGTGTTTGTCATCGGAAAACGCTTCAAAAGGCGTGCCGTTGTCTTTTAACCGGTTGGCGTTACGGATGGATACGGTCAGATTGCCGGCACCGTTATCCAGCGTTCTGGAAAACGGCAGGATATGTTCGATTTCAACCTCGCCATTGAACAGCATGGCGGCTGAAATGGGTTTGCCGGAAAACGGACACAGCCGGGTGAATTCATCCTTGCCCAACTCTTCCCACAGCCGCATTTTTTTCAGATCCAGCCCCGTGGGCGACTGTCCATTATTGAGTTCCCGGAAAAGAGCGGCGCGTTTGTCATTGGCTTTGGCAAATTTTGCGTTTTCTTTGGAAATATCGTTGCGCACTTTTGCCGATTTTTTTAAATCCCGCCCCAGTTCCACATGAATTTCATCGGGCCTGCCGTAGCGCGCGCTTAATATATTCACCAGTTTCCGTAACTGGTTCAACGCCACATGGACGGTGGGGTTGTTGATTTTGCCATAATGCTGTTCCGGGTGGGTGACGGCATCAAACTTATCCGGCTTGCCGCCAATGACCCGGCCCTGTAACAGTTCACCGTAATAGGGCAGTTTTTCCAGCAACTGATCGATTTCTGTATGACTGTGATGGAAAAACACCCCGTCATCGTCATAAACGTGGGTGGTGGCTTCGACATAGCCGATTTTTTCATCCCGCATGACGGCGGCACAACGGGACATGAATTTCCGCGACACATGGGACGTGGCCGGCGATAATTTGAATTTGGCAACGGCTTTGGCGTGGTCTTCGTCAAGGCCGAACCGGGCTATTAATTCGGCAACCAATTCTTTATCGTCGGCGGCATCGTGGAGCATTTCAAGGATATCGTTCTGATCGTCTTCGGATAATTTGTCCCAGTCACCCCCGAACATTTCATCTTTGCGCATGTCAATGGCGGTTGCGTTGCCGTTCAGTTTGTCTTTTTTGCCTTCTTCCAGATTGAACAGGCAGTTTTTCGGAAACAGCAATGTGCCGTCCTGATTTTTCAGTTTGCGCATGGCGTTGAAGGAAAGGGTTTTTTGCCGCTCCAGCGTTTCAAGCAGCTTTTGCCGCTGCGGATCATTGAGGCTGTATTTTTCAGGACCGTCATAATAATAAAGATTGGCAACTTCCTGCAGGATCCTGAATTCCTGGGCTATCGGTAAATCCTTGTGGGCGCGGAATTCGTTGATAAAAAATTGACAGCGGCCCCGTTCCACCGGTTTCAGCGGACGCTGGTAAAAAATGCCGTCGAAAGCCTGATTCCGGTTGCCGTTTCTTAGATCATCCCAGTTATCATCGGTTAAATTGCGGTGGGGCTGTTGTTTTGCCCGGATGGCATCAAATTCATGTAAATACATATCCCGGTCGGCATAAAAATCGCCGTCTTCGCCGCGAAAACGGATCGATTGACCGGACAGTATGCGCTGGTGCATCCATTGCCCCAAAGTTTGATCGCCCAAGGCTTTCTCGAGTTCTTTGATTTTCGGCTTGATGGTTCCGCTTTCTTCATCATCATCGCTTTTGCGGTTGGATTTGAAACCCCGGCGTTGTGAAAGGTGCATCAATACCCGGCCCAGTTCATAGGGTTCAAGTACGTCGTCAACGGCTTTGGCGCGAAGGGCATAAGGATCCATGGCAATCAGGTTTTCGTTTTCTTCGGCCGATTGCGGCAACAGCTTTAAATCCTTTAACCGCTTTAAAAGTTTTTGTTTGCGTTCGTTGCGCCGATCCCGGTTGCGGCGCATACCGCGGGCAAGACGGCGTTCCACGGCCAGACTGTCGCCGACCCGTCCCTTGGCTGCCGGTTCACGGCCATCGGGGAAAATCCGCACCCCTGCATCCAACAATTGTTCAACCCCACCCGAACGGGTTAATTTAAAAGCTGCCCACCCCAGTGAATTTGTGCCCATGTCCAATGCCAAACGCCACGCCATAATTGCCTCCTAAAAATTCAATTTCTTGTGTTTGCATTTTGTAAATAGCATGGAAAACTTCAATATGCAACATTAAATAATTTTTGGAAAAAGAATTCATGGTTGACGATTATTAAAATAATTGTAATATTATGCTTGAGTGTAGCTACTCAGAAATTCTGGCAGCCCGTTAACAAGGTTTACACCAGAAAATTTAAAGGCCGGGTTCGCCCGGTCTTTTTTTGTGATTTTTTTTATGGCTTTCGCGACAGCACCAATCGCACAAAAATAAATCATTTGGTTCAAAATTATTTTTTTTGGTTCATTTTGTTGCATTTGAAATGTGCTTGGTCTAGGCTCTTCGCCCTGGGGAGCGAAAATGGATTTCAGCAAATTGTCCCAAGCCATGGCCAACGATTATGCCAGCCTGAGCCCGCAATTGCGGCGCGCGGCGGATTATGCCTTGGGTGAACCCGAAGACGTGGCCTTGATGTCCATGCGCCGGGTCGCGGGCCGGGCCGGGGTGCCGCCTTCGACCATGAACCGGCTTGCCCGGCATTACGGGTTCGATGGCTATGTGCCGTTTCGCCGCGTGTTTCAAAGCCGGGTCCGCCATCAGTCGGCGGGCTATGGCGAACGGGCGCGGGATTTACAGGACCTGGCCGGGGATGCCCGGGGACTGGTCGATGCGGTTTGCCGATCAGGCGTTGATAACCTTGAAAAAACGTTTCGCCTCAACGGTCCTGAAAAATTTGTCGGTGCCGCCAATGCCATTATGGCCGCCAACCGGGTGTTTGTCGTCGGCCTCAGGAGCTGTTACCCCGTTGCCCGGTTTTTTCATTATGTCTATGGATTTTTCAAGGACAACGGCCATTTGCTGGATACCGAAGGCGGCGCTTTCGCAGGCGGTCTCAGGTCTTTGAAAAAAGGTGATGTGATGCTGGCCGTCAGTTTCCATCCCTATGCCCGGGAAACCCTGTCGGCCCTTGAATTCGCCAAATCAAGAAAATGCGGCGCCGTTGTTATTACCGACAATCCGTTGTCGCCGTTGATGCGGTTTTCCGAAAACCCGTTGATTGTCGATAACGCCACGCCATCGTTTTTTCATTCGCTGGCCCCGGCCGTGGCCGTGATCGAGGCCCTGATCGCCGTCATGGTTGCCGAAGGCGGCAAACAGGCGTTGAACGCTATTTATGAAAGCGAACAACAGTTACAGGATTTTGACGCCTATTGGCAATCGGCCAAGGCCTTGAAATCGGCCCACCAAAAAATTATTGAGGCAGGCATGACATGAGCCATGTTTTCGGACGCAGTTTAAAACACACCCTGCCGCTCGCCGTATCCGGTGACGGGGTTTATATCATTGATGAAAGCGGCAAACGCTATCTTGACGCGTCTGGCGGGGCGGCGGTGTCGTGTCTGGGGCATTCCGATGAAAAAGTCAAAGCCGCCATCTGTGATCAGGTCAAACAGCTGGCCTTTGCCCATACGGGATTTTTCACATCCCGTCCGGCGGAACAATTGGCCGATGTGCTGGCGAACGCCGCGCCCGGTGATTTGAACCACGTCTATTTTTTATCCGGCGGCTCCGAAGCCATCGAAGCGGCCCTGAAAATGACCCGGCAATATCATCTGGAAACGGGTGGGGACAATCGCCACCGTTTTATCGCCCGCAGGCAAAGCTATCACGGCAATACATTGGGCGCGCTGGCCGTTGGCGGCAATGTCGCAAGGCGCAAACCGTTTCAGGATTTGTTGATTGAAACCAGTCTGATTTCGCCCTGTTATCCGTACCGGGATATGCGGGACGGGGAAACCCTTGAACAGTATGGGCTTCGCATTGCCGATGAACTTGAGACGGAAATTTTACGGCAGGGCGCGGAAAATGTCGCCGGTTTCATCGCCGAAACCGTTGGCGGGGCCACGGCCGGGGTGTTGCCGCCGGTGCCGGGGTATTTCAAACGCATCCGCGAAATTTGCGATCAATTCGGTGTGGTGTTCATACTGGACGAAGTAATGTCGGGGATGGGACGCGCGGGAACCCATTTCGCCTGTGAACAGGATGGTGTGGTTCCCGATGTGGTCTGTATCGCCAAGGGATTGGGGGCCGGTTATCAGCCCGTCGGTGCGACCATTGTCAGTGATAAAATCTATGACGCTTTCAAAAACGGCAGCGGCGCGTTTCAACACGGCCATACCTATATGGGCCATCCGGTGGCGACGGCGGCGGCGTTGGCTGTACAGCGGCGCATTCTGGATGATGATTTGCTGGCAAATGTGAGGGGGCAGGGTGAAAAACTCATGTCCCGTTTGCACGGATGTTTTGATAATCATGCAAACATTGGTGATATCCGTGGCCGGGGTTTGTTCATCGGCCTTGAACTGGTCCGGGATAAAACGACGAAACAGCCGTTTGATGTGAGCTTGGGATTGGCGGCAAAAATCAAAGCCGAAGCCTTTGCACGCGGTTTGATTTGCTATCCGGGGTCGGGTACAGCGGATGGTGTTTCGGGGGACCATGTTTTGCTGGCCCCGCCTTTTATCATTACGGATGATCAACTGGATGAACTGGTTGAAAAACTGTCCGCTGCCATTGATACGGCCATTGAAAGGTGTGGCCGATGACGGATTTCAATGAAACCGTTGCTGCGCCGGATGCGGCAAACTGGGAACCCATGATCATCACCGTGGCCCCCAACGGGGCCAGACGGACCAAGGCCGACCATCCGGCGTTGCCGATGACGCCGGATGAATTGGCGGACACGGCGGCGGCTTGTTCACGGGCCGGGGCGGCAATGATACATTTGCATGTGCGGGATGACGATGGTGGTCACAGCCTCGACGTCGGCCGTTACCGGGACGCCATATCGGCCATCCGCGATAAAGTCGGTGACGACATGATTATACAGGTCACTTCCGAAGCGGTCGGAATCTACAGCACGGATCAGCAAATGGCCATGGTGCGGGAACTGAAGCCCGAAGCCGTATCCATGGCGGTGCGTGAATTCGTTCCGGACGAAAGCGCCAACCATGAAGCGGCCAGATTTTTCAGGTGGCTCGATCAAAACAGGGTTATGGCACAATATATTCTGTATTCTGCGGATGAGGTCATGCGCTTTGCCGATCTCAGACAGCGCGATATCATTCCCGGCGATCATGTCAATGTGCTTTATGTGCTGGGGCGTTACCAAAAGCGTGAAAATTCCGATCCCCGCGATGTGTTGCCGTTTTTGAATGTGGCCGGGGCCGATCATTGTCGCTGGAGCATTTGCGCCTTTGGTCCGCGTGAAGGAACCGCCGCCGTTGCGGCAGCGGCTCTGGGTGGTCATGTGCGGGTCGGGTTTGAAAACAATCGCTGGCGGTTTGACGGCACGCTGGCAGATGATAATTCCGATCTGGTCAAACAGGCGGCAAGGGCCGGGAACATGATCAACCGTCCGTTGGCAACGGCACGTGATGCACGGATGATGATGAAAGGTGAAGTCTGATGCACGCTATGAATGGCAAAATGCGTAAAAACCGTTCCGATACGGGACAAACTTTTAAAAAACGGTGGTTGCGCCCTGCGTTGGCTGTGCTAAACTTTTTTCAGGTTAATAGGTGCCCAGATGAAAAAACAACGATGGGGCACATTAAAACGGTCAAAAATATGACCATGGGGAGGAAGCGATTGGATAGGTTTTTGCGCCGTAGTGCAACAGGCGGCATATCCTTGCAATCCGAAAATTTCAAGAATTTATCACGGTCGAAAATCGCCGTGGTGAACCGGCGGGCGATTGCCCGGCGGAATCCTGGACCGGGCGGCTCGGCTGTCCGGTCTCCGGAGTGGGCTTTGCATGTTTTTCCGGGTCCACACGGTTTCTCTGTGAACCAACCGGGCAATCTTTAACGTAAAAAACGAAGACACTTCAAACCTTTAGGAGGCATAGTAAAAATGTTTATCAAAAAAACTCTGGCCGCAGGGGCCGCCGTCATCGGTATGTCCATGCTGGCACCGACATCCGGCCAAGCGGTTGAATTTATCACCATCGGTACCGGTGGTGTGACCGGCGTGTATTACCCGACAGGTGGTGCCATTTGTCGTCTGGTCAACAAGAACAAGAAAAAAAGCGGCGTGCGTTGTTCCGTGGAATCTACAGGTGGTTCCGTTTACAACATCAACACCATCCGCGCCGGTGAACTGGACATGGGTGTGGCTCAATCCGATTGGCAATATCATGCCTATAACGGTACATCCAAATTTAAATCACAGGGACCGTTCAAAGAATTGCGCGCTGTGTTTTCCGTTCACGCCGAACCGGTCAGCCTGATCGCCCGCGCCGATGCCGGTATTAAATCGGTTCGTGATCTGGTTGGCAAACGCGTCAACATCGGTAACCCCGGCTCCGGTACCGAAGCCACATGGAACGTCATGTGGTCGGCATTTGGTTACACCAACAAAGATCTGAAACTGGCCGCCCAGATGAAATCTTCTGAAACGCCACAGGCTTTGTGCGACAATAAAATTGATGCTTTTTTCTGGCTGGTGGGGAACCCGGCTGCTTTGAACAAAGAAGCGACGACCACGTGCGATGCCAAATTTGTTCCTGTGACCGGCGCACCGATTGACAAACTGGTGAAAGAAAATTCATTCTACCGCTATGCCACGATCCCGGGCGGTATGTACCGTGGTAATCCAAACGATATCCCGACATTTGGTGTCGGTGCCACGTTTGTTTCGTCAACCCGGACGTCGGAAAAAACCGTTTATGAAGTTGTCAAAGCCGTGTTTGATAATTTTGACGCCTTCAAAAAACTGCATCCCGCATTTGCAAATCTGAAAGAAAGCGAAATGATCAAAGACGCACTTTCAGCTCCGCTTCATGCCGGTGCCGCGAAATACTACAAAGAACGCGGCTGGATGTAAGTCCAACCATGGTTGCCGGGGCGGGGATATTACCTGCTCCGGCATCTTTTTTTTACACTTTTACACTTTTACTGTTTTTAACCGGCCCCGAAAATCAAACCGAGGTTTGCCGGAAAAATTAAATTTATTATTTTTGATGTTTACATCAAGGGGGCTTTAATGAGCGAGGAAGTGAAAGATTTGGGCGAATTGCCCGATCAGGAACAGCTGCAGGACATGATCGCAGAATCCGATACCGGGGCCAGAAACCCCAAAGGGATTCCTGCAAAAATTTTATGGGTGGTGCCTTTGGCGTGGTCCACGTTCCAGTTGTGGCTGGCGTCACCATTGCCGTATATTTTTGGCATCGGTATTTTTAATTCAACCGAAGCCCGCTCCATTCATTTGACCTTTGCCATTTTGCTGGCTTTTCTGGCCTTCCCGACCTTTAAATCATCGCCCCGGAGATATATCCCCGTTCAGGATTGGGTGATGGCCATCATCGCCGCTTTGGCGACCAGTTATATTTATGTGTTTTATGTTGAATTGGCCGACCGTCCCGGGTTGCCGACAACCACCGATATTGTGGTCTCTGTCATCGGCATTGCTTTTATTCTGGAAGCCACCCGCCGGGCATTGGGGCCGCCATTGATGATCGTCGCCATGATTTTTCTGGCCTATACGTTTTTGGGGCAATACATCCCGGGTGCTCTTGCCCACAAAGGGGCCAGCCTGAATAAAGGCATGTCGCATTTTTACCTGACTACCGAAGGCGTGTTCGGTATTGCCCTAGGCGTATCCACGTCGATGGTATTTTTGTTTGTGCTGTTTGGATCCTTGCTGGAAAAAGCCGGGGCCGGCAATTATTTTATCCGCGTCGCCTTTGCCTTTATGGGGCATATGCGTGGCGGCCCGGCGAAAGCGGCTGTGGTGTCGTCGGCGTTGACCGGGTTGGTGTCCGGTTCCGCCATCGCCAACGTGGTGACGACCGGAACGTTTACCATTCCGTTGATGCGCAAAGTGGGCTTCCCCGCTGAAAAAGCCGGAGCCGTCGAAGTGGCGTCATCGACCAACGGACAATTAACACCGCCGATTATGGGCGCCGTTGCTTTTTTGATGGTAGAATATGTGGGGATTACCTATCTCGAGGTTATCAAACACGCAGCATTACCGGCGTTAATCAGCTATATCGCGCTGGTTTACATCGTTCATCTGGAAGCTATCAAGGCTGATTTAAAAGGCTTGCCGCGTAAAAACCCGCCGAAACTGGTGCAGTCTCTGATCGGGTTTCTGACCACCTTTATCGGTTTGGGTGTAATAACGGTTATCGTCTATTACGGCCTCGGCTGGATGAAAGATTTCTTTGGTGACGCCACCATCTGGGTTGCCAGCGTGTTGCTGTTTGTGGCCTATGCCGCGTTGCTGAAATATTCAATCCGGTTCCCGGAATTGTCCACGGAACTTGAAATCAAGGAATTGCCCGAACCGGGACCGACGTTAAAAGCGGGGCTATATTATTTGCTTCCGGTGGTGGTTCTGGTCTGGTGCCTGACCGTTGAAAGGCTGTCGCCGGGCTTGTCGGCTTTCTATGCTACCCTGTTTTTGCTGGTGGTGCTTTTGACGCAGCGACCATTGAAAGCCCTTTTCAAAAATTCCGGTGAAGATTTAAGTAAATGCCTGAAACAGGGTTTTATGGATATGCTGGACGGCATGATCGCCGGGGCCCGCAACATGATCGGTATCGGTGTGGCAACGGCTGCTGCCGGTATCGTTGTCGGCACGGTGACCCTGACCGGTGTTGGCGGGGTGATGGCGGAGTTCGTCGAATTCATTTCCGGCGGACAGGTTTTGCTGATGCTGATATTTACGGCAATTCTCAGCCTGATTCTGGGTATGGGTTTGCCGACAACGGCCAATTATATCGTGGTCTCGTCCCTGATGGCGCCGGTTATTGTCACGGTCGGTGCCGCCAACGGATTGATTGTGCCGTTGATTGCGGTTCATATGTTCGTGTTTTATTTCGGTATTCTGGCCGATGATACTCCGCCTGTGGCGATGGCGGCCTTTGCCGCGGCGGCCATATCCGGCGGTGATCCCATAAAAACCGGTATCCAGGGATTTATCTACGATATCCGCACCGCAATTTTGCCGTTCCTGTTTATTTTCAACACCGAACTTTTGATGATCGGTGTTGACACTTGGTATTTGTTGTTAACGACCATTGTCACGGCGATCATGGCGATGTTGTTGTTTGCCGCCGGTACCCAGGGCTATTTCCTGACCAAAAGCCGGTTGTGGGAATCACTGGCTTTGATACTGGTCGCGTTTACCATGTTCAGGCCCGGTTTCTGGATGGATCAGATTACGCCTCAACTGGAATCGCTTCCGGGCAACAGCATTTATCAGGTTGTGGAAAAAATGCCGGCCGGATCACAAATCCGTATCCGCGTTACCGGTGAAGATCTGGAAGGCCGCGCCGTTGATAAATCATTGATGTTACCGGTCGGAAAACCGGGAACGGGGGCCGAACGACTGAAAGAAGCGGGGCTTGAACTTCGTTTTGAAGAGGGTAAGGCCATCGTGGATAACATCGTTTTCGGCAGTACGGCGGAACGGCAAAAAATTGATTTTGATTACGAACTTGCAAATGTTCTGGTCAAAGCCGACCGGCCACCGAAACAATTGTTCTATATCCCGGCATTATTGCTGTTCGGGTTCATTTATATGTTGCAGCGCAGGCGTATACGTCAAGCTGAACTCGCGACCGCATAAAGGGAGACAAGGAAATGTTTAAAAATATACTGCTTGCCATCGATCTGGAACACGACGACAGTTGGGTGAAAGCCTTGCCGGTTGCGCTCGGTTTTTGTCAGAATTATGGATCACAGCTGCATGTGTTGACGGTGTTGCCCGATTTCGGCATGAGCATCGTCGGCCAGTTTTTTCCGGAAAACTTTGAACAGGAAATGGCAGCCAAGGCATTGGACAAGCTGCAAAATTTTGTTGCCGATAAAGTCCCGGATACGGTCAAGACGCAAAGTATTGTCGGCAACGGCAACCCCTATGAAAGCATTCTGGATGTTGCGGAAACGACCGGGGTTGATTTGATCATCGTCTCGGCGCACCGGGCGGAACTGAAAGATTACCTGTTGGGACCCAACGCCGCCCGGGTTGTCCGCCACGCCAATTGTTCGGTGCTGGTGGTCCGGGAATAAGTTTTGGAAAAGTAAAATAAAAAAAACGCCGCTCAGGGATTATCTCCGAGCGGCGTTTTCCTTTAAACCGGAAAATGGTTCACATTTTTGATTTCATATAGGCAATAACGTTTTTGCGGTCTTTTTCTTTTTTCAGGCCACCGAAAGACATTTTGGTTTTTTTGATGAATTTTTTCGGTTTTTTCAGGAATTTGTCCAGATTTTCATCATTCCATGTGATGTTTGCGGCTTTCATGGCTTTGGAATATTTGTACCCTTTAACCGATGCTGCGGGTTTGCCATAGATGCCGGCCAGATTGGGACCGAATTTGTTTTTGGTAAAGCTGTGGCAGGCGGCGCATTTTTTGAAAACTTTTGCGCCTTTGGCGGCGTCGCCGTCGCTGGATGCCATGGCCGTCGTTGACAGCGGGCCGGTTAAGGCAAAAGCAGCACCAATAATGGCGGCCAAGGTGATTTTCTTGAAAGATAGCATCGTGTTTGCTCCGTTTGTTGATGGGGTCGAGAAAAATAAAGTTTATTCAGGTTAAAGGACTGATCCAAAAAAGCCTTAAATCACATGAAGATTGTTCAACATATGAAAAGTGTTCAACTGTGGCGGTATTATCACGCTCAAATCCAGTTTTGCAACAGTTTGCGGCAAAAAAAAGACAAATTTCAGCCAATCCATCAAACCTTAAAGCGCGCCGATGTCTTTCCATATGCTGTATTCTTCGCGGAATGTATTCAGGGATTTCAGTATTTTTTGAAATGCCGTATTTTTTTCTTCTTTTGCCACTTGTTGCCATGCGTTCTTCAATTGTTTGATGATGTCATCCGGTAAACGGCGGATTTGCACACCTTGGTCAACCAGACTTTTTAGCCTGCCGAAACTTTCTGTTTCCTGAAAGGCGATGCTGTAGCGCACATTATCACCGCACATGGTCATCAGGCGGCTTTGGTCAATGGCCGACAGGGATTGCCATTTTTCCCCATTGATAATCAATTCAAATAATTCAACGGGTTGTTGCCATCCGGGCACGTAATAATAAGGTGCGACCTTGTTCAATGCCTGCGTTATGGTATGATTCGGGGCTTGCGGTTGGGCTGCGCTGATGATGTTCTTGCTGAAAGCCTGAAACAGGTCACTGTCCGGGATATCCACCGGAGTTGCGCCCAACAGGCCAAGCACGCGTGCGCCCAACCCCTGAATGCTGTAGCTCATGGATTTTAAATCATTGACGGATGTCAAAGGCGATTTGAAACGTCCGCTGGAACGGGGTGTTTGAAGCCCGCAAATGATGGCTTTTATTCCCTGTTTGCCCGACAGTTCGTCATAGTATTTCTGTCCATCGCCACCATAAAACCACGACAGGAATTCAGGGGCAGCGGGACCAAAGGGGATGCCTGAAAACAGATGCAGGCCGGGGTTGTTGGCAGCTCTTAAGCCGGGTGTGAAAAAAGCCGCTTCAATGGCACCGGCACGAACGGCATTCAGGGTTTCACCGGGCTGGATCAATTCGCCGGGTCCGGCCAGCTGGATATTGAACGCGCCGTTGGAATTTTCCAGGCTCATCCGGGCAAAGCGCCTGGCAAGGGTTGCCGGGAAGCCGCTTTCCAGTGAATAGGCGCTGGCCATGCGCCATGTGGTTTGTGCCGGAGTTTCCGGATTTGTTGCGGCGGCTTTCAGGGCAGGGGGCGGGGACGGTTTGAGTGCGGCATCATTGTCACCCGGCATTATGGCTGTGCCGCCGATGATAATGCCGACGAGTATCCCTGTCAGTAAACCGATCAGTACATTGCGCACGTTGTTTATGCTCCTGCCAATTTCGCTGTTTCCATAGCGTTTGTATGTTAGCGGAAATTATACGCCCGGCAACAGCTTTTGCTGAACCACCCGGTCTATGGGGCCCGGAACATCCGAAAGCTCAACCAATGGCGAAAACGGAAAACCGATACCGTAACTGATGTGTCAGAAGTTGTGGAACGCGGGTTCAAAGGTTTAAAAAATATTTTCGCCGATGAATAGGCGACCTTGGTGCCATAAACCGCCAATCAGGCCCGTAAAATCCGTTTCATGCGCCGGTTCGTTTACTTAACCATTCATGTGGCTCTTTAAGATCATGGCCGCACTTGAAACAATATGCGTGTTTTAAATTCACACGGGCTTGGCATTGCGGACACGTTTTTGCATCTTCTTTCCGGACGGCATTTTCGTCAGGCAATAACGTCATTAAAATGAGTAAACCCAAGCCACCGGACGTGATACAAAATAACAGCCAAAAAACCGGGACGAACCCTTTGCTTTCAGCAATTTCAAAAGCGGCTTTCGCGATAAGAAATAGATACCCAATAAATCCAATAAATAAAAAAAATTCAATCATCATTCCCCCGATTTATTGTTGTATGGTTGTTTTTAATTTGCCGAGCTGTTCAATGGCCGGTTTATAGCCTTGCGCGGCTATTTCACCCAACACATATTGCGCATCACTGTTGCCATTATTTGCCAGCAAATATAATCGATCATTGGCCGTTATGAAATCTTGGCTGTCAACAGCTTGGATGCCTTCCTGTAATCCGGCGCTGGCGCTTGTATTGCATAAAACCAAGGCGACCAGTATCAGGAAAAATGAACGCGTACATATATTTCTGATGATATTTCTGGCGATATTCAAGATGGGACTCATTGAAAAAACCGGGTAATTTGACTATAAGTCCCCGTATAGGTATTTGCAATTGCAAGTTTAATGTGCAAACAATGTTTTTTATTTATGAACGAGTTTGGATTTATGAAACGAATACTTGCAATCCTGTTTTTCGTCGTGGGCAGCGCCGCGTTATGGGTGACGAAAAATGATAAAGCCTATAACTATGTTGCCACCGGGGTTGAAAAATTAGGCTATCAAATCACGTTTTATCCTTTGAAATATATGGCGGAACAAGGCGATGCGTCGTCGCAGACGGAACTTGGTCTGCGTTATACCTTTGCTCGCGGGGTCGCCATGAAATGATGCCATAGCCTTTAAATGGTTTCGTCTGGCCGCTGAACAGGGCGATGCCGTTGCGCAATATCGTCTGGGTCGAATGTACGCAAATGGTAACGGTGTTAATGAAAATGATGTTTTGGCTGTTAAATGGTATAGAAAATCTGCTGAAAGCGGAAATATCATGGCTCAAAATGATCTTGCCTATATGTATGAAAATGGACGGGGCGTCGTAAAAGATTTAACCGAAGCCGTGAAATGGTACCGTCGTGCCGCTGATCAAGGGGACGCCGATGCACAGGCTTTTATCGGCGATATGTATAAAAAAGGAAAAGGCGTTGCACAGGATTATGCCGAGGCTCTGAAATGGTACCGGATGACCGTCGAAAGTGGAGAGGAAAGTGCCAACCGTGACATCGCATGGATGTATGAAAACGGATGGGGCGTTAAAAAAGATTTGATCAAGTCGTATGTCCATTATTCCTTGTATGTGCCGTTTACCAATGAAAGTCTGGAACGGATTAAAAAATCCATGACGGCCGAACAAATTGCAACTGCAAAAAAACTGCTGCAATAAAAACAGCAACAAAATAACAACCCGTAACGGCTATTTCTGTCAAAGTCGGCCCCGAAAAAGCGGGCTGCTTATAAATCCCGTGTCAGCGATGCGGTTTTGGCCCGTGATACACAGGCGCACATGACGCCTTTTGATTTATCATCGTCCGATAACGTGGTGTCGCTGTGATCGGGCGCACCGTCGATTAACCGGTCCGGGCCACAGACATAAAACATGGCGTCGCTATCGGCAGCCGACAGGATGGCTTTCAAATCCATGCGCCGGAATTACAGGAGCGCAGTTCGGGGTTGCAACGACTGGAGCAGTATTAGCGGTTGGTCAGGTCTTCAAGATATTTCAGCACATCCTTGGAAGCCTCTGCGACTTCGGCAATTGAACGGAGTGCGCCATCGATATCGCCGTTCTGGTACAGTCGGGCCGCTTCGATACCGTGTTTATGCACCGCTTCGTGCGGTTTGGTCATGGCCTTGAACGACGGATGATTTTTAATGGCCGGGTCATCAATGTTGTCATACCATTTCCCCAGACGGCATGAATGATGATCCGCCAATTCATCGGGATTGAGACGCGCCCGGCCAATGACCATTTCGGCCAGTTTCTTTTTCCAGATGACGTGATCGGATTTGGCCCGCTGGATCGTCATATCGGGGATTTGTTGCCCCAAACGGTCATCCATCGATGTCACCAGAATTTCATCAACGTCGGCAAGGCTGTCGATAATGACATCGATTTGCGTCACCGTTTCCGTGGTCATGGCGGCGATGGAGGATATGCCTTCGGCCATTTCGCGGGTGGCGGTTGTTTGCTCGCCGATAATGCTTGCGATTTCTTCCATGCTGGTGCTGACATTGATGACTTCATCAGACATGGAACGGATATCGTTGCCGGTGCCTTCGATGACGTTGCGGCCGTTTTCAACGGCGTCGGAGCCTTTGCGCATGGCTTCGACGATTTCAGCCATTTCGGCACGCAAATTGTCAATGCGTTCACGAATGGTCGTCGTTGCCTGTGACGTTTGCCGGGACAGATTTTTCACTTCACTGGCGACAACGGCGAAACCTTTGCCCGCTTCGCCGGCGCGGGCGGCTTCGATGGTGGCGTTCAAGGCCAGTAAATTGGTCTGTTTGGCGATGGCGTCAATTTGTTCGACAATTTGACCGATCTGGCTCGAGGCTTCGGCCAAACCGTCAACTTTTCCGGCGGCACCAAGCACGGCTTCGGCAATGCCGGACATGGCATCAATGGCTTCCCCGGCGGATGACAGGCTTTGTTCGGCAATGGAACGGGCATTGACCGCGCCTTCGGCGGCGGTATTGGTGCTTTGCGAGATTTCGCCGACGGAGGCGACCATTTCTTCGGCGGCGCTGGCGATGGTCTGGCTACGGCTGTCCACTTCGCGAATGTGGCGGGTGATTTCAGCCGCTCCGGTAACGGCTTCGTTCAACCCAACCGACATGGCAACCAATTGTTCCAGCGTCACGGCACCGCATTTTTGTAACTGTAGGGCAATATCACGGATGCGGTTTCCGGCCGGGGTGAATCCCGATGGCACATCATCGTAAAGACCTTTGGCCAAGGCTTCCAACGCCACAATCAAATTATCATCGTTGTGATCCGCATTTTCCGGGACTGTTGCGTCCATGCCATCCTCCGTATAAATTGGAAATTGTCAAAGGAATCCATGTTCACCCACGGGCAAAACCCCCAAATAAGGAACATGGGGACAATGTTGGAATATTTCCAGCCTTTTTGCAAACAGGATAATTATTGTAACGGCTTTATTGTTTAACCGCCTGCGCTGCCGCCAAACGGGCGATCGGCACCCGGTAAGGCGAACAGGACACATAATCCAGTCCCACATTATGGCAAAATTCAACGGACGCCGGATCGCCGCCATGTTCCCCGCAAATGCCCAGTTTGATGCCGGGCCGTGTTTGCCGTCCGCGTTCGGCGGCAAGGCGCACCAGTTCCCCGACCCCGTCCTGATCCAGTGTTTGAAACGGATCACTGGCGAGCACGCCTTTCTGATAATAAACGTTTAAGAATTTAGCCGCGTCGTCCCTTGAAAATCCGAACGTCGCTTGCGTCAAATCGTTGGTGCCGAAACTGAAAAATTCGGCCGTTTTGGCAATGTCGCCTGCCCGTAATGCAGCGCGCGGCAATTCGATCATGGTGCCGACGCTGTATTTCAAAGACACACCCGCCGAAGACCGGACTTCATCCGCAACCTTGTCGATCACCGTTTTCAGCATTTTCAGTTCCGGTTCGTCAATCACCAGCGGGATCATAATTTCCGGCATCACGGTGATGTGTTTTTTCGCCAATTCAGCCACCGCTTTGAAAATGGCCCGGGCCTGCATTTCATAGATTTCGGGATAGGTAATCCCCAACCGGCAACCACGGTGACCCAGCATGGGATTGATTTCCGACAATTCATCAAGGCGTTCGCGGATGATATCGGCGCTGACGCCCAGACCTTGTGCCACATCTTCGATGTCGCCATCACTGTGCGGCAGAAATTCATGCAACGGCGGATCCAGCAAACGGATGGTCACCGGCAAATGTTCCATGATGGTGAACAGGTCGGTGAAATCCTGTTGCTGAAACGGCAACAGTTTATCCAATGCTTTGCGGCGGTCGTTTTCGCTTTCCGCCAAAATCATTTCGCGCACATGAATGATCCGCTTTGCATCAAAAAACATATGTTCCGTGCGACAAAGGCCGATGCCTTCGGCCCCGAATTTTCGCGCCGTTCGGGCGTCTTCGGGGGTTTCGGCGTTGGCCCGGACTTTCATGGTGCGGACTTTGTCAACCCAATCCATCAATCTTGAAAAATCGCCGGTCAATTCGGGCATGATCATCGGCACCGTACCCAGTAAAATTTCACCGCTGGTACCATCGATGGTGATGACGTCGCCTTCGCCAAGGACACAGGCACCGGCCGTCAGGGTACGGTTTTTCACATCTACCCGCAAACCGCCTGCCCCCGATACACAAGGGATGCCCATACCGCGGGCGACCACGGCGGCGTGGGATGTCATGCCGCCCCGGGTGGTCAGAATGCCTTCTGATACGTGCATGCCGTTGATGTCTTCGGGGCTGGTTTCGGTACGTACCAGAATAACTTTTTCGCCGTTTTCAACCCATTTTTCCGCATCTTCGGCGGTGAAAACAATTTTGCCGGTGGCCGCGCCGGGGCTGGAAGGAAGACCGCGACCGATGACGTTTTTATCCGCCTTGGCGTCCAAAGTCGGGTGCAACAACTGGTCCAGTTGATGGGCGTCAATGCTGTTGATGGCTTCCCGTTCCGTCAGCAAGCCTTCGTCCACCATGTCACAGGCAATGCGCAACGCCGCCTTGGCCGTGCGTTTGCCGTTACGGGTTTGCAGCATCCACAGTTTTGACTTTTCCACCGTGAATTCCATGTCCTGCATATCATGGTAATGCTGTTCAAGGCGGCTGCGAATTTCCACCAGTTCATGATAGATTTCGGGCATTTCGCCTTCCATCGACGGAAGATCAATCATGCTGGTTTTGCGCTCGGCCTCGGTCAACGGCTGTGGCGTACGAATGCCCGCGACGACATCTTCGCCCTGGGCATTAATAAGAAATTCACCGTAAAATGCGTTTTCTCCGGTCGCCGGGTTGCGTGAAAAACAAACTCCTGTGGCGCTGTCATTGCCCATGTTGCCGAACACCATGGCCTGAATATTCACAGCCGTTCCCCATGCCGCCGGAATATTGTGAATACGCCGGTACGTTTCGGCGCGGCTGTTCATCCATGATCCGAACACGGCCCCGATGGCCCCCCACAACTGATCACGCGGGTCTTGCGGAAACGGCTGGTCCAGTTCTTCTTCGACCATTTGCTGAAATTGCCGGACCACGTCTTTCCAGTCATCGGCGCCTAGATCCGTGTCCAGGTTTTTGCCGTGGTCTTGTTTATAGTCTTCCAGAATGTCTTCGAAATTATGGTGTTCCACACCCAATACCACATCCGAATACATCTGGATAAAGCGGCGGTAACTGTCATAGGCAAACCGTTCATCACCGGCCCCCGATGCCAGCCCGGCCACGGTCTGATCGTTGAGGCCCAAATTCAGAACCGTGTCCATCATCCCCGGCATCGACGCCCGGGCGCCGGAACGCACCGACACCAGCAACGGATTTTCCGCGTCTCCGAATTTACGTTTCGTCAGCTTTTCAACCACGCTCAGGGCTTGATCCACTTCGGCCTGCAGCGACGCCGGATAGGTTTCCCCGGCTTCATAATAAGCCGTGCAGACTTCGGTGGTCAGGGTGAACCCCGGCGGCACGGGAATGCCAATCGAAGACATTTCCGCCAGATTGGCACCTTTGCCACCCAACAGGTTTTTCATATCGGCCCGGCCTTCGGATTGACCGTCACCAAAACTGTAAACCCATTTTTCAGTCATTGTCTGAATACCCTTTATCCTTCGATACAAGAAAAATCAGCAACGCCGCCCAGGGCGCTGCGAATACACGATAATAATTTGAGCCTGTTGATACGGACGTCGGCATCATCGGCATTGACAATAACGTCGTCAAAAAACGCATCGACCGGGCCGCGCAAGGTTGCCAAGGTCACCATCACCTCGGTGAAACGTTCGTTTTCCAGATGGTCCTGAAGCACAGACTTCATTTGTTCGATGGCCTTGAAAACATGGCGTTCTTCATCGCTGTTGAAAAGCGTTTTGTCCGGATCGGGGCCGTATTGAACGCCGTCCTTTTTTTCTTCGATGCGTAAAATGTTGGCCGCCCGGCGGTAGGCCGTCAACAGGTTTTCCCCGTCCGTGGTTGCCAAAAATGCGCCAAGGGCATCAACTCTGGATAACAATCGCACCAGATCGTCTTCATGGCCAAGGGCGAATATGGCCGCCACATGATCATGGCGCACGCCCAGGTTTTTGAGATAGACCTTCAAACGGTCAGCAAAAAAATCCAGCAACGACAACGCCACATCCCGGCTGCCTGTGCCCTGTTCAAACCAAGGCAACAAGGGCAAGCGCAACTTGTTTTCAAGGATAATCCGGATCACGCCCAAAGCGCTGCGACGCAAAGCAAACGGGTCTTTCGATCCGGTCGGTTTTTCATCGATTGACCAGAACCCGCATAAAGTATCGATTTTATCGGCCAACGCCACCGCCATGCTGACCGGGGCGGTGGGACAATAATCATCGGGACCAAGCGGTGCGTAATGGTCTTTGATGGCTTCGGCGACTTCGGGTTTTTCGCCGTCGTGAAGGGCGTAATAGCGTCCCATCACGGCCTGTAAATTGGCAAATTCGCCAACCATGCCCGTGGTCAGATCGGCTTTCAACAGACGGGCGGCAGAGCGCACCAGATCCCGGTCGGCACCATCAATGTGACCGGCGATCTCTGTGGCCAGAGCCTGTACACGGTCGGTTTTTTCATCCAGCGTCCCCAGCTTGGCATGGAACGTGATTTTCTGTAAATCCGGCGTCCGGCTGGCAAGGGTGCGGGATAAATCCTGATCCCAAAAAAACCGGGCATCGGCCAAACGGGCGCTGAGGACGCGTTCGTTGCCTTTGACAATTTGTTTGCCGCCGTCTTTGGCAATGGTTGCGGCGACAACAATAAACCGGTTGGCCAGTTTGCCGTCTTTATCCAGGGTCGAGAAATAAAACTGGTGCTTTTTCATGGACGTTTCCAGAACTTCCACCGGCAAGTCCATGAACTGATCATCAATCGCCCCCATCAACACATGGGGCCATTCCACCAACCCGGTGACGTCCGATAACAATCCGTCATCGGGTTTCAATGTCAGGCCCTGTGAAGCGGCCAGTTTTTCCGCATCGGTTTTGATGTGCGCCCGGCGCGCGTCCTGATCAATCATCACATGGGCGGATTTCAGTTTTTCCCGGTAATCGGTAAAGGACGAAACCGTTATGACACCGGGGTCGAGAAAACGGTGGCCGACGGTTTTATTCCCCGATCGCACACCGGCAAATTCAAAATCGATAATGTCGCCGTCCAGCAAGGCCATGACGGAATGCACAGGGCGCACCCACGTAAACGGATTTTTGCCCCAGCGCATGGATTTGGGCCAGCCCACCGTTGCCAGCACATTTGGCAGCAAATCCTCGAGCACATCTTTGGCGGACAGACCCTTGCTGTGGATTTCGGCGAATAAAAACGTGCCTTTTTTGGTTTCCTGTTCCGTGACCTGATCACGGGTCATGCCGACCGATTTCAGAAAACCGTTGATGGCCTGTTCCGGGGCATCGATTTTGGGTCCGCGGCGTTGCTCGGTTGTATCCGGCTGCGACGTGATCATGTCATCGATCACCAACACCAGCCGCCTTGGTGTGGAAAAAGCCTGCACCCGGCCATGGCTCAATCCGGCTTTATCCAATGCGGTTACTATTTTTTGCCGGACATCGTCACAGCCCCGCTGCTGCATACGCGCCGGGATTTCTTCTGACAGTATTTCCAGTAAAAATTCAGCCATCACGCGACCTGGACCCCTTGGGACACCAACCACGCTTTGGCCGCACCCTTGGACAAGGCCCTGACGCGGGCGATATAGGCCTGCCGTTCGGTGACGCTGATGACGCCCCTGGCATCGAGCAGGTTAAACAAATGGCTGGCTTTCAGGCAATAATCATAAGCCGGCAAAGGCAATCCCTGATCCAGCAACGCGGCGCATTCTTTTTCCGCATCCTGAAAATGCCGGGTCAGCATGGCGCTGTCGGAAAATTCAAAATTGTAGCGCGAATATTCAACTTCTGCCTGATGGAAAATATCGCCGTAGGTTTTGCCGCCGCTCGCTTTGTCAACTCCGTCCCAATCCAGATCATAAACGTTGTCAATACCTTGCACATACATGGCCAGACGTTCCAGACCATAGGTCAACTCCACCGGGACCGGATTGCAATCATAGCCGCCGACCTGTTGAAAATAGGTGAACTGGGTCACTTCCATGCCGTCGAGCCAGACTTCCCAGCCCAATCCCCAAGCGCCCAGCGTCGGGCTTTCCCAGTCGTCTTCGACAAAACGGATGTCATGGTAATCGGGATCAATGCCGATGGCTTTCAGGCTGCCCAGATACAAATCCTGAATATTGTCCGGAGATGGTTTCTGCAAAACCTGAAACTGGTAATAATGTTGCAAACGGTTGGGATTTTCTCCGTAACGGCCATCGCCGGGGCGGCGCGACGGTTGCACATAGGCACAGTTCCAGACATCGTCCGCTTTGCCCAAAGACCGTAACGTCGTCGCCGGATGAAAGGTACCGGCCCCCACTTCTATGTCATAGGGTTGCAACAACACACAACCCTGATCCGCCCAATAGGTCTGGAGCGTCAAAATCAACGACTGGAAACTTTCAGGGCGGGCCATTAACGGACGCTTTCTTGAACGGCTGGAAAAAAAGAGGGGGCAAAACTACAAAGCCGTTAGCCCTTGGTCAAGGCTGCGAAGGCCTGTTTTCCGGTTATTTGTGAAAAAATTGTGCATCTGCGAAATAAATTGCCAAATAACCCCGGAATTTGAAAAAATTATCCGCGCCGGTCATGCTTTTTTTGCAATGGAGCCAGGACCGGTTGATATGTTCACCAAATGTGGTGCAATAGCCATTGGCGAACTGGCTTATCCAAAACTGGACATGAACAAAGGTCGTGATTTCATGGCGAAAACAGAAATGATCCGCGCACGCGTTGAACCCGGTGTCAAACAGGATGCCGAGGCGGTTTTTTCCACGCTTGGGTTATCACCGACAGAGGCCATCACCCTTTTTTACAAACAGGTTGCGCTTCAACACGGGCTTCCGTTTGAAGTCCGTGTCCCCAATGCAGAAACGCTTGAAGCCATGCGTCAGGCCAAGGATAAAAACAGCCTTCAAAGGTATGAAAGTCTTGATGATCTGATGGCTGAATTCGATGACGCGTGATCTGATTACAACGACCGTTTTTAAAAAAGACATGAAACGGGCGAAAAGACGCGGCAAGGACCGGGATAAACTAAAAACCGTCCTTGAAAAATTGATCAAAAACGAGCCTCTGGACATAAAATATAAAGCCCATAAGCTCAGCGGCAATATGGCCCCATTCCGTGAATGCCATATTGAACCGGACTGATTGCTGATATGGGATGAAGACGATCTGAGCGTCACACTGATCCGAACAGGTTCACACGCCGATTTATTTCCATGAATACGGCCCATGAATACGGCCCATGAATACGGCCCATGAATACGGCCCATGAATACGGCAAGTCGTTTCAGGAAAAATTATCCGCGTCGGTCATGCTTTTTTTTCTGTGATGCCGGTACCCAGGTGCCGTCGGCGGCCTGTACCATTTCTTCGATATCGTCATCCTGTTGTTCATCGTCCGGGATGTATTTGTTTCGGGCACGGTTATGGCGCGCCCGGCGATTTTCCCGGTTGCGCTCATTTTGCATGTCCTGCATGCGGTTCCACCATTTGAAACCGTGCCAGGCCACAATGATCAATGCCGCCGTCACCAATAATTTTGTAAAACTGAATCCAAGCATGGCTTACTTGTATAAGGATCGCTTGCGCCCGGTCAAGGCCTGTTCACCGGATACAGAGGAAATCCGCCGCGAATGATTTTGTTGGCATCCGTGCTGTAACCGTCGCCGTCGTGCAAAACCAGCCCCGGCAACAACTGAAACGGCCGCTTTGATGATTTCCGGGCGTTGACCAATACCCGTTTGGGCGGCAACCCCGCACCGGGCAGTATCGGCAAAACAGTCAGGCTGGTGTGCCGCCCGTAAAACCACGCCATGATATCGGCCAATCGGTCGGCGCGGTGGATCACCGTAACCGTGCCGCCGGGTTTGCAGCGTTTCAATGAAAAATTCAGCCAGTCACCCAGCCGGGCGTTGCCTTCGACGGTGGCGGTGATTTGATTTTCATGACCGGGGCGATTGCCGTGCCCGGCTTTCATATAGGGCGGGTTGCACATCACATGGTGATAAAGGCTGTCAACGATGTCCCGGGGCGGGGCCAGCAAATCACCACAGTATAGCCGGTAACGTTGTTCCAGCCCGTTGGCGATGATGCCGCGCTCTGCCAATTCGGCAAATTCCGGTTGCAGTTCGAGCCCGGTCAGACGCGCCGTTTGAATGCGTTCAGCCAGACAAAACCCGGCCGATCCGTTGCCCGCGCCCACGTCAAGCACCGTATCCCCATCCCCGGCCGGACAAAAAGCCGCCAGCAACACCGCGTCAACGGCGGTGCGGTAACCCTGCCGGGGCTGAAAAACCGTAACCCGGCCATCCAGCAAAGTGGTCGAAGGCGCACCGGATCCATTGTTGTCAGGCATGGGCATTTTCTATGGCTTCGGCTTCTTCCAGCAGTTTCAGGGCTTGCAAGTGATCGTCATCGGCGACCATGATGCGCCGCGGGATGGCGCCAATGGAGCCTTCCATAATGCTGGTGTGGGTATCAAAGATGACGGCTTCCATGCCGAGGTCATCCAGACGGGACATCAGCCACGACAGGAAAACCGGATCATTGGACCGTGTCAGTTCTTTCATAATATTCGCCCTTTATCCCGTTGCTTTGTCAAAGGTCGCGCTTGCCAATCGGGCGATAGCTTCATATGGTAAAGTTATAAAGAAAATGCATATAAATGCACGGGTGTTTTTGATCGAGGAGCTATTGACGTGGGTGTTGTCGTCAACCTGAATAAACCAGCGGGCGGTCCGAACGCTCTGGAAACCATGTCGGCTCTTGTTGCCGATGACATGAAAGCCGTCAACCGCCTGATCGTCGAACGGATGGCATCCCCCGTTGAAATGATCCCGCAACTGGCCGGGCATCTGGTTAACGCCGGCGGCAAACGCATGCGCCCGATGCTGACATTGGCGGCGGCGCGCATGTGCGGACACGACGGTATGCGCCATGTGACGCTGGCAACGGCGGTTGAATTTATTCACACTGCCACATTGCTGCATGACGATGTGGTCGATGAAAGCAACCAGCGCCGCGGGCAAGTCTCGGCCAACGAACTGTTCGGCAATCAGGCCAGCGTGCTGGTGGGTGACTTTTTATTCAGCCGGGCGTTTGAATTGATGGTCGAAGATGGCGCGTTAAAGGTTCTGGGCATTTTGTCCCACGCCTCGTCCGTCATTGCCGAAGGCGAAGTTTTGCAACTGATGACCACCAACGACACGGAAACCAGCGAAGCGGCCTATCTGGACGTGATCAGATCGAAAACCGCGCAACTGTTTGCCGCCGCGTGCCGGATCGGGGCTGTGGTTTCCGGACGTCCCGGGGTCGAAGAAGACGCCCTTGAAAATTACGGCATGAATTTGGGCATTGCTTTTCAATTGATCGACGATGTGCTCGATTATTCGGCGAAACAGGCCAAATTGGGCAAAGACATCGGTGACGATTTCAAGGAAGGCAAGATATCGTTGCCCGTGATTTTGGCGTTTCGCCGCGGCGATGACGAAGAACGGGCGTTCTGGCGGCGCACGCTGGAAGATCTGGATCAAAATGACGGCGATTTTGAACATGCGCTCAAATTAATGGATAAACATTCCACCCTTGACGACAGCGTTGAACGGGCGCGGCACTATGGCGGCATGGCCCGCGATTCACTGGGAATTTTCAAAGACAGCCCCTATAAAAAAGCCTTTCTCGATCTGATTGATTTTTGTATCGACCGGGAATATTGAATGCTGGTTTTTCTGCCAGCTTTTCCTTGTCAACGATCATGGCGCCCTTTATAACACCGCCATCAGGCACATATCCTATGCCCCCGGTCGGAGTGTAGCTCAGCCTGGTAGAGCACCGTCTTCGGGAGGCGGGGGCCGGAGGTTCAAATCCTCTCACTCCGACCAATTATTTCAAGCACTTAACAACATTTTACGGCACCGCATAAACGGCTACTGTGCCCGAATTGTGCCCAAGCTCATTGAGCACGTTAATGGCCCGTTCCTGATAATCCGGGGCCAGATGGGCATAACGTTGCACCATTTCCAGTGATTTGTGCCCCATCATCTGCATTACGTCATAAAGCGGCACACCGCCCTGAACCAGACGGGATGCAAAAGTATGGCGCAAATCGTGAAAACGGACATCGTCCAGCCCGGCTTTATTTCTGGCCCGGTCATAAGACGATTTAATGCTTTTTATAGCACGGCCCTGATAGGTGAAAACCGGGCCGGATTGTTTTGGCCCTAATTGCACTAACACCAGAAATGCCGCATCAGTCAGGCGAAGGGAACGGTCTTCGCCATTTTTTGTATCGACAAATGTCAATCGACGGTTTTTCAAATCGACATACCGCCAATCAAGACCCAGCAATTCAGAACGCCTGCCGCCTGTATTGACAGCAAGCCTGATAACGGGTGCCAGATGGGACGCCGCCGCATTAACAAGGCGTTCTTCTTCGTCAACCGTTATCCACTGTGTCCGGGGCTTCAATCGTTTGAATTTCGGCACCCGGGGCTGTTTTTCAAGCAACCCTTCACGGTAGGCTTTGTAAAGAATAGCACGCAGGGTTGTAACTTCCCTTTGTACCGTCCCCAGCGATACCGAATCCAGCCGTTCATCCATGTACTGTTGAACGATTTTAAGGGTAATCGCAGAAAGATTGAAGGTGCCATACCACAACTGCAACCGTTTCAGACAATAACGGGTTTTATCCCGGTAATGTTTTTCATTGTCACGTTTCTGGGTTTTTGCGTAGTTCAACAAAGCCTCCGAAAACGGCACCTCGGGAATTTTTCCGAAATGCTCTTCCATGAATCCCTGCTGGACCCATTTTGCAACCAGCGCTTCTGCTAGTTTTCGATCTGTAATTCCAGAACTTCGGCGATATCGCTTTCCATACTGGTCGTTCCACGTTGCCCACCAATAGGGCGAGTTTTTGCGTTTGTATAATCGCATAATTGCCTTCTCCTCATAGATTCAGAGGTTCGGGCGCTGTCGCAGGATTTATTATCATTCAGAAATGCTTGAATATCAACAATATCCCACCGCTTGCACCTTGGCCCCAAATCGCTATAGGGAATGCCAAAGGTCATAAACGTATCAACCGACACATCTATCCACGCTGCCGCCTCGATACGCGACAGGTACCGCCGTGGCGGTATGGTGGATGTATGAACGATCTTTTTCGTCATAACGTTATCAGCATTCCTTTAATAAAATTTTCAAAATCAACACGTTCATCAAACTGGCATATGAATTGTTCCCTTGTCTGTTTCCCTACAGGGAATTTCCCTACAAGGAACCGGTCTTGAATTGGATTTGCCTACAAGGGATTTAACCGTTGATTTCCCTGTAGGGAAATTGCCGCTTTTAACCGTTCATTTTCGTCGCCTCGTGATTATCCCATATATTTTATTGTTCAATCGCCCTTCCCTTAAGCTTAAGCTTTAAGGAACCAGAACGATGAAACCGCCCGCAAAAACGCCGAATCGAATATTTGAATAACCCTTAAAGAAAAATCCCGCTACCACGTAACGTATACGTAACGTGCCAATCAGGAAAATTTCAGGGAATACATTTTCTTTAAAGGAATCTCGTAACGTATTTCTTTAAAGACACGTCCACACGTTACGTTTAACGTAACGTGTCACTGCTTTAAGCTTAAGGGATAAGGCTTATTCGTGTATTTGGTATTTTTAACGCACCGGAAATGGATTAAAGTTCAACATCTGAAACCATTTCACGTAAAATATTCTGTGAGAATTTGTTTACAGGGAAAAATAAATTGAACGCCGTCGAAATTGAAGAAGCCATTTCCAAGCTGGCGGATCAGCCCTTTGATCCGGATGGTTTTCCCTATGCGTTTTTGGAAGCCTTTGGCAATAAAGCCGCAACGATCAAGCGCCTGAAAAGCGGGTCTTCAAACGCGTCTGATATTGATGGCGGCGTTCTGCAACGCAACAACATTCACATGGCCGTGTGTGACGCGGGTGACGTCACCAATACGCTGTTGGCTCTTAAAACCAGCCCTGCCACGAAAAAAGGCAAAGCCAAATTCATTCTGGCAACGGATGGCATAAATCTGGAAGCCGAAGACATGGCATCCGGCGAAACGGTTGCTTGCCACTATTCCGATTTTGCCAATCATTTTGGTTTTTTCTTACCGCTTGCGGGTATTTCCACGGTTAAACAAATCCGTAACAATCCGATTGATATTCAGGCAACTGGCCGTCTTAACCGGCTTTATATTGAATTGCTGAAAGACAATGAAGACTGGGCCACCGC
>Ga0316207_10001328_pt1 | contig 31248 bp, 24 predicted proteins | sample 6weekpyrite_MG_FD_204943 | JGI IMG/M metagenome (GOLD analysis project Ga0316207, IMG submission 204943) | Microbial mat bacterial communities from mineral coupon in-situ incubated in ocean water Damariscotta River, Maine, United States -... | ecosystem: Environmental > Aquatic > Marine >...
GGTATTCCTCTTGTTGATGTTATGGGGATAACCCAACAAGAAATATCATGCGTAGATGCTTATGACAACGGCATAGCCATTGTCCAAGCCACCGCCTTAGGCGGTGGATATACAAGATTGATTATAACTATAACCACAGTTAGACATGATTTTCATTTGCTATCAAAACAAGTATTAAATAAGTTAAAACATAAGCAATGTATTACTGAGAAGATTTGATTCGATGGAGATATGTTTTTCAAGCAATGTGAATTTTCATTTTCTTAATAAGAAAAATCCGGGAATCTGAAACAGATGCCCGGATTCCCCTTCCCAGATCAGCAATCAATATTTTGATTGCTTTTGTGTTATTGCCGTATGACTTGCGCGCGAACTCACTTCGCCGAAGCGCCAGAGAGTTTAACTTCTACTTTCTCGTGCTCAGCTAAACTTGCATAATATTTACGCAGAATCTCAAGAACTTCTGGTCTACTAAAGTTTTCAGGCACATCAGTATTTTCAGATAAAGCTTTTCTGAGTTTTGTCCCAGATAAAAGTAATCTATCTTGTGCTTCGTGAGGGCATGTTTTCATTGACGCCATACCGCCGCATTTGTCGCACCAGAATGTCCAGTCGATTTTCAACGCCTGTGTTTTTAAGGCATCATCAGGAATTTCGTCAAAAATATCATGCGCATCAAATGGACCGTAGTAATCACCGACGCCAGCATGATCTCGTCCGACAATGAGATGTGAGCAACCATAGTTTTGTCTAAACAAAGCATGTAACAAGGCTTCTCTTGGACCGGCATAGCGCATATCCAATGGGTAGCCAGCTTGAATGACAGTGTCGTCTACAAAATAGTTCTCGATCAGTGTTCCAATTGCATTCGCCCGGACATCAGCAGGAATGTCGCCAGGCTTAAGTTTTCCTAACAAGGAATGAATTAATACCCCATCACCAATTTCAATCGCGATTTTAGCCAAATATTCGTGGGAGCGATGCATGGGATTACGGGTTTGAAATGCTGAAATAACTTTCCAGCCTTTTTTGGTGAATATATCCCTCGTTTGCTGGGGCGTAAGAAATTGATCACCGTATTGCTCAGGAAATCCACCTTGAGATAATACTTTAACAGGCCCTGCTAAGTTAACGTCCCCTTGAGCCATTACCATTTCAACACCGGGATGATCGAGTTCAGTAGTTTTGTAAACCTGCCGGCACTCATGATTTTTATCAATTGTGTATTTTTCTGTGACCACCATGGTTGCAATGATTTCGTCACGCTCTTCGTCGTATAGCGCAATATCTTCGTCTTGCCCTAATGAGTCTGCAGTGGTTTGGTCGGTAGATAAGGTGATGGGGATTGGCCAAAATAAGCCGTCTGACATTTTCATGTCATCACAGACGCTCTGCCAGTCTGCTTTATTCATGAAACCAGTTAACGGTGTAAAACCACCGATGCCTAGCATAATAAGGTCACCAACTTCCCGAGATGATATGGTGACGCGTTTTAAGTTTTGCGAACGTTGTATTTCTTCTTCCAGTTGACTACCCGTCAACAATAATGGATTGAGATCCTTGCCACCATGTGGCTCAACTAATTTCGCCATAGATCAACTCTTCATGTTTTATGCGTTAGCCGTTTTGATATCAGATTGTTTAAATGGAACTTTTTACATCTGACCTTCACATCCCGTACCATACCCATTTCATTTGGTAAAAGAAAGTAGTAATTATTTTACAATTGATAAATTCTGCTAATGGTGGTGATTATTTAGCCGGGAGCAATCTTTTTTTAAATTTAACAATAACAGCAAATAGCATAAAAACTTTTAAGAGCGCTGACCACAAAGTGAATGATCTGAGAATATCTGTACACCAAATTTTATTTGCGCATTGAAGTTATTTATATAATTGTTTCTTGATATTGGAAATATTTTACACATAAGTTTTCGTCAGTTTGCGTCTGTGTTCGTCATATCTCCAAATGCTACCTTCAGTGATTTTGACACCGCCCAACCAACGACTGACTTTATTCACTTGTAACCAATCAACCCAATTGTGCATGACCTGTCGGCCAATATTACTGACCTTGAAGATAATTTGCTGATTCACGAGCACTTCCTCATATTCACCATCTTCTTCCTCGATCGCCGTTTCTTCACTGACAAGATGCTTCTCGATTAATGGGTTTTCGCCACCACACATGTGCTGCAGGTAACACATGAACATGGCACGATTCATAAATGGAATCCCTTCTTTGCTTTGCATCGCCAGATAGATTTCCTCAGCGTCCTGAGCTTGGCCCGCAATTATGTTTGTGATCATTAATTCAGATTGTGACAATCCGTTGACCTGAGAGGGAAACTGCTTTAATAATCGTAAAATAGCATTTTTTAAATGTGGCATCGTACTCGTATTGGATTGATGAAACCGCAGAAGTCCGTTGGGATTTGATGAACCGATCGTCCGCCATGTAAAACGGCAAATTTCCATTTGCCCCAGTGTGACTTCAGATCTTTTAGCAAACAATGTCGTTAGGTTTTCATCACTCAGCACTTTTAATCCCAGATAAGCGCTGACTCCTGGCAATCTGTCAACCGAAACCAAACTGAGAATTGACGTATCCAACTTATGCCGAGAAAACCAATCAATAATTTGGACTAATTGTAATTGGCTATTCAAGTCTTGATCAAACCAAAGGACAATTTCTTGAAACTGCTGATAAGCAAATAATAGTTTATTCCTTGTCTGATAGCGTTTAACAATTTCATCTTTTTCTATCCAGCCAATATTTGCAAAATACTTGGCCCGTTTTCGTGACAGTTGGGTCAAATTCAAGTTTGCATCAATAGGACCTTCATACAAGGCATCTTGCCACGCCAAAAACTCACCGCTACCTAATGCCTGTCGCAATTGTTGCGCAGTCTCATTGTCACTAGTGATATGTAAGGTTTCCGATTGAAATTGTTTATTGTTAGCCATATCGACTCTACCTCGATTATTACAACGGCAAATGGGTGTGTTAAATTGGATAATGCAAATATTGGGCTCTTTTTCACCCAAATAGTCTCATTAATTGCCTTAGCTCATTATTAATTCAACTAGCTGTATCTCTTTGAAATAAATAGCGAATAATCCATTCCATAGCAATTAGCAGTCGGGGCTAGCGATAATTAAAAGAGCTAGGTATAATGCCGCACCGAAAATTACATCAAGTTGGCGGATTTTAAGCATTTTTCCCCAACCCAATAACTGTCCATTGTGGTTTAAATGGCGCTGGAAGAGAAAGAGAATGGCAAAAGAAGAAAATATTGAAATGGATGGTACAGTTGTCGACACTCTGCCAAATACGATGTTTCGTGTCGAGCTAGAGAATGGACATGTTGTTACCGCACACATTTCTGGCAAAATGCGAAAGAATTACATTAGAATACTAACTGGTGACAAAGTAACCGTCCAATTAACGCCATACGACCTTACAAAAGGACGCATTGTTTATCGGGCGAAATAAATCATAGTCGTTCGCGAGAAATATTAAATGAAAAACAGCTGGTTAATCCGGCTGTTTTTTATTTGGCGTTAGACTATTTAATACTTAATAGATTGGGCTATAAAAATGGATTTAACAAACCACTACACATTGACGAATGGAAAAATTCAATTTACCCGTCTGCAGGCCAGTCAATTTGCAAAAAATGTAGCTGGTGACTTTAATCCCATCCATGATCAAGACAACAAACGTTTTTGCGTGCCAGGGGACTTACTTTTTGCGCTAGTTCTTAAACATTATGGTGTTAGCGCTAGAATGAAATTTGAATTTTCTGGCATGGTGTCGGATCAAGTTCCACTGCATTTCCTTGAAACCGATGACGGCCATCTTTCTATTAGCGATGAAAAAGGTAAGGAATACCTGACGATTGAGCGTGCTGGGCAACAATCCCAAGACAGTACATTGATTAATAATTTGACCCAATCCTATGTTGGTTTTTCTGGTCAAACATTTCCACATATATTGGTGCCGCTTATGCGAGAAAACAATATTATGATTAATCCAGATCGCCCGCTCGTCATTTACAACAGCATGCTAATTGATATTACCGATTTATCAATTAGCCAACCGGAACTTAAATTAGTAGATTCCAGACTAGATATCACCGGAAAACGTGGAGATGTTTGCTTGCGATTTCATTTAGTCGAAGCAGGAAAAATTGTGGGTGAAGGTGAAAAAAATATGGTGTTGAGTAGTCTAAGGCCTTATGAGGCAGATAAAATTTCTACTCTTGTAGAAGAATATAATCTACGTAAAGACACTATTACTGAATAGTCCATTATTAGAAATTAAATCCAAAAAAAAAAGCCGGATTAAATCCGGCTTTTTAGTGCTTTGGTTCAAAAGCGTCTTACAAATTGTTACGTGACCTTGTCTGATTCAAAGTCGTAAACGAGTTCATCATCGCTTTCGTCAATAATGACTCTACCACCACCAGCCAATTCACCAAAAAGCAGCTCATTCGCCAGTGATTTTTTCACTTTCTCCTGAATCAAGCGTGACATAGGCCGCGCACCCATTTGTTTGTCGTAGCCATGTCTAGCCAGCCATGCTTTCGCGTCAGGCGTAACTTCCATAACAACATTCTTAGATTCCAACTGAACTTCTAGTTCGATTAACAATTTATCCACCACGTGACCAATGGTTTCAGTGTTAAGTGCTGCAAAATTGATAGTTGCATCAAGTCGATTTCTAAACTCAGGTGTAAAGGTTCGTTTAATGACCTCTGCACTATCAGTTGTGTGATCTTGCTCGGTAAAACCAATTGAAGATCGACTCATTTGCTCAGCGCCCGAGTTCGTTGTCATTACAATTATCACATTACGGAAGTCTGTCTTTCTACCGTTGGTATCAGTCAAGGTTCCATGATCCATCACTTGGAGTAATAAATTGAAGACATCAGGGTGAGCTTTCTCAATTTCGTCAAGCAACAATACCGCATGTGGATTTTTATGAATTGCTTCAGTTAATAATCCGCCTTGATCAAAACCAACATACCCCGGAGGCGCGCCGATCAAGCGTGACACAGTATGACGTTCCATGTACTCAGACATGTCAAAACGAATAAGCTCGATGCCGAGCGCACTCGCCAGTTGTTTTGTCACTTCGGTTTTACCAACTCCAGTAGGACCAGCAAACAAAAATGATCCAATGGGTTTGTTTTCATCCCGCAAACCAGATCGTGATAACTTAATCGCTGTTGACAAAGTACCAATTGCTTCATCTTGCCCAAAAACAACCATTTTCAAATTACGGTCAAGATTCTTCAACAATTCAGTATCAGAACGTGACACTGATTTGGGCGGAATCCGCGCAATTTTTGAAATGATATTTTCGATATCACCAACACTAATAGTTTTCTTACGTTTACTTGCTGGTAAGATACGTTGGCTTGCTCCCGCTTCATCAATGACATCTATGGCTTTGTCTGGCAATTGACGATCAGTAATATACCTTGCGGATAATTCAGCAGCGGTTTGTAAGGCTTGTCGCGTATATTTAACGTCATGATGTTCTTCAAAACGAGACTTCAATCCATTGAGGATTTGAACTGTTTCTGGAACACTGGGTTCATTCACATCTATCTTTTGAAAACGTCGCGCTAAAGCACGATCTTTTTCAAAAATTCCTCGATATTCTTGATACGTTGTCGAACCCAAACATTTAAGCTGACCCGATGCCAACATAGGTTTAATCAAGTTTGAGGCATCCATCACACCACCAGATGCTGAACCAGCTCCAATAATGGTATGAATTTCGTCAATGAATAAAACCGCGCCTGGTTCTTTTTGCAATTGATTGAGTAAGGCTTTTAAACGTTTTTCAAAATCCCCACGATACTTAGTACCCGCAAGCAAGGCACCTAAGTCCAACGAATACACGGTGGATTCACTAAGCACTTCCGGTACTTCATTATCAACAATCTTTTTCGCCAAACCCTCAGCAATAGCTGTTTTACCAACCCCTGCTTCACCAACTAACAGAGGATTGTTTTTACGTCGGCGACATAAAATCTGTACGGTTCTTTCGACTTCGCCTTTACGGCCAATGAGTGGATCGATTTTACCTTGGCGAGCCATTTCATTGAGATTAGTCGTATAACTTTCCAGTGGACTTTTGGATGGCTGTTCACCGGTAAGGTCATCTTCAGCCGCTGATGCCGCATTACCGGGATCTTCATCACCATGGACCTTAGAGATGCCATGAGAAATATAGTTAACCACATCAAGTCGTGTGACATTTTGTTTATTCAGGAAGTAAACCGCTTGAGATTCCTGTTCACTGAATATGGCAACCAAAACGTTTGCACCAGTAACCTCTTTCTTGCCAGAGGACTGGACTTGAAAAACAGCTCTTTGTAAAACGCGTTGGAAACCTAATGTAGGTTGAGTTTCTCTTTCATCATCGTTGATTAATTGCGGTGTTGTTTCATCAACAAACTGACCAAGTTCCATTTTCAATTGTTCGATATCCGCCCCACATGCTCTCAATACAGATGAAGCAGCTGGATTATCCAATAACGCCAACAACAAGTGTTCTACGGTAACGAACTCATGTTTCTTTTCGCGGGCGTCTTTGAATGCCGAGTTTAATGTTTGTTCCAGTTCTTTACTTATCATCGCTCTAAATCACTATTGTCCAATGTTATACAACTTCCATTGTGCAAAGCAGAGGTTGCTCATTTTGTTTTGCGTACCCATCCACCAGAGCTACTCTGGTTTCAGCAATCTCCTTTGTAAACACTCCGCACACACCTTTTCCTTGTGTATGCACCTGCAACATAACCTGCGTTGCTTTTTCAGTATCCATATGGAAAAACTTTTCCAAAACGAGCACCACAAATTCCATGGGTGTGTAGTCATCGTTAATTAAGACTACTTTGTACAAACGCGGCTTTTTTAATTTGGGCCGTGCTTCTTGTACCTCGAGGCCTGTATCACTGTTACTGTATTGATCGTCACTCATGGGTAATTATTTAATATAAATTCTTGTTGGCAACACTATCTTGATCATAAAAAATACTAAGAAAATCAATTATCGAGCATTAATCACTCTGTTTTTCTAAAACTAATTATGACGCTATTAATAAACAACTTGATTTACAGCGAGTTAACATCATTAGTTGATTCGACCCCTGATAGATAAATTTGATCAATCATAAAAGGTCGAATTCCAATATATGATAATTTAATTATATGAAACTCGCTGAGTATTGAACACCTTGTTCAAGTAATCCTTTATCTTGGTGCTTATTAGATGATTTCAATCCCAGACATTTAAGATTATTCGCAGTATTTCTAAGTCACGTCTGTGAGTCATAATTTATGTAGGGTTTATCAAGCCCGACATTCGTATCGTTAGAAAATACAGACTATATATACCTTTGATTTTGATAGAAATTAGTGATTTTTTGATCATATTTTACATTTATTAACATTAATTCTAAAAAAACTTGACGAACCTTGATATCACTAATAAATTTTTCTGTGACGGGGAGCGTTTTATAAGTAATGATAATAAAAAACCGAATTAGGCTATCAATGTATAAAACGTATATTGAAGCACTGTAGTTGTAAGGATAATTATAATTCACTAACGAACCAGTGCTGGATGGAAGGAAGTTTTACAAGAAGGAGGATGTCAATCATGGCAACAGGAACGGTAAAGTGGTTTAACAATGCAAAAGGTTATGGATTCATTTCACCTGAAAGTGGTGAAACCGATGTTTTTGCACATTTTTCTGCCATTGACATGGATGGTTATAAAACATTAAAACAGGGGCAACGTGTAGAGTTTGAATTGGTTGATGGCCCACGTGGTCTACAGGCAACTAAAATCATGCTTGGCGAAGCTGAACCCGCTTAAAATAGTCAGGGTAATTTAATTCCACTGCAAACATTGGGTGATCTAAGATAAATTACCCCGGTCGTCTGACCGGGGTAAGAAAATTAAATCCTTATTTCCAATTTCTAAGCATCAACCATTTAACGCTAAGCACTATGGTTCATAGAAATTCTTCTTGCCATATCATCATTCACTTTAACAAGAAATAAATGACTGATTACTAAATTACTGCGAGTGCGTCATTAAATGTACCACTTGGACGCATGATTTTTGAGATCGCTTGATCATCAGGTCGATAATAACCGCCTAAATCAACAGCCATTCCTTGTGCATTGTTTAGTTCTATCACTATCTTATCTTCATTTGTTGTTAATGATTTTTCCAATGGCTCAAAATGCGTATTCAACTCCACATCTTCAGACTGTACTGCTAATGCCTGAGCCCAATACAGCGCCAGATAAAAATGACTACCTCGATTATCTAATTCACCTACTGTAGGTGAGGGTGATCTGTTTTCTTCAAGAAAACGACTTGTGGCTTCATCCAAAGTATCCGCTAATACTTGTGCTTTAGGATTATTAAATTTTGCGGCCAAGTGCTCAAGTGATGCGGCTAATGCTAAAAACTCGCCCAGAGAATCCCAGCGTAAATGGTTTTCCGCATATAATTGCTGAACGAGTTTAGGCGCTGAACCACCAGCACCCGTTTCAAACAATCCACCACCATCCATTAGGGGAACAACCGAAAGCATTTTAGCCGAGGTTCCAAGTTCAAGAATCGGGAATAAATCGGTGAGATAATCTCGCAAGACATTGCCCGTCACAGCAATGACATCTTTACCTTCTTTGACTTTCGCTAAGGATAATTGGATAGCTTCCACCGGTGACATGATACGAATATCCAAGCCATCCGTATTATGCTGAGCCAAATACTGATTCACTTTTTTAATTATCTCAGCATCATGTGCTCTTTTTTCGTCTAGCCAAAAAATCGCAGGCGTATTGCTTACTTTAGCGCGAGTAACAGCAAGTTTAACCCAGTCTTGTATTGGCGCATCTTTTACCTGACACATTCGAAAAATATCGCCGGATTCCACAAGCTGTTCCATCAAAATATTGCCGCTACCATCCACGACGCGCACCGTACCATTGGTAGACATTTGAAACGTTTTGTCGTGTGACCCGTATTCTTCTGCCTTTTGAGCCATTAATCCCACGTTGGGTACCGTGCCCATAGTGGCCGGATCAAACGCACCATGGGTTTTACAAAAACTGATGGTCTCTTGATAAATACTCGCATAACAACGATCAGGAATGACAGCCATAGTATCTTGTTGCTTGCCCTGTTTGTTCCACATTTTTCCAGAGCTTCTAATCATTGCAGGCATAGACGCATCAACTATTACATCACTTGGCACGTGCAAGTTGGTAATGCCTTTATCGGAATCAACCATCGCAATGTCTGCGCTAGCCTCCATTACAGCATTAATATCAGCTTCTATCTCAGCCTGCTTATCTCTCGACAACGAACTTATCTTGTTATACACATCCCCTAAACCATTATTAGTATTCACACCTAATTCAGCGAATGTATCTGCATATTTGTCAAAAACATCTTTGAAGAAAACCGAAACAGCGGCACCAAAAATTATTGGATCAGATACTTTCATCATCGTTGCTTTCAGGTGGACTGAAAACAAAATACCTTGTGCTCTTGCCTCGGCAATGGCCTCAACCAGAAATTCACTTAGTGCCCGATAACTCATTACCGAGCAATCAATCACTTCACCCGCTAACAATGGTGCAGCCGATTTCAGTTCTTTGACGGCCCCATCGGCAGAAACGAATTCGATAATAAATGTAGCCGCATTATCCAGAGTTACTGATTTTTCCGAACCGTAAAAGTCCCCTTCTGACATGTGTTTCACATGAGATTTAGAGTCTGCAGACCAGGTGCCCATGAAATGCGGGTGTTTTTTCGCATAATTCTTAACTGAAGCAGGTGCTCGGCGGTCAGAGTTACCTTCTCGCAACACTGGGTTAACTGCGCTACCCAAAACTTTGCCATATGTGGCTTTAATTCGCATTTCCTCCTCAGTCTGAGGATCTGAGGGGTAATCGGGTACCGCATAACCCTTGTCTTGTAACTCTTTAATGGCAGCCACCAGTTGCGGAATCGAAGCACTGATATTTGGTAGTTTGATGATATTCGCTTCAGGTGTCTTTGCTAACTCCCCTAGCTCGGTCAATGCATCACCAATTCGTTGATTATCTCTCAGATTTTCAGGAAAATTGGCAATGATTCGTCCAGATAAAGAAATATCACGCGTTTCAATAGTGATATCTGCTGCACGAGTAAAGGTTTTAACAATGGGAAGAAGGGAGTATGTTGCTAAAGCTGGCGCTTCGTCAGTTAGCGTATAGATGATTTTTGCCACGTCTGTCATGTAGATTCCTAAGGTTGTCCGCTCACTTATAGCCTGTTTTTTACAGAGAATTTACTTAATCTCAAAGCGTAATATTTTCGCATCTTTGTGAGAATTGCAGGCTAGATGCCACGATTAAAAATAAACGACACGCATTTTAACTCAAATAACCTTGAAGTCACGCAGAACAGTCTAATACGGTTATTTTTTAAATAAGTAGATTTTTTACCTAAAGAGACGATTCCACAATTGTTCGCGGCGAAAAAAATATTATTTCTGTTTCTCTGTCTATAATTAATTGCAGAACAGCATTTGATTTTAACTATGAAGGTAGACGACTTTAGCACTCGTTGCATTAATCGCGTTGGGTTTACCGGTGTAGTATCCTTGACAAAAATCGATTCCGATTTCGCGTAATACATCTAATGTTGCCCTGCTTTCAACAAATTCAGCAACAGTTTTCTTGCCGAGTGCATGTGCTACGTCGTTCATCGCAATAACAATAGCTTTTTTAACCTTATCATGCGAAATATCTCTGACAAACGAACCATCCAATTTCACATAGTCAACGGGTAAATCGTTGATGTAGGTAAACGATGAATAACCCGCGCCAAAATCATCCAGTGCGGTATTAAATCCCAGCTCGTGTAAACTGCTTAGAAAACGATTTGCGACACTTAAATTGCGGATAGTGCTGGTCTCAGTAACTTCAAAAATTATTTTTTGTGGATCAATTCGATAATGCAAAAGTTTTTGTTTAATGTACGCGAGAGAACTTACATCTCCAATTGTTTTTGCAGAAAGATTAATGGAAAACCCCGGAAATGATTTGGCGTCAAAATTCGACATTAGTTCAAACCCGTGATTGATAACCCATCGATCTAATTCAATGGCCAAACCAAATCGGTCGGCCGAAGGTAAAAAGCCATCGGGCATAACTGTTATTTGATTTTTCTCTTTTAAACGTATTAATAATTCGTTACTTAACGTTTTTCCCGTATATATATCGATTATGGGTTGTGAGTCTAAAATAAAATCATCATTTTCTAGGGCCAGTTTAATACGTCGCGACCAACCCATATCTGCCGACATCAAGTCGACACTTTCCTGATCCTTAACCTCATAAACATGCACTCGGTTTCTACCACCACGCTTGGCGATGTGGCACGCTAAATCAGCTTTTGACAAAAGGTCTTCCTTGTTTTGTATTTTTTCATTTAACAATGCGACGCCGATAGAGCAGCCAATATCAACAACATGTTCTTTATAGCGAAAAATATATTCCGCCAACTGACGGCGATAAGCATCAGCTGCGAAATGTGCCTGATCGAGATCAACATCATAAAGCATAATGGCAAATTCATCTCCGCCAAGCCGGGTAACTAAGTCCGTTCCCCTCGCCCGTCGCTCTAGTATTTGTGTAACATCCTGTAAAACAGTATCACCCGCCAAATGGCCCAGGGTGTCATTCACGAATTTAAAATTATCAAGATCAATATAAAGCAATGCCACAGAATGCATCTCACCACGTAATGCTCGATCGACCGTACGTTCCAATTCGTCCATGAGAAAATGTCTATTGTATAAACCCGTTAATGAGTCTCTCTCCGCTAACATAGTCAAACGATCTATCATGGCTTTGCGTTCACTGATATCAGATAACAAAGCTGTATATAATATTTCGCCTTCAATATTGACTTGGCCTAAACGAATTGAAAGCGGGAATCGGCGACCATCTTTTCGTTGACCCAACAATTCCTGCTCGCGCTTAACGCTATTGGTGTTTGCATTGTTTTCAGTGACCAATTGGGATAACTGATGCTGAGTGACAATACCTTTGTAGGATGGAATTAACATGGAAATCTCCTTATCAATCACCTCCTCTTCCATATATCCAAATAAATTATGAGCGGCCTGATTATAATTTTCGATTTTCCCAAAGACATTTATGGTTAATATGCCCTCTCCCGCATTATCAAGAATACTTGAGAGCCGTAGTTGTCGAGACCTCACTCTGGTTTGCATCGTTGAAAACGCACTTACCAACGTGTCGGTTTCTTTAATCTTGTAATCTAATTGAGGCACTGTTTCTTCGCCCTTACCTGCCGCCTCCAAAGCAAGAGACACACTGACCAGCGGCTTTCGAATGAATTGTTCGAAAACTAAATAACCCAATGACATTAAAAATATAGAAACGATTGCAGCCAACCAAATGTAATTGGAGAGATCATCAGCAGTCCGCGCGAAGCGGCTAATACCAGCCTGGGAATAATTACTGATGCGATTTTGGATTAAATAAACCTGTCCCCAAGCAACGTCTAAGGCGGGATCCACTTCCTCTTTTAACAAGGTACGATCTGCCCGCCATCGTGCTGAATAATAAATTTTTGCCGCCTGCTTAAAATATATTTCGTATTCTTTATGCAACAGCTGAATTTGTTGTAAGGCATCTTTTTGAACAAAACCCAATAAGTCTTGTTGTTCAAGCGAATTAAGCTGTTCGAACAGATCCAATAGCGTTTCGGTATATAATCGTTTATCTTTTTCTATATCCGTCATTGTTTCTAATGGTGGACCAAACGCACCTAGACGATTAGCAACAAAAACCCGCACTGAACTGATAACTTGTGACCATATGTAACGCAATTCCAGTAATTTAGACAAAACCGGTTCTTTCGCTGAATCCGTTGCCACCTCCAATTTTGTTTCGTCCACGGCTGAGGCAATTAGGGCAATAATTTCTTGATTTATAGGTTGAAGTTTCCCCAACACAATGGGAATAGCAGGATATTTTTTCTCGGTATCGTTTTGTAAAATTAACAATTCTTGCGCATGAATTGTCAAAATACTCATACTCTCCGACAATTCAACCGCAGGCTCATAAAACTCATTGTGCTGTTTGACAGCTTTTAACGTGAGTAAGCGATTAATTTGACCGGTGAGTTGACCAAGTCGAGTTTGAATGGTTTGCGGAGGATCATCGCTGTCATAGAGCGTTGACTGATACATTGCAATACCAAGCAGATGCAAAGTGTCAGATAAGGCAGAGATATTGACGCTGAGCTCTTGCATATCACTGCTTAATAACTGGCTATTATTTACGGTATCGCGGGCTGCTTTATCTGTATATACGGCGAGAATCAGATAAGCACTGAAAAATACAGTAATTATCAACATAAATCGGTTACGAAGACTAAATGATTCTTTTCGCATAAGTCCCTACAACTAGCCAATCAAAAGTACTGCACTACATACCAACTAAATTTGATCTTGTATTGATCTAAGCTAGTTGGGGCTTATCGCTTAAGCGACTTATTAGTATGAATTTCATCGAGATGCTGCTGAAAATTAATCAAATGCGGATAATCTAATTAAATCATGCAGATAATTTTATATAATCGTGGTTTATGCACATCAAAGGAAAAATTGATATAATCTTTGTCTCATAAATAACCACAAATGAAAACCTAGAATATATTATGCCTGCCATGAATTCTTTTATTATCGCACTAACTATAACAATAGCAAAAGCTGGGGTATGAACAAGCTCTCTCCCGCCTTTGTTGATTGAATCCCGCTAAATATGTCGAGAAACCATACAAATATTACTGTTGGACTTTCAGGGGGGGTTGACTCTTCTGTCACAGCCTTTTTGCTGAAAGATCAAGGTTATCAGGTCCAGGGATTATTCATGAAGAATTGGGTAGATTTAGAGGGCGACGGTGAATGCCCCATAGAAACAGATTTATCTGATGCAAAACAAGTTTGCAAGCAACTTCAAATACCCTTTCATTCAGAAAATTTTGCACCCGAATATTGGGATAATGTATTCACCCATTTTCTAAATGAGTACCGAGCAGGAAGAACACCTAATCCCGATATTCTGTGTAACAAAGAAGTTAAATTTAAGGTTTTTCTTCAACACGCATTAGATAATGGAGCTGATAGGATTGCTACGGGGCATTATGCAAAAATTGAAGAAGATAATGGCTTATATGTTTTAAAACGTGCAAGAGATCTAAACAAAGATCAGACTTACTTTTTATACACATTAAACCAATCTCAACTTTCTAATAGTTTATTTCCCTTGGGCGACTTGGAAAAACCAGAGGTAAGAGATATCGCTAAAAAAGCGAGATTCAATATACACAACAAAAAAGACAGTACGGGCATATGTTTTATCGGTGAAAGAAACTTTCGCGATTTTTTAAGTCAATTTATTCCGGCCAAACCCGGCTTAATGCAAACAGCCAGCGGAAAAACTATCGCGGAACATCAAGGTAGTATGTACTATACACTAGGACAACGAAAAGGTCTGGGAATTGGCGGGCAAAAAGATAGCGACGAAAATCCATGGTTTGTCGTAGGTAAAAAAATAAAAGACAATGTATTAATTGTTGAACAAGGCCATGATCATCCACTACTGTACAGTGATACCGTGGATGTCATAGATTTACATTGGACCTCAGGATCAATCCCAACACTTCCATACCAATGCACTGCTAAAACACGTTACCGCCAAACGGATGAAGCTTGTACATTGATCAACAATAAGAACAAACAGGTCCAAGTAGTTTTTAATAAAAAGCAACGCGCCATGACACCTGGGCAATCTATCGTATTTTATCAAAATGATATTTGCTTGGGAGGTGGAATCATTAACAGGGTAAAAGATATAATTTACGAATAAACAAGAAAAAGGTTTATTATTTTATGGCAAGTAGAGAAAACATTATTCCTTTAGCCGGAATGTTCCAGGCGGGCTACCTGATTTATGAATTAGCCCATTCTGGTAGAACAAATGAAGATGCTTATAAAGCTAGTATAAACAGCATTCTTTTGACTGATGCTGAGACTACAGAATCCGTCTACGGCGACATATATGGCGTCAAAATGGGACTGGATCTTCTCTGTAATATTTTCGATAAATCAAATAAGGCCCGCGACATGGAAATCGCACGATATGTTTTGGGTATCATTCACCTCGAAAAAAAATTACGAAAACAAAAAGACATGGACAATCGAATTGTTAGTGGAATTGAATTAGCAAAAACCCAAGCCTCTACATTCGAGAGCACGACTCATGAAAATGTTATTGCCAACTTAGCCGATACTTATGCGGAAACCATCAGTACTATACAGCCTAAAATTATGGTTGCAGGAGATCCTGATTACCTCACCAATACCGTAACAGCTAATAAAATTCGCGCCCTATTAATGGCATTGATGCGGTCTACTGTTTTGTGGTTGCAGAAAGGTGGTTCAAGATGGGATTTGATTTTTCAACGGAAAAAAATAATCGATCTAGCAAAAACGACCCGGCCCATATAAACAAAATCTAAATATACATCAGTCTATGATGCTGAGGGCTCGTAAATATCATTAGAAACAGTTACTAATGTATTTGTTTCCTGAATTTTATTATCAACAACTTTCTCAATGGGCACAATGTCTGCAATACCGTGCCCTTGCGCATAGTCAATGCCTAACATTCGGGCGGCTTCCAAAACAGATTGATTTTCAACACACTCTGCTATTGTTTGCAGACCAATAAGCTGGCCAATTTGATTAATCGAATCAACCATTGCAAAATCAACACGTTCATCCAACATATTACTCACGAATCCACCATCTATTTTCAAGTAATCAAGCGGCAAATTTTTTAAATACGCAAAAGAACTCAATCCACTACCAAAATCATCTAATGCGAATAAGCAACCCATTTCTTTCATTGTTGTCATGAGATTAACTGCGTAATTTAAATTAGCGATAGCGGCAGTCTCTGTTATCTCAAAACAAATCAAGTGAGGATTTACGCCAGTTCTTTCAAATTGTTCGATCGCAAATTGCAGAAACTTGGTATCACTCAATGTTTGCCCCGATAAATTAATGGTAAAAATGGTGGTATCATGATGCGTACTGCTCTGCCGCCTCGGGGTATTTTTCTTCGACAAACAATCGAAAGTTCGAGATAAAACCCAACGATCGATCATCGGCATCATGTGAAATCTTTCTGCAGCAGGAATAAAATGAATTGGTGGAATAAGTTTTCCATCCTCATCCACCATGCGGATTAATGTTTCAAAATGTTGTGGGTGATCAGCATCATTTTTTAACGGTATAAATTCTTCACAATAGAGTACAAATCGATTTTGATCTAGTGCATGTTTAATGCGATTAACCCACTGCATCTGGCCTTGATGCTGAGCAATCGCAGCATCATCTTGCTGAAACCAATGCATTCTATTTCGGCCCTGTTCCTTAGCAATATAACAGGCTGTATCAGCTGCACCCAGAACATCCGTTACACTACCAGCATTTTCGGTTACCTCAACCAATCCAACACTAATGCCAACCTGAAAAAATTTCTCATCCCATTTAAAACGAAAATCTGCGATGCGTTTACATAAATTACCTATCACCATAGTCGCCGACTGGCGATCACAGTTAATTAATAAAACACCAAATTCATCACCGCCGAGCCGAGCGATGATACCATTGTTAAGAATCGCAATTTGCATATGTTGTGACAGTTGTTGAAGTAACGCATCACCCGCAAGATGACCGCAGGTATCATTAACCACTTTAAACTGGTCAATATCCATATAACAAACCACATGGTTTATTTGATTCCGTTCCGTAAACAATACTTTATTCAATCGGCTTTCAAATTCACTGCGATTGTAAAGATTGGTTAAGGAATCATGGCTAGCTTGATGTGCCATTTCCTTGGTGAGACGTTGGATTTCTGAAATGTCATGAAACACAATAACTGTTCCCATGGCAATTCCTTCATGATTGTGCATTGGCGCAATACTTATTTCAACTTGTGCATGATGCATAGAATTTCGTTGGATTAAGTAATTATCTCCAGGAATGACCTGATTAGTATTGCTTCTTATGACTTCCTCATAAGGTATGTTAACAATTTGATGCGTTTCATTTGAGACAACACTAAATACTTCAGTTAACGGACGACCGAGCGTTTCTTTGATTGAGCAAGCTATCAGTTTGGCTGCAGCTGGATTTATATATTCAACGACACCATTTTCGTTAGTTCGAATCACACCATCTGTTATGGATTCTAAGGTGACTTGTGCACGTTCTTTTTCTCGCTGCAATGCCTGGCTGGTAATTTTTCGCGTGGTAATGTCACGACTAATTCCTCGAAACCCTAAAAAGTGATTATTGGCATCAAAAAAAGGAACCCCGCTGCATTCCAAAGTTATTGTTCGACCGTCAATGTGTTTTCGTTGCATTTCTTTTGAAGTAAACGCTTGTTTCTTCTGGATTAATTCAGAAGGCAATAAATTGAACTTGTTTTTCCCACCTAAATCAGATTTGGAAAAAGAATCACATCCCAAAATTCTTTGAATTTGTGGACTGATGTAGGTAATGTTGTTTTCACTATTCACTTCCCAAACCAGGTCATTGGTTGTTTCCACCAAATTTCGAAATCTCTCCTCACTTTGACTAAGTACTAATGCTGTGTTAATTCGTTCTCGAACTTCACTCTCTAATGCTAGGTTCGCTTTCCGATTTATTTTATTTAATTTAACAACATAAAGTGTAAAAATAATAAGTGAACAAATTAGTATGATTGCGGTAACAAATAAGCGCCAAAACTTATTTATTACTGCGGTAAAATTCAGTTCACTCGAATGCTCATAAGGGCCAATTTTTAATAGGCGCATTAATTTATGCACGGGCTCATAATTCAATGGTACGGTCCAACCCGCAGAATGAGATGCTATCGCCGCGGGATGCTGCTCTGGCATTGATAACAATGCCACTGCCACACGCTCTGCAAGCCTTTGATCAGTATGCGCAAGTTTTGAAAAGGGCCATTCAGGGTACAATGCGGTACTGTGAATAAAGGGAAATTCCCCGCTTCTTGGATTTGAGTTATCCTCATTTGCAGGTATCACTCGAATGATTGAACTATCAATGATTCCTTCACGAGCCATATCTTCTAAGACACCTGTTCGAACAGTGCCAGCATCCACAGTGCCAGATAATACATCTTCTACAACAGCTTGATGTGACCCAGAAAAATGCAATTGTTTAAAATCATTTTTCGGTTCAATTCCCTTGGACAAGAATTCATACCAAGCCATGGACCAACCACCAAAAGCTCTGGCATTTACCGCTGCAAAGCGCTTACCAGCAATGTCATTCAAATTTCTGATATCAACGCGATCATTCTTGGTAAAAATAACAGCGCCAAACATAGTAGTGAAGATATCATCACGCCAAAGATTTTTAAGTGTGGCGATACGACCAACGCCATAAAGAGATTCCAATTCAACATATGATGCAGAGTTGGTTAATACAAAATCGATTTCTGCATTCTTAACCGATTTACCAATCTCATTAAACCCAAGAGGCACCAAAATAAATTTGCAATCAGGAATCGCAGAACTTAAATAGTCTTCTACGGTTGGGGGCCACATGGTCAGAGTACGTTCAATATTACCTTTTGTTAACACACCGACTTTAATGATCTGAAGCGATCCGGCAAAAGCGCTTTGCTGAAAAGCTATCAGAAGGCTGCAGAAAAATAATCCAATTGCAGATGTAAGCATATTACTTACGATGGAATTCTGGCCCAGATTCCTTCTTCTATATTTGTTAAATTTCACGCCGTCTATTTATCTCATTCTTGAAATTTTTATTTTGATTATTCATGAATTGAATTATAGAAATCCCACTCAAGCAACCTATCTATGGAAAGATTTCAAACAAGCCATGGGAAAATTACCCACACCTAAAATAACTTAAGGAGCTTGACGGAATGCTCTACAATTAATCCCAATAGATGCGTTCGAAACAGAATATTTGAAAAGAATTGTTGTAAATAAATACAAATTTAAAATCAGTAGCCCATCCCCTGTTGCAACGACTAACAACAATTTTGTATTTACGGTTCTTTTTTATTAAAGTGATTGTTGCAATTATTCTATTTCAATTCAAGCCAATTCCTCGGCGCGCATAAAGCAACTGAAAAAGACCACTTACCCTTGCAGTGCGTATTAACACATAAACAAATTGATATTTCGAAACAAAAAATAGGTGAGATAAAATACGATATAATTTAGCTTTGACAATCCATCAAAATAATTGATCTACCGAAGGATTACTAACGCTGGCTACTACAAAAACTAATTTCAGAAAATTAACATTGTCGTTATTTCGTTTATTCTATTGGTAAACAGACATTTATGCCTGACTATGAATGAGATAGTTTATGTAAAAACGACCTATTTGATCAACACGAATAGGTACGGTAATAATCTCTTGAACATCTTCAAGCAAACCATCCATTTTTTTCGTATCAGAGATGAAATAGGGTTGTGAAATTGAAACACTGATTTGTTCTTCGTCCAGTTTCTTAACTGCGGGCGAAATAATCATATTGGCAAAATCAGCCAGTGCGTTACTGACACTATCATCCATCTCATGCGCTTCGGAGAGATTTGGATTTTGCTTTCGAATGAGTTGATTGCCGATGGCAATAGCCGTTTCAGTATAATGATGAATTAACACCCTACCCGTGATATTACCGGCGGTATTAGCAACAACCGCATAACCTTTAAAACTAAATTCTTCAATTTTATCTTGAAAACCATCATCCGCTTGACCTCTAAGGTTCAGCGTTTTTTCTAAACTTGTCAAAGTTTCATCAACAAATGGTTTTAGTACTTGCCATTGTAAAGTGTTCAAAAGCATGGGTTTACCTCATTTAACCACATTTCACCAGGGTATTAGCTGACGCTATGAGGGTTATCGGGCAAAGCATAATCAATCTTTAACAAAAATCCACAAGAGTTTCAGTAGCTTAAATGTTGGATTTAAATTTGTGGATCAGTCGGCGGTCTTTCTTGGTGGGTTTCCCATCTGTACGAATAACACCTGAAGCATGTTTCATCATCTCTTTGTGTGCTAACCGTGTTTGAATACTTTCTTCCGTCTCTTTGTACAATGTGCGTGCAACTGTAGCAGGACCTCTTTTGCTACTCAATTCAGTAACCACAACAGTCCGCTCTATCGATGCCTGAGTTATTTTTATTTCTGCTCCGACACTAACAGTTTTGCTGGGTTTAACTCTTACATTATTAAGATGAACCTTACCGCCTTTTATGGCTTCAATAGCAAGCGCACGTGTTTTAAAAAAACGTGCTGCCCAAAGCCATTTATCTATGCGAACATCCTGCTCCATGATAGAAATGCTACTCTCCCCCTCGCCTTTTGCGGCTATGTTATCATTAACTTTTTGTTAAAGGCAGTACTAATGGCAACTGAAATCGAACGAAAGTATACCCTGAAGAGTGAAGATTGGCGTAATACCATTAGTTCCAGCCAACGTATAACTCAGGGTTATCTCGCGGGGAATGATCGAGCATCAGTTCGCATACGAGTTGCCGGCGATCATGCCAATATTAATATCAAGAGTGCAACACTTGGCATTACTCGGCAGGAATACGAATACGAAATTCCGCTCGAAGACGCGCAAAACATGTTAGAGCAGCTTTGTGAAAAACCGGTTATTGATAAAACTCGATATTATGTAAGCTTCGCGGGCAAAACCTGGGAAATTGATGAGTTTTACGGAGAGAATGCTGGCTTGATAGTCGCTGAGATTGAACTAGATTCAATTGAAGAAGAATTTGAGCTACCGCCTTGGATTAGCAACGAAGTATCAGACGATAAACGATACTATAATGTTTCTCTGGTGGATCATCCTTACAAAGATTGGTGATAAATCCGGAATGCACGTTTTTACTACAATATGCGTATTTATTTGCTGCATTATATCGGGATGTAACCAACAAGAAAAAAACACATCAATTAATTTCGGCCTGGCAACATTGCCTTCCAATCTCGATCCACTCTACGCAACAGATGCAGTCTCTAGTCGCATCGACCGACTCATCTATCAACGCTTAGTATATTTTGATGAAAAAAAACGAGCCGTACCTGGCATTACGAATTGGCAAAAACTCAGCGACACGCATTATCGCTTCACGCTAAACGATACAGCCAAACCGTTCCACAATGGAAACGCTATTAGTAGTGCAGACATTAAAGCCACGTATGATTTCGTTTTAAATGCCGGCAATGCATCACCGCATCGCACGAGTTTGAATTTAATTAAAGAGATAAAAATCTACAACGCCAAATCTGTGGATTTTTACCTAAGTCGTCCTGATCCACTTTTTCCCGGATACTTGGCACTAGGCATTGTTCCAAAAAAATTAATTGACGCCGATTATGCCTTTAACCAACATCCCTTGGGTAGCGGCGCTTATAAGTTTATTGCTGAAAGCGATGATGGAAAAATACAATTACAACGACAATCAGATAATTTAATGGTCCAATTTGTTTTTGTTCCTGACCCCACCGTCAGAGTATTAAAACTGCTACGTGGCGAACTGGATATTCTTCAAAATGATATTCAACCAGAATTAATTAATTATTTGTCTCATAATGAAAATATAGCCATAACAAAAGTAACCGGCTCAAGTTTTTCCTATATAGGATTTAATCTGCAGGATCAGTCATTAAAAAAGCAAGCAGTAAGGCTTGCGATTGCTCACGGCATTGACCGCGAAGAAATTATCCAATACGTTTTTTCAGAATCAGCCCGAAAAGCCAATGGTATACTCCCGCCCTCACATTGGGCCGCCAATGCCAATCTGATTGAATATGAATACGATCCGAAAAAATCGATTCAACTGTTAAATCAGGCCGGATACAGTAAATCAAATCCTCTCGTATTGAGTTACAAAACCTCCAGTGATCCATTTCGATTACGTATCGCAACTATCTTTCAACATCAGCTAAAAAAAATCGGTATACAATTGGATATTAGAAGTTATGACTGGGGAACATTTTTTGGTGATATTAAAGCTGGTCGCTTTCAATTGTATAGCCTTGCATGGGTTGGTATAAACACGCCAGATATTTTTCGTTATACAAGCCATAGTCTCTCAATCCCCCCGCAGGGAGCCAACCGTGGTCGCTTTTTTGACGAGAAAACAGATCAACTAATAGAACACGCAGAATCGCAAAGTTCGTTAATAAAACAAGCCGAAATTTATTCAGAGTTACAAGCACATTTATTGCAACAATTGCCTTATATACCACTTTGGTATGAAGATCATGTGGTTATTAAAAATAAACGTGTGAAGAATTACATGACAACTTCCACCGGTAATTATGACGGTTTAAAAAACGTGAGTTTGTAGAATGCCATTTAATATTATTGTCAACATTGAAAAGCAAACACTGCAACTGTTTGACAGTGCAACGAAACAATCTTTAAAAACTTACCGGATTGCTACCGCGAAAAATGGTCCTGGTGAACAGTATGGTAGTGAATGTACGCCAAGAGGTAACCACATCATCCGTGCAAAAATTGGCGACAACCAAGCTGTCAATACTGTATTTATCGGCCGTCGTCCGACGGGAGAAATTTATAATCCATCCCTAAGAATTAACTTTCCTGATCGTGACTGGATACTCACACGTATTCTTTGGTTAAGTGGTCAACAACCTGGATTTAATCGCTTGGGTAAAGTCGATACCATGCGACGTTATGTGTACATCCATGGCTGTCCAGATGAAGATGAAATGGGGATAGCATCCTCCCATGGCTGTGTAAAAATGCGAAATTCAGATGTCATTGAATTATTTAACAAGGTACCTGTATACACACCCGTAGAAATTGTGGAGTCATGAATCACTCCACAATACGACTTGGCAAATAGTTTATAGCAACAACGCACCTGCACTTTTCCATGTGAGATACAACGCCAAACCTGCCGGTAACGCAATAATCGCCAATAATGAAATGGTATTTCTCCAGATGAGCCTTTCATCTTCAAAAGGATACATCGCTATCAACGGGATCAACGCGACAATCGGTAAGACAACCCAAGGCACTTTTGCATAGACTATTGCCGCGGGTAAGAGTAATGCTGTCATAAGCCCGCTTGTCATGGTAAATGTGATACCTGCCAGGTCATCACGCTGAAACAATAATTGCACCAATAAAAATGCTGCTGCGGCTGATCCGAAAGCGATACCCATCTGTCCTAATAAAGCGGAAGCACCAATTAAAGCCACTCCCCCTATGGTCATACATGTCGCAAACGCACTTGTACCGGCAGTAATTCCAGGCAACTCTGACATGCGAACAAACATAGACATCATCCAAGCCGCATAAATGATATAACCAACTACAGGAATAAGAACCTCAGCAAAGGAATGCCGCATAATTACTGGCCACAAAATCCAGACGATAGCCAAAGCAATCAGCCCATAAGATATTTTTAGAATATGCTCGGAGTTCTTCACACTAAAATGAAGGAGAAATGCAATAACTGGAATGAGTAAAACACAAAGACTGAGTTTTCGTGTTGACGTTAAAGGTGAAAATGAAAATCCAGTAGACATCATTACCATGATTGCAAAACCGGCCACCAGTATAAAACCAGCTAATAAATTAACCCGAAGAAACACTAATGACAAAATCAATGCAGCCACAAAAGGTGCGATGCCTCCCTGAATCGCGGGATGTGCTAACAAATCTTCCATTTAAATACTCCTGTTTGTATAGTCTTTTGTGGATAAAAATGACATTGATTAGTATTTTAGAGAAGTCTGCAACAGGCTAAATTTGCTGCACTTTTTCCGTTTCGCCATGTCATAATTCAAACAAAACATGATAAACTGCAATCGACGATTTGCAAATCTTTCTATTAAACAATTGGTGCACAAACAACAGCCACCATAATTGCGTAATTATTAATCACAAATAATTCGATTATTTTTCACCTAGGAACCTTTATGAAACTTTCTTTTTACTTGATCGTTATCGCCTCAATTTATTCCACACATCTCCAAGCCGAAGCTAGAGAAGGAATTATTGATATCTATCAGAAGGCCTTATCCAAAGATGCTGTGATAGCCGCGCAACGAGCCGCCACCAAGGCAGGTGAAGAGAAAGAAACCCAAGGTTTCTCATTGTTAATGCCATCTATTAATGCCAGCGCAAACATCAACTACCAATATAGTAAGAATGACTATGACGATAATGCATCTATTCCAGATTCAAGTAGCACTTCAGATAGCAGCAATATCAATCTTAATCTGACTCAACCTCTTTTTCGTCTTGCAAACAAGAGCTCTTATGCACAAAGTAAAATTACGAATAATCAATCACAACTTCAATTATTAATTGCAGAACAAAATCTAATATTACGAGTTGCCAAGGCCTATTTCGATATTTTATCCGCAAATGAAAGCCTAGCTGTTGCTAAGTCACAAACCCTCGCCTTCAAAGAAAACCTAGAACGGGCGAAATTAACATTTAAAGTAGGCACGGCAACTAAAACTGACAAACTTGAAGCGCAAGCTCGCTACGACTTAACACGTGCTTCCGAGTTATCCGCGCAAAATCAACTAGCCATTGCTCAACAGACTCTCGCCAGCATTATTGGCGAATCACCAGAAATACTTAAATCCTTAAGAAAGGATGAACAGTTACTGAATGTTGATCCCAAAAATATGCAACATTGGGTAGATTCAGCACTTACCAATAATCTTAATTTGAAACTCAGTCATAGTGGTGTGAAAATTTCTCAACTCGAAATAAAGAAACTGAAAAATGATCGCATGCCAGCCATAGATTTAATTGCGTCAGCAGGCCTTTCAAAACTATATATAAATCAATTTAAAACAGATAACATCAACACAAATGCCAGCATCGGCCTTCAACTATCAGTCCCTTTATATACCGGCGGATTAATGACATCTCGAATTCGTGAAGCCGAATCACTGCGCACCCAGCAAAAGTTTACCCATACGGACACTCAACGACAGATCATTTTACAAACCCAACAAGCTTATTTAACCGCACTAAATGGCTTTCAACAGGTCGAAGCACTAAAGCAGGCATCCATATCCAGTGAAAGTGCACTTGAGGCAACACGAAAAGGTATGGAAGTTGGCGTTAGAACCAATTTGGATTTGCTAAATGCACAGCAACAATTTTATGAAACAGAACGCGACTACACAGTCGCAAAATATAACTATCTGTTAACTGTGTTAAATCTTAAAGCTGCCGCAGGTAGCTTGGCAGAAGAAGATATTAACAACTTAAATGCCTTGCTTGATCACTAACATAATACTCGGTGAATACAACATATCGACTAAGAGATTCCCATAAACAAAACATTTCAATAGGTCTAAGCCTCATTGTATGTTTGCTTTTGTTCGCGCCGGTAAAAGCCGACGATTATTATACTTACCTTGGTGGCGCGCTGTCTGACACTGCATATGCTATAACCAGTGATGCTCAAGGTAATATTTATGTTACGGGTAATACCAATTCAGCCACCTTCGACGGCTTTGACCCCATTCAAAACAAATTTTACTTTAATCAAAACTGCTTTATCACTCGCGTCAATCTGCAAAATCCAAATAAGAACTACTATTTCGAATTCGCCGGTAATGAAAGAGAAAGTTGCCGTGCAATTGCCGTGGATAGTAACGGTAACGTTTATGTCACAGGGGAAACACAATCCACTAACTTACCCATGACAACAAACCAAGCATTCGGTGGGCAATGGGATGCATTCGTCATAAAACTGGATAGAAATGGCGAGCTAGATTATGCCTCATACATTGGTGGAGAACTCGTTGACTACGGCCACGGCATTGCTATTAAAGATGAGGATAATGTCTTTATTACGGGTGAAACATGGTCCCAAAACTTTCCGACCACTGACAACGCTTATATGCAAAACTGTGTCACCAATAACGCATGTGATGGTGAAAAAGCTAACGCATTTATCGCTCAAATTGATACCAGTAATCCTAATCTATACCATTCAAACTATAGCTCTTATTTGGGTGGAAAAAACCATGATAAAGCACATGCCATCGCGATAGATGGCAATGGCATACTACACATCGCTGGAGAAACGGGCTCATCTGACTTTCCATTAGCCAACTCACTCAGTAACCGATTAAAAGGCTCGTTTGATGGTTTTATCAGCCACATTGATCCTTCCCTCAGCTCCACAGACTCGCTCGTTTTTTCCACCTATTTAGGCGGTAATGGTGATGATTTTATAACTGCCATTGCCGCTGATGCAAGTGGGAACAGTTATGTCACAGGAGACACAACGTCAGATGACTTCCCCACAACAAGTAATTCATTCAGCCAACAGTGTGCAAATGGAAAAATAGAATGTCTTCCTGATAACAGCAATTCTCAACATACTGATATTTTTGTAAGCAAATTTAGAAATAACAAACTAATTTACTCAACATTGTTTGGCGGCACAAAAAACGAAACAGCACATGCTATTGGGGTGAATTCGGAAAATCATATACTGTTAACGGGAAAGACTTTTTCAGACAACTTTCCTTTAACCGATAATGCGAACGACAGTAGATGCAATCAAACCACCCAATGTGCAACAGTTAGTGATGGCGTTGTTATAAAAATTGATCCTGACGGTAATGGCAAAAATAGCCTTCTTTATGCATCGTACTTAGGTGGCAATCAATCAGACACCTATCGCAGTCTACAAATCAATGCTTCTGGGGAGCTTCTATTAACTGGAGAAACAGAATCTAGCAATATCGCTTCGACGTCAGCAATTGACAAAACTGCCGAAAATCTGGAAGCATTTCTCCAGAAGTTAACAATTGATAATCACGGCACCTGGGTTGAAGAGCAAACAGTAACAAAAACCCGGGTAACAAATTCTGCGCTAAATCCATATTATTTATTGAGTTTGCTGTTAATAAGTCTCGTTTTACGGCGTTTTAGAACAAAAATAAGTTTGGATTCATATTCTGCCATTTCTTGAATCAACTCATTCGGTTATAATAAAGGAAAGCAAAGAATTAATCGGATGAAATTAAAGTGATCAACTCCAATACACATAAATGCAAGTTTGTCGATCCAACATATGTTCCAAGTCAACTGGAGTTGGATAATATGGGTGCGGGTTGCTTTATCCGGGTTAAATATGGAGAAAACTTAGATTGGGTTGAGGTCATCGAGATTGAGGGAGACGTATTAACTGGCGTTCTCCACTGCGAACTTGATGGTTCTATTTGTAAGGTCGAAGATGATCGAGACAAAAAAGAAATTAAATTCAAGAAAAATCAAATTATAAATCTAGGCTGTGATAATTTTTGTTGGTGTTAAATAAATTTTCAGAAATTTGGATAGACTAACAAGATTTATCTCACCGAGATTGTTCCACTTTCGCCAACATTTCCGGCACCATCTGTCACTAATATTGTTGTGTTACCACCTATGTCAGATAACGGATTATATTCACCTGTCGTAGCATTAATACTTCCAACGGGGTTACTCAAGCTAAAAGTATAAGGCGGCAAACCACCTGTGGCAATGAACGTTAATCCATTGCTGGAACGTTTAGACAAAACTGCAGTGCGGGGGGTAATTTCAAATAACGGCGTGAGGACTGTTCCGTTACTAATGGTAATACTACTAGAAACACTCTTGACGCCATCAGCATCCGTCACGGTGACGCGAACAATACCGGCAGATTTTGCGGTAAATTGTCCAGCGCTGCTAATATCTGCAACAATTGAGGTATCAACGCTCCAACTATAGGGTTCACTGCCCCCACTAGCCGTAAATTGTACATTATCATTCACCAGAAAATGATTTGTCTGAGGAAAGATAGAAATGTCTCTCACTTCAATAACATTTGTAACAACAGATTCACCAACAGAGTCAATAATTGTGATAAAAGCTGTACCGATACCTCTAGCAGTTGCAGTTTGGCTTGCTAAATCAAATCCCAAAACAGCGCTGTTACTTACGCTCCAATCATAAGGTGGCGTTCCTCCCATTACATTAACGGGGAAATTATCTCCCTTACCAACAATTAATTTGCTAGCTGAAACATTTAATGCGCTTGAGAATGAGATGGTTATTAAACTGGTATTCGCGGTATTTCCCTGACTATCCATTATTAATACTCTCAGAACGCCAGCACTTAAAGCGGTTAAATTACCATTATTATCAATTGAAGCAACTTCAGAATCAGAAACGCGCCACTCAAAAGGTGGGTTTCCACCGATGACATTCAATGACTGAACTTCGTTAATGCGCATAAGATCGACATTGGCAAGAACTTGTACACCAACAATTGATATATCGGTGTAAGTCACTCTAGCGCCCGAAGCGTCTTCTACATAAATTTGAGCATCACCCATCGTTAGAGCCTGCATTGTCCCATTGTTGGCATCAATACTGGCAATGTTTGTAGTCAAAGAACCATAGGTATATGGGGGGAAACCGCCTTCGGCTGTGAATTTATAAACATCACCAACATTGAGCGCGTTAAAGGGTCGTGACAAACTCAACGGCGGAACAAAAATCACCTCGATCAATCCGGATTCCAAAGTGAGACCGTTACTGTCAGTTAGTAAAACCAATCCCTGTCCTGCGGCGATACCTGTCGCAACACCCGTTGAACTTTCAATAATGAGGGCATTGGTATTTGTGGAAATCCAGGAATATGGCGGCACACCACCGCTCGCGATGAACGGCACACTTTGACCCACATTTAATACTGCCGTCAAAGGACTCAACTCTAATTGGTCAATAACAATATCGCCCGTGCGACCACTAAACCCATTCGCATCTTGCACAATAACCTGGGTAACACCGCGTTGTAGTGGTTGTAATAATCCAGTTGCACTATCAATTTGAGCAACACTTGGATTTGTGACACTCCAGGTGTACGGCAGGGTTCCGCCACTCGCAAAAAATGGCAAGCTATCATTGGTAGCGATATGACTTGTATTCGGTGTAATACGGATTTCGGCAGTGATGCTGCTCAGAGATTTATGAAGATTTAGTCGACCACCTGTCACCATTAAACCATTCAACGATGGCAAGGGATCCACATTATCTAATAATGCACTCCGTAATTGCGGAATCGTTAAATTGGGCAAACTCGAAAGTAATAAACCTGCCGCACCACTAACAAACGGCGCTGCCATCGAAGTACCATCTAAACTAAGATAAGTATTGTTTAACCACAAACTAAAAATTTGCCGGCCTGGCGCGGCAAGGTCAACTGACACTGCACCATAGTTTGAAAAGGTCCCCAGATTGTCAAACTCATCCGTCGCCGCGACTGATATTACATTCTCAAGGTCATAGGAGGATGGATAATGCATGCTGTTGACTGGATCATCAGTATTCAGTCCCGTATTACCCGATGCTGCAACAAACAAATGTCCCGCCTGATTTGCTGCAACCAGGGTATCATATAATCCTTGGGTGAATGCACTTCCTCCCCAACTGTTGTTAGAAATTCTTGCGCCCATTGCCACAGCATAATTTATTGCTTTGATGGCATTTGATGTAGTCCCTATGCCCGCAGCGTCAATGAACTTAAGTGACATAATTTTAGCTCGCCAGTTAATTCCACTAATACCAATACCATTATTGGTGTTCGCGGCAATTACACCTGCGACGTGCGTACCGTGGCCCATGTCATCCAGGGGGTCACTGTCGTTATTACTGAAATCCCACCCATAAACATCGTCAATGAAACCGTTGCCATCATCATCAATACCATTAGCAGGAATTTCACCTGCATTGGTCCATATGTTAGAACTGATGTCTTGGTGGTTGTAATCAACACCGGTATCAATTACCGCAATGACGACATCATTACCCGTTTGTAAATCCCAGGAATTTACGGCACCGATATCCGCACCGACAGTACCACCCGTTTGCCCAGTGTTATATAAACCGTACTGTTGAGGGAATTCAGGATCATTAGGAATGCCAAACACGGTGACAATATAATTGGGCTCCGCATATTCAACGTTTGGATTCGAGCTTATTGCAGACAAAGTACTTTCAACTGTTTCGCCAGCAACAGTGCGCACATGGGTTAATCCCGGAACTAAATTAAAACTTTCGACGGTGCGTAAGCCCGAGGTGGACAAGGCATGGAGTTGACTGGATTGAGTTGTATTCGTACGAAATTTAACGATTAAACCATCTGCAGGCGGCAATTGTGCAGCAGACAGCATCACTGACCAAAGGAGGCAGAATGTTGGTAGGATAATTCTTGTTAAAATTCTGTAGACCGTCACCACACTTCCCCACGCGTGTTGAAAACGATTGTATGCAGCAATCTATAACTGAATTATGATTTGTAACTGTAATGTGGAGAAATACCGAAAAAAAACAGACAATTAGCTGCTGACGATTGCCAAATTTCAATTTATTACGTCATAAATTTTTTCACTTACTTTATAATAATTTATGATGACGCGAAAAATCCCCCACCTTATCCGTAAGTCTAGTAATTTAGTCGGAAAAGATCAAGGCGAGGCTTACTATAGGCTTATATATCAAAGTGATATGGATTTTTATTGACACATTACTTAAAGGAAAAATAGACGAATGAAGGATGATTTTATAAGTAAAGAATGGGGCCTGGATGATGACTTCATTCATTTAAATCATGCGGCTGTTGGACCATGGCCGAAAAGGACTCTAAACGCCCTTCAGAAATTCGCAGAAGAAAATGTTCGCCAAGGCTCGTGGAATTACCCTCACTGGCTAAACACAGAATCCGATTTACGTAAAAAACTTCAATCTCTGATTAATGCGCCGAGCTGGCAAGACATTGCGTTACTTAAGAGCACATCAGAAGCATTATCAGTAGTCGCCTACGGGATTCAATGGAATGCAGGTGAAAATATTGTCATTAGTAACGAAGAATTCCCATCCAAAAAAACATCCACCTTCTAAGAAGGTGGTTTTGGTTTACCCCCTTGAAGGGGGATGAAAAGCAACCCTCTTAGAAGGTTGCTACCGTTATCCCGTTATTTATAAATTAGTTAAACCGCAGACCTT
>Ga0316207_10001329_pt1 | contig 31244 bp, 24 predicted proteins | sample 6weekpyrite_MG_FD_204943 | JGI IMG/M metagenome (GOLD analysis project Ga0316207, IMG submission 204943) | Microbial mat bacterial communities from mineral coupon in-situ incubated in ocean water Damariscotta River, Maine, United States -... | ecosystem: Environmental > Aquatic > Marine >...
ACTACAATGAAAACTTTAACCCGCCACCACATTTACTGGATCGAAGTCGATTTAAAGCAGAACAGCCGTTAATGGTTATATTTGAACACAAGCGTTGTCACGCCTGTGATGTTTTACATGGGGGCCCATTAAGCAGGGCGGAAATTGAGACACAATTATTAAAGCTCGAATCCGTACAACTTGATATTAATAGTGAGCAGCCTATTGTCACCCCTGCGGGTAAAAAAATATCGGCAAAAAAATGGGCTGAACAACTGAACATTAATTACAGCCCAACTATTATATTTTTTGATGAAACCGGAAAAGAAATTATACGCGTTGAATCTGTAGTATGGTTTTATCGTTTACGTAATATTTTAAAATATGTCATAAGCGGTGCGTATAAAAAATACCCGACCATCCAGCTCTGGCGACAGGCAAAAAATATGCGTTAAAACTGTATAAGTTTAGATATGATCATACATAAAATAAAATAAATTAAATTCAAATCTGGAAGGACATTTCTACACCTTGTTTCCTTAAATTCCGCCACCAAGTGCACGAAGCACACCAAGCAAAAAGCGAAAGATAACCACCGGGGCAAGGCTAGAACGTATGGAATGGGTTAAGGTCATGCTGACAAACTTTAAATAAGGTTTATTAAGTGCCGGGAATACAGGGAAGCTTTTAACCTGATATCGTACAGGCCAGTTTCTCAAGCCAGAGTTTCACCTTCTTCTTCGTGTCCTTAGTGGCTCAGTATTTTTTAATTTCATCCAATGATAATAGTTAAAATAGTGCGGTATTCATTGTTAGATAAAATAAAAACCTGTAACACATGTTGTAAGGTTAAGTGCAAGCTACTACAGTTAAACCATTAAGTGTAATCGGCGTAAGATTTTTCCTCAACCAGATCCGAGCCCAGCTTCACATTTATAACGCGCTTGATATCCGCTCGTTGATCATTTGTTACATACACCGCACGCGCTAATTCAATAAACCTTTCATCAAACTCTTTGGCACGTTCCTTATCGCGAATATCATCTTCAATATCCCAAAGCGCTTCATTTATTTTTTTCAACTTTGAAAACTCTTCGCTAATATCAATGCCGGATTTTTCATCTGCCTGCCATAAACTATTTAACAGGTTTAATTCCTTGTTCACATTAGCAACTTTGCCCGCATCTGAAATACGCTCACTTTTAATTTGCAAAATGGTAATTTTATCCAGCATTTCGCCGTAAGAAAGCTCTACTTTAATTGTCATAATTCTTCATATATAGTTATGGTTACAGGGTTTGTGATTCTATCGGTAGCCTGATACACAGGTCAAATATATTATATTTGCAGCTTTTCGATAATAATTTCAAAAAAGAATTTTAAAATGAAAATACTTGTTATACGTATAGGAAGAGCTGGTGATATGGTTATGATCACCCCGGCACTCAACGCGCTGATAGAAAAATACCCACATGCTGAAATTACACTCTTAACCAGTCCCGACGGTAAACGGGTATTAAATGGCTTTCATCCACAAATTAAAAAGGTATGGTTGCTCGATCGAAAAAAACTTTTTCCTTTTATTCAGCGAATCCAACTAAAAAAGGCCATACAGCAATCTCAGTTTGAACATATTTTTTGCTTTGAAACGAAAGCCAGTTTTAGAAAATTATTCCAAAGCTCTGCTGCACATCAACACACCCTTGAAAGCATTGAGAACGCTGAAACCAACTTTGCAGAACGCTGTTTACACCTGGTTAACCCGGACCTGAACAAAGCCAGCAACGCCGTTTACTTACCCGTAACACAGCAAGCCGAACAACAGTCGAACGAACTTTTAGAAAGTATTGGTATAACAAAGGACACTTTCGTCATTGGCTTGCACCCCAGTTTTAGCGGGCTTGCCAAAGGCGTAGGCCGGAAAGGAAAAATGCTGATCCATAAATCATGGCCGGAAGAAAACTGGGGCAGGCTCTCGGAATATTTTGCTGGATATGCAAAACAACATAATATCGACATTAAAGTCATCATTGATTTGTTGCCCGATGAAGAGGCACTGGGCCAGCGTATTGTTGCCGCGAGTAATAACAGCGCAAATCTTCTAATCCCAAAACCAAACTTTGAACGTTACAAAGCAACGCTGTCGAGAATGAATATATTAGTCGCACCTGACACAGGACCTGCGCATATTGCAGCAGCAGTTGGCACAAACTTGCTTGAATTATTTTCCGGCCACAGTCCTAAAGACTGCGCACCTTACGCCCCGGATGAAAAATTAATGATCTTATGCGCCGAAAATTATCCTCACTCAGAACTTGGCCTTAAAGCGATTTCAGCGGAAGAAGTCTTCCAGGCAAGTAAAAATTTTTTACCTGCTCATTAAACTTACATAACTTTCCTAAGTCCGCTTAAACATTCCCGTTAACGTTTGAAGAATTCCGCCGACCAAGCCGGTTTTTTTATTCTCTAACGGCTTTTGTGCATTATTTTGGACAGGTTTCGCATTGTTACTTCCTGATTTTGCTCTGTTTTGATTAGCCGTTTTCTTTTTAACATGTTGCTGCCCCTTTCTTTGAGCAGGCTTATCCTGTTGCCGTGATTTTTCTGAATCAAACTTATTTTTATTATGTTTGCTCTTATCACTTTTGTGGTGATGCGGCTTGCCACTTTTATGATGCGGCTTATTGCCCTGGGCAGATTTTTTATGATGCGTCTTTTTCTTGCCTCTGCGTTCAATTCTTGCGGGCGCATTCGGTTTCAGCAACATCTCATTGGTAATTTTCGAGACTTCAATTTTATGCCCAATGTATTGCTCAATATCAGGCAAAGCCATGGCATAATCTTCACAGGCAAAGTTAATGGCAACACCACTTGCACCAGCACGCCCTGTACGCCCGATACGGTGCACGTAATCTTCTGCATCATTCGGTAAATCATAGTTAATAACTAAGCTAACGTCCTCAACATGCAGGCCACGTGCTGCGACATCGGTGGCCACGAGTACGCGTGTTTTACCAGCAGTAAAATCTTCCATAATGCGCAAACGTTTGTTCTGGGGTACATCACCCGATAACATCGCACCATTGATATTATTTGTTTTAAGATAAGCATCAATCTTTTCAGCTACACGCTTGGTATTGATGAAAATAACAATACGTTGATCATCGAGACTATTGAGTAAACCGAGTAACAATGGGATTTTTTCATCCATCGCGGGATAATAAACCGTTTGCGTTACCCGATCGGCGGTCACGTTTTCAGACTTAATCACCACTTCTTCGGGATCATTCATATGATCATACGCAAGCTCAGCCACGCGATGTGATAACGTGGCTGAAAATAACATGTTTAAACGTTTATCTGCATCCGGCATTCGGCGAATCAAATAGCGAATGTCATCAATAAAACCCAGATCAAACATGCGATCGGCTTCATCAAGGATTAAAACCTGAATTTGTTTTAAGTCGTATACACCTTGTTTAAAGTAATCAATGATACGGCCGGGCGTGCCAATCAATAAATCAACACCGTCGATAATCGCCTGCTTTTGAGTATCGTAGCCGGTGCCGCCAAAGACTGCGACATGCTTTAAACCGGTATATTTACCCAGCATTTCAGCATCTTTATGAATTTGCACGGCAAGCTCACGCGTCGGCGCAAGAACAATGCAACGAGGTTGATTCTTCTTTCGCGACTCCGGGGCAGGATTTTTTAACAGGTGCGCATAGGCAGCTAATAAAAAAGCGGCGGTTTTACCCGTCCCTGTTTGTGCCTGTCCCGCAATATCTTTACCTTGCAATGCAAACGGTAATGACTCAGCCTGAATCGGGGTGCAATAAGAAAAGCCTGATTCTTCAACACCTTGCAGCACTTCTGCGGGTAAATCAAAGCCGGAAAATTTTGTTGTGGTTAAATGTTGTTCGCTCATGGCGCGTAGTCTAACAGATATCGGCAAGATTAAACTTGAAATATGCGCTCGCTTAGGCTCAAATGGAGGTATAGATTTATTTCAAAACCGACTACAATCAAAAAAACAGAACGTCAACAGGAGACACTACCTTGAGCGACAAGATCGTATATGCCACAGATGACACTTTCGATGCCGAAGTTGTAAATGCAGAAGGGCCCGTATTAGTAGATTATTGGGCAGACTGGTGTGGCCCTTGCAAAATGATTGCCCCTATTCTCGACGAGATTGCAGAAGAGTATGCTGGCAAGCTTAAAATTACTAAACTCAATATCGATGAAAACCCTGCAACACCGCCTAAATTCGGTATTCGAGGTATCCCAACATTGATGATTTTCAAAAATGGTAGTGTTGAAGCAACAAAAGTCGGTGCAGTTTCAAAATCTCAGCTTGCCGCCTTTATTGATAGCAACCTTTAAGATATCTCAAAACGCCCGGCTTCCAGTTCTATTAAATTAAATATAGAACGATACACCGCGAAGCTGGACGTTTTTAAATTTTAATGCTACTGTTCATTACATAATTAATTTCAAACTTTTTAACCTTTTCGCTTCGCTCTAACAAATGCACTAGCGGATAATCTCAAAAAATACTTCAAAATAAACTTAAAAACCTGTACGCCGTAATTCCGCCTTTGCGCAACTCCGAATCGTACCCACTAAAAACTTAATACATCCACATAACCCACTAAAGAACTCTCAAATATGAATTTATCTGAACTTAAGAAAACCCCCGTCCCTGAACTCATTAATATTGCCTCTAATATGGGTATAGACAATCTGTCCCGCTCCCGAAAACAAGATATTATTTTTGCCATTTTAAAGTCCCATGCAAAAAAGGGTGAGGATATATATGGCGACGGTGTCTTAGAAATTTTACAAGATGGGTTTGGATTTTTACGTTCTGCAGATAGTTCATACCTTGCTGGCCCGGATGATATATATGTTTCCCCAAGCCAGATTCGCCGCTTTAACCTCCGCACGGGCGATACCGTTGCAGGAAAAATTCGTCCGCCAAAAGATGGCGAGCGTTATTTTGCTTTATTAAAAGTAAATGAAATTAACTTTGATTCCCCGGAAAACACCAAAAATAAAGTTTTATTCGAAAACTTAACCCCATTACACCCAAATGAGCGTCTTTTCCTCGAGACGGGAAATGGTAGTACAGAAGATATGACCGCACGTATCATCGACCTCACAGCCCCTATTGGTAAGGGTCAACGTGGTTTGATCGTATCTCCGCCTAAAGCGGGTAAAACAATGATGCTGCATGATATCGCTCATGCTATTACTAACAATAATCCTGACTGCCATTTAATCGTCTTATTGATTGATGAGCGTCCTGAAGAAGTCACCGAAATGTCACGCTCTGTGCGCGGAGAAGTCGTTTCTTCGACATTTGACGAGCCTGCAAGCCGTCATGTCCAGGTAGCAGAGATGGTTATCGAAAAAGCAAAACGCCTGGTTGAGCATAAAAAAGACGTCGTTGTTTTATTAGACTCCATTACCCGCCTTGCACGTGCTTACAACACCGTTATTCCATCATCCGGCAAGGTATTAACCGGTGGTGTTGATGCAAACGCCCTGCACCGTCCAAAGCGCTTCTTTGGTGCTGCACGTAATGTTGAAGAAGGCGGCTCCTTAACGATTCTGGCAACCGCCTTGGTTGAAACGGGCTCTCGTATGGATGATGTCATTTACGAGGAATTCAAAGGCACAGGTAATATGGAAATTCACCTGGATCGTAAAATTGCCGAAAAACGTCTCTATCCCGCTATTAATATCAGTCGCTCAGGAACCCGCCGCGAAGAATTACTCACCAAACCTGACGAACTGCAAAAAATGTGGATTCTACGCAAAGTAGTTCATGATATGGATGAAATTGGTGCCATGGAATTCTTACATGATCGCCTCAAGGCAACTAAAACGAATAACGATTTCTTTGATTCCATGAAACGCTAGAAAGCGAGGTTAGAATGAAAAAAGGGGATTTTTATCCCCTTTTTTGTGCCCGATGCTTATCCTGCCCCCCTCTCAAAAGTCAAGAATTCACTTCTCATAATAGCTAGATAAATTGTGTGCAATTTTTGACAACGTGTAACAAATCGAACATCATAAATACATGATATAAATTGATTAAGGGCTTAAGCAAATGTCTGATATTTCAGTAAATCATATTGATTTTGAAGAATGGTCAACACTCGCATCTTCTGATCCTCAAAAATTTGAACAATTACGCCAGGAAAAAATATCGAACTTTATTGAGAGTGCAACCCAGGAGCGGCAACAACGGTTGCAAGGGTTGCAGTGGCAAATTGATTGCACCAGAGAACGCCACAAAGGATCAACCAGGGCATCTTGTCTCGCAATATCAAAGCTAATGTGGCAAACATTTGAACAACTGTCTGCCATGATTCAAGCCCAGGCCATAAATGAACCGCTTGCAGATAAACCGGTTGACGCAGCCAACGTCATTCCTTTCCCAAATCGTTAAAAAAGTCCTCTCCCGGACGATTAATGCTTGCTGCTGGACGGGGTTTTCCGTATGATCGCCCGTCCAATAATGTGCATGGTGCTGATTTGAGAGAATCTTAATCAGAAAGCGATGTGCTGCTTAAACTAGAGGTCTTTTAAAATGAAAGCTGATACTCACCCAGCATACGAAGCAATTACGGTTACTTGCAGTTGTGGTAACGTTTTTGAAACTCGTTCTGCGAGCTGTAAGGATCAAACGATTGAAGTTTGTTCGCAATGCCACCCTTTCTTCACCGGTAAACAGAAATTATTAGATACTGCGGGACGTGTTGACAAGTTCAACCAGAAGTACGGCAAAAAATAATTTGTCATGCTTTACCTTATGTATGTAAAACAAAAAGCGTCCAATTGGACGCTTTTTGCGTTTATAGCGCTTGGTAGTTTTACCTCGCCAATTTATGCAGATAACTGCAGCCCCGGCTCATTTCAAGAAACGCTGGAAGTCGCCCATGTTTATGATGGCGACACCATAAAACTCGTGGACGGGCGAAAATTACGGCTTATCGGTATCAATACCCCTGAACGAGGTCGTGACGGTAAAAAAGACCAGCCCTTTTATCTTGACGCCAAAAATCAGCTTCAACAAATTATCCATAAAAACAATAATCGCGTTAAAGTCGTGTATGGGAAAGATCAACGTGATCGCTACAAACGCTGGCTTGCACATATTTTCACTCCCGATAATAAAAATATTGCCGCGACACTCATTAAAACGGGCATGGGTTTTACCATTGCGATTCCACCCAACATTCAGTTTTTAAAGTGCTATCAGGATGCAGAACTTGATGCCAAAAAACATAAACGCGGGATATGGAATCATCAATACAGTAGGGCCATCCCGGTAAATTTATTAAAGAGTACTACAAGTGGGTTTCAGCAAGTCAAAGGTATCGTACAACGTGTTGCTGAAAGCCGTAGCTCTTTTTGGTTAAACCTAAATTCCAAATTTGCTTTACGAATTCTTAAAAAAGATCTCACTTACTTTTCAAAATATCACCCCAAAGATTTACTAAGAAAACAAGTCATTGCCCGCGGTTGGATATACAAAAGAAAAAATGAACAACGCATGACGATCCAGCACCCCGCAGCACTAAAAATACAAAACACTGACTAGAACAATATCAACTGCTACACTTAGCAACCTGATTTAAAATTTATTGTCGTAGCGACGACATGGCTATAAGCATTATACCTTTGAGACAGAAAGGCTAAAACGAAATATGACCGACAAAAAACTCACCGCAGAAGAACTCAAACTATCAGCACTTGATTACCATGAGAATCCCTCTCCTGGAAAAACGGCAACCGCCTTAACCAAACCCTGTGATACTCAGCATGATCTTAGCCTTGCTTATACACCGGGCGTTGCTGCGCCTGTGCGTGCTATTGCAGAAAATGAGGAAGCTGCTTATCAATACACGAACAAAGGTAACTTAGTTGCAGTCGTTACAGATGGTTCTGCGGTTTTAGGTTTAGGCAACGTTGGTGCCTTAGCAGGCAAACCCGTTATGGAAGGTAAGGCCGTTTTATTTAAAAAATTTGCTGATATTGATGTTATGGATATTGAAGTAGATGCAGATTCAGTTGAGGACTTTGTCAAAACCGTTAAAAATATTTCACCAACCTTTGGCGGTATTAACCTTGAAGACATTGCTGCGCCCCGTTGCTTTGAAATTGAAAAGGCGCTCAAAAAAGAACTTAACATTCCCGTATTTCATGATGATCAACATGGTACCGCGATCATCATTGCTGCCGGATTATTAAACGCACTTGAGATCAGTGGTCGTGTAATAGAAAAAGCGCATATTGTTTGCCTTGGTGCGGGTGCTGCCGGCATCGCTGCCATGCGTATGTTAAAAAGTCTTGGCGCAAGAAAAATTTATCTGGTTGATCGTAAAGGCGTTGTTTATAACGGTCGCGATGGTGTTAATCAATATAAAGAAGAGTTTTCGCGTGAATCATCTCGCCGAACGTTAGCTGATGCTATGAAAGGCGCAGATGTTTTCATTGGTGTCTCTGGCCCTAATCTTTTAAAACCTGAAGTACTGGAAACAATGGCAGAAAACCCCATCGTATTTGCTTTGTCAAACCCTGATCCTGAAATCAATCCTGAACTGGCGATGAAAACACGCGATGACATTATTTTAGCAACAGGCCGTAGTGATTATCCAAACCAGGTCAATAATGTTTTAGGTTTTCCGTTTATATTTCGCGGCGCCTTAGATGTAAGAGCAACCTGTATTAATACAGAAATGCAAATTGCGGCAGTAAAAGCGTTAGCAGAATTAACCAGGCAAGCAACTCCGCAAAGCGTTGTTGACGCATACGCGGTTGATCAACTTGAATTTGGTAAAGATTATATTATTCCAAAACCTTTTGACCCCCGCCTGAAGGATTTTGTACCGAAGGCGGTTGCAGAAGCTGCAGTTGATACCGGCGTAGCTAAAGATCGTTAAGCTAACTTTGATTAAGCAGCAGCTCAACTTCTGCCAAATCTGCGCGTTGCATAGGCTTACCATCAACCGGACTTAACGGAATCTTTCTTTGTTTTGGAAGAAAGACCAATAATTCAACACGAACATCGTCAACAATAAATTCATAGGTTGAGAAAGTTTCGAAATCATCGATGCTTACACGCAAACGCCTCTCACCAAGTACACAGGGAATATTTTTATCCTGAAAATAAAAACCAATACTTTCTACCGTTTCAGCAAAAACATGAAGTCTTATAACGGAATGCATATCAGCTGTTCCACTTAATACACTACCGACTAAGCGCGGATTAAACTTGATAAGAAACTGCATGGCTTCAATCGCAATTTCACGTAATAAACTGAGTTGTTCTGGCTGCGAGGTTGAACGAAAAAGACGTTGGTACTCACTCAAAGCCGATTCTATTTCAGAATTATTTGGCAAACTTTGAGTATCTTTGACGCCAAGCTGATGTGCGGCTTTTTGTTTAGCCGCATAAAAATCCCGGCTACCACTTTCAAGTAATACTTGTGCAGCTCTTTGCGCTAACTGCTGACGCATATGATCATGGTCACGCTGCGACATAAATAAAACACCTTTTTACAAAATTAAAAAATATCTTCTATTATATCAGCAGCCGGGGCTTGATTTGCTTTGCCGGCTCGTCCCTGACCGACAAATTCTGTTTGCTCCGTTGGAACCTGATTCTCTAAAAAGAATTCAAAGATAGCATTTTTAGTTGTTGCGTTTGCAAGTTTTCCTGTCTTAGGATCAATTCTCGCCGAAACTAAACCAGGAGGTTGCTTGAGCTCTTTTTCCTCAACACCTTGCAGTGAATCACGCATATAGTCTATCCACATTGGTAAGGCCGCACGAGCACCTGTTTCCCGCTCACCTAAGGGCCTGGGGTTATCAAAACCCACCCACGCAATCGTTGCCAGGTCCGAATTAAAACCAGTGAACCAGGCATCTCTCTGATCGTTTGTTGTACCCGTTTTACCCGCAAGATCTTTTCGCCCAATAACTAACGCGCCTCGCCCTGTTCCTTTGCGGATAACATCACGCATCATGGTATTAATAATAAAAGCCGTTTGAGGAGATATAACTTGCTTAGCTAACTTCAAATATTTAGGGCCCTGCAGCACTTGTAAGCGCTCTTGCTCACTCATTGTAGAAAGAATTGACTCACTAATATTTTCTGGCAATGGCTCAGTGTTTTTTTCCTCAGCAATCTTTATATCCAGGTTATCAGTTACTTTGCTTTCAGCCTCTTCATTAATATCTTTTTCTGTTTCCCGACACGCGGCACACACCTGTTCAGGTTCAGCCATGAAAATAATTTCATCTTTTGAGCCTACAATATAATCAATAAAATAAGGTTCAACACGATAACCACCATTAGCAAAGACAGCATAGCCTTGTGACAGATCATAAGGGGTTAAAGAACCACTGCCTAAAGCAAGTGACAAATTACGCGGCAACATTTTGCTGGTAAAGCCAAACTTTTTAACATATCGAATGGCATAACCTATACCAATGTCACGTAATAAACGAATCGAAACAAGGTTACGCGATTTTATTAAGGCTAAACGTAAACGCGTATCACCATAGAACTTCCCACTATAATTTTCCGGACGCCAGGTACCTTCTAATCCAGGCGCATTAAAAACAACGGGGGCATCAGCTACAATACTTGCCGCGGTATAACCTTTATCCAGTGCTGCAGTATATATAAAAGGCTTAAAACTTGAGCCGGGTTGTCGTTGTGCCTGGATAACACGATTAAATTTGCTACCCGAATAATAATCAAATCCACCATTAAGCGCTTCAACGGCGCCGTCTTCCGGATTAAGTGAAACCAGTGCGCCACCGACGGTCGGCTTTTGTGCTAACCAGCTGCAACCTGGTTTTGCAGAAGGGACAGTATAAATAATATCCCCCTCTTTTAACCTGTCGTGCACCGAAGTTAATTCTCCTTCGACAGTATTATCGTCAATATAAGTGCGAGCCCACTTTACCTGTTCCCAGGGCAAATAAACTATTTTATTTTCTGCAGTATAGGCATAAGCTTCTTCATCATTAACCTGAAACACCAGTGATGGAACCAAAGTGCCATAACTTGATATTTTATTTAACTCTTTTCGCCAAACATCGAATTCATCCAGCTCGGCAATATCGTTAGCGACTTCAGATTGACTTTTCTTTTCAACAACAAAGCCGGCTTCATCTGTTCCCTGAGGATCCATTTTTAAATCAAAAAAACCAATATGCCCGCGGTAACCATGTCGACGATCATACTCAAGCAACGCTTTTCGTAATGCTTTGTTTGCAGCACGTTGTCGATTGGCATTGACGGTTGTATAAACACTATAGCCACCGGTATACGCGTCTGAGCCATACCGGTTAACCATTTCATTTCGCACCATTTCCGCAATATAAGGTGCTTCAAGTTCAATATCCTGACCATGTACTTTTGCCAGATCAGATGAACCAAGTGCATGCCTGTACTCTTCATCACTGATAAAGTTTAATAAGTGCATTCGTCCCAGCACATAGTTTCGGCGTTGCAATGCACGCTCCGGATTGTTAACCGGGTTATAACTTGAAGGGGCTTTTGGTAAACCGGCCACCATGGCAAATTCAGCAATACTCAGATCCTTAATATCTTTACCATAATAAACCTGTGATGCCGCAGCAAAACCATAAGAACGTTTTCCTAAATAAATCTTATTTAAATACAGCGCAAGAATTTCCTCTTTTGTTAAAAAACCCTCAATTTTTAACGCCAGAAAAATTTCATTTAACTTTCGCAAGTACGTTTTTTCACGGCTGAGGAAAAAATTTCGTGCCACTTGCATGGTAATGGTACTACCGCCTTGCCCCTTTTTACCTGTTTTGACTAAATGAACAACTGCGCGCAGGATACCTTGATAATCCACCCCAGGGTGCTCAAAAAAGCGATCGTCTTCTGCCGCTAACACCGCATTAATCAAATGTTGTGGAAATTCATCATAATTTAATGGTGAGCGCTTCATTTCGCCAAACTCAGCAATCAATTCACCCCCCTTTGCATACACCCGTAAAGGAACCTGTAGCTGCACCTCTTTTAACGCCTGAATGCTCGGTAACCGGGGAGAAAGGTAAAAATAAGCCCCGCCAAAAAAGAGGCCGGCTAAAAGAACCCCAATCAAGGTAAAAGTTATGAGAACTGTGACCGATTTCTTAAAAAATAACTTCATATATCCACGCTATATTATTATGGTTGTGCCCAATGTGCCGATAATAGTGCACAGGCGGAAGTATATGGGCTCGAGGAAAAGCTGTCACGTTCAATTGTAATTTTTCATTATATGTCCTATAGTTGTCCACACAACCTAATGTATTATGTAATTAACAGCCGTAACTATATGCAAAATAAAGAAAAATACGGAACTCGAACCCCAAATAGGTGTTGATTTAAAATTATGAGTCTTGGTGATTTTTTTAAACAGAAACAACCCGCCATTTTAGGGTTGGATATCAGCTCTACCGCGATTAAGTTGCTGGAACTCGGTAAAAATGGCGATAACCTGCGTGTTGAAAGCTACGCAGTTGAACCCCTGCCTGCTAATTCTGTTATTGAAAAAAATATTGCCGATGTAGAAGCTGTAGGAGAAGCAATCAAACGTGCTGTTAAGCGCTCTGGCTCGCGCACAAAATTAACCGCAGTCTCTGTAGCCGGTTCTGCTGTTATTACTAAAGTTATTTCCATGCCCGGCTCCCTTTCCGACGATGAAATGGAGCAACAAATTGAACTCGAAGCAGATCAATATATTCCATATCCTTTAGAGGAAGTTAACCTCGATTTTGAAATCATTGGGCCATCAGAGAATGAGCCCGAAAAAATTGATGTGCTGCTTGCTGCCTCGCGTAGTGAGAATGTCGACATTCGTGTTGCTGCCCTTGAGCTGGCAGGATTAAAAGCAAAAATTGTCGATATCGAAGCCTATGCGATGGAAAATGCGCTATCACTCATTGTACCTCACTTACCTGATCAGGGCGCCGATAAAACTATTGCTATTGTTGATGTTGGCGCGACCATGACAACACTTAATGTCATGCATGACTGCAAAACCATCTATACCCGGGAACAGGTTTTTGGCGGCAAACAATTAACCGAAGAAATTCAACGCCGCTATGGTTTATCGTATGAAGAAGCCGGTATGGCTAAACGTCAGGGCGGTTTACCCGACAACTACATACCCGAAGTGCTCGAGCCTTTTAAAGAAGCAATGACGCAACAAGTCAGCCGTTCTTTACAGTTTTTCTATGGTTCAAGCCAATACGATAACGTTGATCACATTGTGCTCGCCGGCGGCAGTGCAATGATGCTGGGCATTGATGAAATGGTAGCAAATAAACTGGGTATTCATACTTCGGTTGCTAATCCTTTTACCAATATGACCCTGGCTCCGAGAATAAAAACGCAAAGTTTAAGCAATGATGCGCCCGCTCTCATGGTTGCAGCAGGACTTGCCATGAGGAGTATCGTTTAATGGCAACACTTAATTTACTTCCGTGGCGCGAAGAAAGACGAAAAGAGCAACTACGCCAATTCCTTACCATAATGGGGTTGTCAGTCGTTTTAATGTTACTGCTAATTTTAGCCGTGCACTTACACTACGGCCGCTTGATTAGTGCACAGGAAGCACGCAATAGTTTTTTAAAAAGTGAAATCACGGCCGTTGAAAAGAAAATTCGTGAAATCAATAGCTTGGCGAAAGAAAAAAAGCGTTTACTGGCGCGCATGGAGGTTATCCAGCAATTACAGCGTAATCGTCCCAGCATTGTTCACTTATTCGAAGAAATGGTTAAGGTCATCCCTGAAGGCATCTATATAGAAAGTCTCAAGCAGTCAGGTAAAAACTTAACTATAAAAGGCGTTGCACAATCTAATGCTCGAATCTCCGCTTATATGCGAAATATTGATAACTCAGCCTGGCTAACCAAACCGCAGCTGAATGTGATTGAGAAAAAAGGCCAGGCAAAAAAAGGCAGTGGGCGCAGCTTTATTTTAAAAGCAGAACAATTAGCACAAGCTAAAAAATAACAAAGCATAGACTTTCATTATGGCAGATATTGATCTTAACAATTTAGACTTTAGTAATGTTGGCTCCTGGCCAATAGCCGTTAAGGCTGTGCTTATCGTTATCGTTGCTCTGGCCGTACTGGCACTCGGTTATTTTCTTGATATTCAGGCACAACAAGACAACCTGGCCCGGATTATAAAAGAAGAGCAAACCATAAAAGAAGATTTTGAATTAAAACAACTAAAAGCATCTAACCTCGATGCCTATAAAGCACAAATGATTGAAATGGAAGATTCATTTGGCGCCATGATTCGCCAACTTCCCAGCAAAACTGAAGTTGAAGATTTACTGGTTGATATATCTCAAACCGGGCTGGCCAGTGGCATTGAGTTTCAGCTGTTTAAGCCACTCGCAGAAAAACATATAGAATTTTATGCCGAACTACCCATCACATTAAAAATGAGCGGCACTTACCATCAGTTTGGTGCTTTTGTTAGTGGTATTGCGGCATTGCCCCGTATTGTCACGCTGGAAAATATTTCTATCGTCGGCGGAAGAGATAAGAAAAAAGCATTAACCATGGACGTTACCGCGAAAACATATCGTTACCTGGATGAAAGTGAAGTTTCAGGAAAACGTAAAAAACGTAGAAAATAAACGCTAAATAATTCTTTAAAGAGTAGAGCAAGGCATACACCGTATGGCAAATGAAATAAACATACCATCACAAAATTTTACCTTCGCAATTACGCCTGCGATTAAAGTTGTGTGTTTATGCCTGCCTGTACTATTAACGGCGTGTAGCAGTGACAATACCAGCGATCTGCGTGAATACGTTGCCAGTATAAAAGCACGACCAGCGGGACGGGTAAAACCTTTGCCTGAAATTACGCCTTATGATACTTACTTATACCAAGTGGAACACCTTCGTGATCCTTTTACTGCTTATGTTGCAAAGGCAGAAACCAGTCTCGATATAAATGAAAAAGGCCTGCACCCGGACTTAAACAGAAAACGCGAAGAGCTTGAGCAATACAGTCTGGACTCGCTCAACTTTGTCGGCCATATTGAAAAAAATAATCAAACCTGGGCTTTAATAACGGCACCCGATAACATCATTTATCGGGTCCAGCCTGGAAATCACATGGGTTCAAACTATGGCAAGATACTCGCCATTACAGAAGATTCAATCATTATAAACGAAATCATTCCCAATGGTGTGGGAGGATGGACTGAGCGTAAAGCTTCACTCGAATTGAGTGAGTAGTTCAAGACGGAGATTCGCCATGCAAAATATAATAAGCAACTTTATCCAACAATCTAAGCAAAACTTCATCAGTTTGTGCTTCATCGTGCTAATGGCAAACCCTATCGCCGCAGCTGCAAAAACAAATACACTTTCTGAAATAAACTACACCGCATTGCCTGGTGATCAGGTTGAAATCAGGATCTCGATGGATAATCCTGCGGTTGAACCCGGAAGTTTTACTATAGATAGCCCGGCGCGCATTGCATTTGATTTTCCTGACACAAAAGTGAAACTCCCCAGCCGTTCTCAAAATATTGGTGTTGGTGTTGTACGCAGTATGAATATCGTTGAAGCAGGTGGTCGTTCGCGTGTGGTATTAAATTTATCCAAGCTCGTGTCCTACCAAACCTTTGTTGATGGCAATGATATTGTTGTCACCCTGGGTAAAAACTCGGCCGGTACAAAAGCCGCTGCTAAAATTAATGCGGTTAACTCTGCATCTGTCGAGCCAGAAAAAAACATTAAAAATATTGATTTTCGTCGAGGCGAAAAAGGGGAAGGCCGTATTATCCTTGATCTGGCCGATCCTAATACTTCTGTCGACTTAAAAACACGCGGCGAAAAAATTACCGTCGTGATTAAAGATAGCGCAATATCCAGTGAGCTAGAACGCCGACTTGATGTTATAGATTTTGCTACTCCTGTCAGCACAATTGATGCATTTAATCAGGGTGGTAATGTCAAAATAATTATTAAAGCCATTGGCGATTTTGAGCAAATAGCCTACCAGGCAGATAACTCATTCACTATAGATGTTAAACCTATCGTTGCACTTAGCGCAGCAGAAAAGCAGAAAAATAAATTTGCCTTTAAAGGTGAACGACTATCCCTCAATTTTCAAAATATCGAGGTGCGAGCCGTTTTACAGCTCATTGCAGATTTTACCGATAAAAATTTAATCACCAGCGACACCGTGAAAGGCAATGTTACTTTACGTTTGAAAAATGTCCCCTGGGATCATGCATTAGATATTATTTTACGCAGTAAAGGTTTAGCCAAGATTGAAGATGGTAATGTTATTTCCATCGCACCTGCTGAAGAAGTCGCTGCACGTGCAAAACTCGATGAAACGATTGACGCACAGGCGCCTCTCATTAGCGAAAGTATTCAGGTCAATTATGCCAAGGCCTCTGACCTTACAGCACTGCTTAAAACAAAAGACAATTCGCTTTTATCTGAGCGGGGCAGCGTAGGTGTTGATCAACGGACCAATAAATTACTAATACGTGATACCGCAAAAAACATTGACGCCATAACCGCCCTGGTGCTTGAGCTAGACATCCCCGTAAAACAAGTACTGATTGAATCGCGGGTGGTGCTCGCAACAAATGATTTTAGCAAAGAGCTGGGTGTTCGATTTGGTGTGAGTAATATTCGAGACACACGAAATCCTGCCGCAGGAACGAACAGCAAAGGTGAGGTAAGCGTTGTTGGCGGCGGCCATCCAGAAACACGATCTTTGACAACAAATGTCTTAAACCGGGAAACTCTTGACTATCAATATCCTGGCCTTTATAACGTCAATCTTCCTGCCAACAATTTGGCCGCTACCGCAGGAAAAATTGGACTCGCTTTTGCTAATTTGCCTATGGGAACGCTATTAGATTTGGAATTATCCGCAGCACAAGCCGAAGGTAAATCAGAAACGGTTTCCAGCCCCCGAATTATTACTTCAGATCAGGAAAAAGCCGTCATTGAAACCGGTACTGAAATTCCTTACCAGGAAGCTTCATCAAGTGGTGCCACTACCGTCGCATTTAAAAAAGCCGTACTTAAGCTTGAAGTGACGCCACAAATCACACCGGATGACCGCGTCATTATGGATTTAAAGGTAAATAAAGATAACCCTGATTTTGCCAACGTTGTCTTGGGCGTTCCGCCGATTAATACCCAATCGGTAGAAACAAAGGTTCTGGTTGATAATGGTGAAACCGTTGTTCTCGGTGGTGTTTACGAGCAAACCAAGAGCAACCAGGTGAACCGTGTACCTTTCTTTGCTGACTTACCCATTATTGGTGCTTTATTCCGTAATAAGTTTGAGCAAAATGATAAATCAGAATTACTGATATTTGTCACGCCAAAAATTCTTAAAGAAGGATTACAGCTTTAATTTTTACAAAGCCTAAATCCAAATTTAATTATACAATGGCAAAAAATATAAATATTTTTCTGGTAGGGCTTATGGGGGCAGGTAAAACCACCATAGGACGACAAATTGCGAATGAATTATCTTTAGATTTTTTTGACAGCGACCATGAGATCGAAAATCGAACTGGTGTAACAATCACTCATATTTTTGATATTGAAGGCGAAGCGGGTTTTCGCAAACGTGAAACCGCGATGCTGGATGAATTAACAGAAAAAAAAGGCATCGTTTTAGCCACCGGCGGCGGGGCTATTCTTAAGCCTGAAAACCGCCAGTTTCTCATGTCGCGGGGCACAACCATATACCTTTATGCCAATATTGATACGCTGGTTGAACGTACCTCAAAAGATCGCAACCGGCCACTACTGCAGACAGACGATCCACGACAAAAACTACAGGAACTCTTTGATATTCGTGATCCATTGTATCGTGAAACAGCGGATATTATTATCGATACGGGCAAAGATAGCGTGCGTCTGGCAATAAAAGAAATTCTCGAAAAACTCAGGGAATCTTAAAATACCTGCGAATTAAAACGCACATATTAAAGATAAAAAAAGCACGTCACATTCTTTTTCTGTTTCATTTATAATCTAGTATTGAATAGAGTCATGAGTTATAAAATGAAGACATTACACGTTGAACTTGGTGCGAATGGTGAGCGCGACTACCCCATTTACATTGGCCAGGACTTACTCTCAAAACCCGAGCTGGTTGAACCCCATGTAATGGGTTCACAAATTATGATTGTCAGCAATGAAACCGTTGCTCCCATTTACCTGGAAAAAGTTAAACACGCTTTTGCAAAGTTCGATTGCCATAGCGTTATCCTGCCTGATGGCGAGCAATACAAAAACCTCACCGAGCTCAATACGATTTTTGATGCCTTGCTCAGCGCAAAATTTGATCGCACCTGCACCCTTGTTGCATTAGGCGGCGGCGTCGTGGGTGATATGACGGGATTTGCCGCAGCAACTTATCAACGCGGCGTTAACTTTATTCAGATTCCAACGACCCTGCTGGCACAGGTTGACTCTTCCGTCGGCGGAAAAACCGGCGTTAATCACCCTCTTGGTAAAAATATGATCGGCGCATTCCATCAACCGCGCTGTGTTATTGCAGATTCTGATACATTAAATACATTAGAAGATAATCAATTAAGCGCCGGCGTGGCAGAAGTTATTAAATACGGCTTAATTCGGGACATTAATTTTATCGAGTGGCTGGAAAAAAACATGCATAAAGTTTTAGCCCGCGATGCTGAAACGTTGTCTTACGCCATTGAATTTTCCTGTCGCTGTAAAGCAGAAATTGTTGCCGCCGACGAAAAGGAAGGGGGTGTTCGCGCACTGCTTAACCTGGGCCACACCTTTGGCCACGCAATTGAAACCAGCTCAGGTTACGGAAAGTGGTTACACGGCGAAGCCGTGGCAACCGGCATGTTAATGGCCGCTGATTTATCCATGCGCTTAGGAAACCTGACAGAAAAAGAAGTTGAGCGGGTAGATAATTTACTCGACATGTCAATGTTACCGACCCGGGCCCCTCACCACATGGACTATGAACACTTTATTGAACTGATGATGGTCGATAAAAAAGCGCGCAATGGAAAAATTAATTTTATTTTATTTAATCAATTAGGCGACGCCATGATCACAAATGAGTTTTCAGATGATCTATTGCGTGAGACCATCGAAGCGCACCGCGCCATTGAACCGGAATAAAAAGGATAAAGATGAATGTCAGAACTTGCTCCCTACGCTGCAAATAATGAATCATCTTTAGGCCGCCGTTACCCTGAAGACATCCCCAGGCACCGCAGTGAGTTTCAGCGCGATCGGGATCGTATTATTCACTCAACCGCCTTCCGTCGCCTTGAGTATAAAACCCAGGTTTTTGTTAATCACGAAGGTGACTTATTCCGCACCCGGTTGACTCACTCCATCGAAGTTGCGCAAATGAGTCGAACCATCGCACGCGCGCTACACCTGAATGAAGACTTAAGTGAAGCGATTGCACTGGCCCATGATCTTGGTCATACCCCATTTGGCCACACCGGCCAGGATGCGCTAAACGCCTGCATGAAAGACTACGGCGGCTTCGAACACAATCTGCAATCACTGCGCGTAGTGGACGAACTTGAAGAAAAATATGCAAACTTCAATGGCCTCAACCTCACCTTTGAAAGCCGTGAAGGTATTCTAAAACATTGCTCAATAAAAAATGCCGAACAACTGGGTGATGTCGGCAAACGCTTTATTAATAAAACTCAGGCGAATATCGAAGCACAAATGGTTAATCTTGCCGATTCAATCGCTTATAACAGCCATGATGTTGATGACGGGCTACGTTCAGGTTTTATCACCATTGAGCAATTACGTGAAACGCAGTTCTTCCAGTCACTCTATGCAAAAGTCGAAAAACAATACCCTAGGCTTGACGATAAACGAACAATTTATGAAATTGTTCGCCGTATGATCGATGAACAAATAAAAGATTTAATTGCTGAAAGTGCGATTAAAATAGAACAGGCTAATCCGCAGTCCATTACCGATATTCGAAATAACAAAGAAAGCCTTATAGCATTTAGTAACAACATGTATGAAATGCATCTTGAGCTTAAACGTTTTCTTCGGGAAAATTTATACCGACATTACCGGGTACACCGCATGAGCCATAAAGCGGGAAATGTCATCAGCAAACTCTTCCAGGCATTGTTAAATGATCTGCGCTTAATGCCACCCGAGTATAAAAACAAAGCGCGGCAAGAAGAAGAAAAAAATGGTGACAGCGGACGCGCCCGCATTGTTTCCGATTATATTGCAGGCATGACCGATCGCTATGCCATAAAAGAATATAAACGTATTTTTGACCCAACTGAGTTAACCTGACAGGTATCAGTTACTATGCGTGTATATATGCAAATACCGGCACTTGATGATAAGCCCCCTCGTTATTATCAATTGTTATTATTAGAAGACCTGATTGATGGCTGGACATTAGTACGGGAATGGGGACAACAAGGCCGCTCGGGGCGGGTAAAACGTGATCATTTCGAAAATTATGAAAGCGCTCAAAATGCCTTATTGCGCGTTCGTGATTCACAATTAAAGCGGGGCTTCAAAGTTGTTTTTATGCAAGGTCAAGGGCAACCTGACCAGGTTATAAATCAGGGATAAAACGTTATGACAAATGATTCATCAAACTATAACCTCTCAAATATGGATGAGCTTAGCCGCACCGAACCACCCTATCTTGGTGCCTATGGATTAAGTGAAGCCCCTTTTTCAGAGCAACATGATGATCGTTTTTTATTCTTAACGCCCGAACTAAACGAACAACTCGACTTACTTAAACATTACACCCAATACGGCAACTTATTACTGATCGTTAAAGGGGAGCGAGGTATAGGGAAAAGCAGCCTTAAATACCGCTTTATTGATACTGCGCAGGAAGAATGGCAAATATGTGAAATTCAGGCCAACACCATGATGGCCTCAGGCATTCTGCTTAAAGACATTGCCGCAGGTTTTGGTATTACGGAGCCGCCACATGATGCGCCCGTTTTATTTGAAGTTTTAAGCTCGCAGCTGGAATACCTTCACAAAGAATCCTATGAACCCATTTTAATTATTGATGATGCACACGAATTACCACAAGAGGCACTGCAATCATTACTTTACCTTGCTGAACATCATTCAAACCAGCAAACAGCATTACGCATTATCTTATTCTGTGAACCAGAAATTGATACCATGCTGGAAGATCCATCGATTAACTCTTTAAAAGATCGAGTCACTCATAGCATTGATATTCCTGCATTAAGTGAAATGCAAGTCGCAGAATATTTACGCCACCGTTTAGCCGTTGCAGGTTTTGATGGCAGCAGTCCTTTTACACCTGCGCTTATCCATAAAATTTTTACTACAAGCAAAGGTGTACCCGCTAAAATTAACGAGTCTGCACACAAAAATTTATTAGATGACAGCGAACCGGGACTTAGTGAAGAAGTGGATGAAATCGAAGAAGAACTTGTTCCAACCCCCACCTTATATACATTAAAAAATATTCTAATCGGCGGTTTTGCGCTCGTAATTATATTTACCACTTTGTTTTTTCAGGATGACATCAATCAATTATTTGAAGCGCCGGTAATAGCTACAGATGACATCGAAAAAGATAATGTATCAGACAATAAAATTATAAGAAATGAAAATAAAACGGCTGATGCAGGCGCGGCAAAAAAAGAAAAAACCATAGAGTTAAACCTGGACAAAGAAGAACAAGATAACAGCCCGGAAAAACCGGCTGAAATAAAAGACAACAAAGTACAACAGGTTGAAAAGCAACCAGCACCTGAAATAAAAGAAGTTGCTGAAGCTAAACCCTTACTGGAATTAATCTCGGTCAATCCAAGTCCGGTAGCAACAAGCAAACAACGACAAATTATTTCTATTAGCGGCACAGGTTTTCACAAACGACAAAAAGTAAAAGTAAGCTGGACAGGAAACGAAAAAATACTGTCCCCCAACCAGGTTAATGTAACCAGTGACAACTATATAAATTTAATCCTTAATGTTGGTACAGAAACCGATACATGGAGCGTTACTATTACCGACCCGGAACTCAATATAACGTCAAACACAATTAGCTTTAATGTTATTGCTGCTACAGAAACGAAAACCCAAACCAGCAAGACAAAAGTTAAAACAACCTTAGAAAAAAATAATGGTTTTTATGGGCACCAGTGGATTAGCCAACAAAATAAGAATCATTTTACCCTGCAACTGCTGGGAAGCTTTAATAAAACAACACTAACAAGCTATTTAAAAAAGTTTTCCCTAAAAAACGATGCGGCAATTTTCACAAGATCGCTGCAAGGAAAAACATGGTACACCTTAATTTATGGCCGTTACCCAACCAAAACGGCAGCTCAAGCTGCAGCAAAAACATTACCCAAAGGCATGGCAAAAACATGGGCGCGTTCTTTCTCAAGCATTACCCCAACGCTTGAAAAACCAAAAATACTAACGCAAATAGAAAAAGAACCTGCTTCCGCAACAAACCGTATTCCGGAAAACAAAGAGGGCTGGCTGTGGAGTCAGGATCCTCGACATTACACGTTGCAACTGACAGCAGGTACCAACAAACAGGCAATCCAATCCTATATTTCTCGCCATAAACTACAGGGCAAAGCAGCCTATTTTCACCACTTAAGAGAAGGTAAAGATTGGTATATTTTAATTTATGGCCGTTTCCCGGATTATTCAAAAGCAAAACAAGCAATTAAGCAGTTGCCCGATGCCATACAAAAAACACGCCCCTGGGCGCGTAGTTTTGGTGCTATTCACTCAGAATTAAACTAAGCTCCCGCCTCTCTTTTTGATGATCTGTACAAAGCCGTAAATTATTGTTTTCTAGAGCTTATTTCCACATCAGCTTTAGGTTTTTTTCGGCTCCAAACTTACAGTAAAACCCTTCTTTTATGGATTGAAGCAAAACGCCTCTCCTTGTATACTGCTTGGCCATTTCTCTCAGCGTTTCCGCTGGGACTTTTCAACAAAATGGACTAAATTTAGGCAGTTTGTCGCTCCAGAAGACAAGCTCCGATTGGCTACGATACAGCGATATTATTACGTTAAGACGATTATCCGGTGAAGAAGATAGTGACTAAAAAGACAAATAACCCCGAATCTATACAGGCGAATTATTCCGGCATGAATGGTGGACTTTATCGCCCTGAATTTGAGCGCGATAACTGTGGTTTTGGCCTCATGGCACAAATGGATGGCAAACCAAGCCATTGGCTACTCAAAACCTCGATTGACGCCCTTGCTCGCTTAACCCACCGTGGTGCTGTTGCCGCTGATGGTAAATCCGGTGATGGTTGTGGACTATTACTGAAAAAACCCGACGCTTTCCTGAAAGCCGCCGCATCAAGTCTAAATATCGATTTATCTGAGCTTTATGCTGTGGGCATGATCTTTCTCAATACGGATGAAAAACTCGCCGCAACTGCCCGTACGTTATTAGAAACCGAATTAAGTAAGGAAGGACTTACTATCGCAGGATGGCGTGTTGTCCCTACCAACAAATCTGCATGTGGAGAAGAAGCGTTAAAATCGCTGCCTCAAATTGAGCAACTCTTTGTTAATGCTGCCGAAGGCATGGACAAAACAGCCTTTGAACGCCACCTCTATATTGCGCGTCGCCGGACTGAAAAAGCGCTCGAAGCAAGCGATACAACCTTTTATGTTCCCAGCCTTTCGTCCTCTGTTATTTCATACAAAGGGCTGGTTACGCCAGAACATCTTCCTAATTTTTATGAAGATTTAAACGATGAAAGCTTTGAAACAGCACTCGCGGTTTTCCACCAACGCTTTTCCACTAACACCTGGCCGCAATGGCGTTTGGCACAGCCTTTCCGCTACTTAGCGCATAATGGCGAAATCAACACCGTACAGGGTAATCGAAACTGGTCGGTAGCGCGTGGTCATAAATTCGAATGCCCGGATATTCCAATGGAAGATGTCCGCCCGCTCGTTTCAATGAGTGGTTCCGATTCAAACTCCATGGACAATATGCTCGAAGCCTTACTTGCAGGCGGCGTAAATATTTTCCGTGCCATGCGCTTGCTCGTTCCCCCCGCCTGGCAAAATGTGCCTGACATGGATGCCGACTTGCGTGCATTTTATGAATACAGCTCCATGCACATGGAGTCGTGGGATGGTCCTGCCGGTGTGGTTTTAACCGATGGTCGTTATGCCGCATGTAGCATGGATCGAAATGGTTTACGCCCGGCACGCTGGATGATCACTAAAGATCGTCACATCACTATCGCCTCTGAAATAGGCGTTTATCAATACGCGCCTGAAGACGTCGCGCAAAAAGGACGCCTCAAGCCCGGTGAAATGCTCGCCGTCGATACCGACACGGGTGAATTAATTTTACCTGCAATGATCGATGAACGCTTAAAAGTCGCTCAGCCTTATAAAAAATGGATGGCGGAAAATGCGATTCACCTTGAGTCTTCACTCAAAGATGAAAATGGTGCAGATGCCATGCAGCCAGATACCTTAGATGTGTATCAAAAACTTTTTCAGGTGAGCTTTGAAGAGCGCGATCAGGTTATTCGTGTTTTAGGTGAAGACGGACAAGAAGCCATTGGCTCAATGGGTGATGATACACCGTTCCCTGTTCTCTCACGTAAAGAACGTTCTGTTTATGATTACTTCCGGCAACAGTTCGCACAAGTCACAAACCCGCCGATAGATCCTATCCGCGAAAAAATTGTTATGTCACTGGAAACCTGTTTTGGCCGCGAAAAAAATATGTTCGAAGAAACAGCAGAACATGCATCGCGTCTGTTGGTGAACTCGCCGGTATTATCACATACTAAATTCACCAAGTTACTCGCACTGGGTGACAACGTGCACTACTCAGGTGAATACAATAGTGACTATGCAAATACCACTATCTCATTAAATTATCCTGAAAATATTGATTTAAAATCAGCGCTACTTGATCTTAATAAGAAAGCAGCTGATGCGGTTAAAGCAGGCAAAGTCGTTATTATTCTGACCGACAAGGATATCAGTGAAAACACCCGGCCAGTCCATGCATTACTTGCAACTGGTTCAATCCATCACCACTTAATCAGTGAAGGTTTGCGTTGTGATGCCAACCTTGTTTTAGAAACAGCAACCGCACGTGACCCGCATCACTTTGCCAGTTTGATTGGTTATGGTGCCACCGCCGTTTATCCATACCTTGCTTATGCATGTTTAAGTGACATGATACAGACGAAAGAAATTTCAGGTTTTGAAGCCTGTAAACTGGACTCTAATTTCCGTATGGGCATTAACAAAGGTCTCTACAAAATTACTTCGAAGATGGGTATTTCAACCATCTCAAGTTACCGTGGCTCACAACTTTTTGAATCTGTTGGTTTAAACCAGGATGTTATTGACCTTTGTTTTAAGGGTACAACAAATCGTATCCAGGGTACCCGCTTTGAAGATATTGAATCCGAACAGCGCACACTTTGTAAACTTGCCTGGAATAGCCGCAAGAATATGGATCAGGGCGGTTTATTAAAATTTGTTCACGGTGGTGAAGATCACGCCTACAACCCTGATGTTGTTCAGTCACTACAGTCTGCGGTTAAGAGCGGTAAGTATGAAGACTATAAAATTTATGCTGACCAAATTAATAACCGTCGCCCTATTTCATTACGTGACTTATTAAAATTGCGTAGCGATTTAAAAGCCATTGATATTAATGAAGTTGAATCATTTGAAAACATCGTACAACGTTTTGATTCAGCCGCAATGTCACTAGGTGCATTATCACCTGAGGCACACGAGACACTTGCGCAAGCAATGAATGAGCTAGGTGGTCGTTCCAACTCTGGTGAAGGTGGCGAAGATATTAAACGTTATGGCACTGTTAAACGTTCTAAAATTAAACAAGTCGCATCAGGGCGTTTTGGTGTAACACCCGCCTACTTACGCAGTGCAGAAGTTATGCAAATTAAAATTGCCCAAGGTGCAAAACCAGGTGAAGGCGGACAATTACCCGGACATAAAGTCAATGACTACATTGCAGAGCTGCGTTATTGCAAACCCGGGGTGTCATTAATATCGCCACCACCGCATCACGATATTTATTCTATCGAAGATTTAGCACAGCTTATTTATGATTTAAAACAGGTTAATCCGGACGGCTTAGTATCTGTAAAACTTGTTTCAGAAGCCGGTGTTGGCACCATCGCAGCCGGTGTTGCAAAAGCTTATGCAGATTTAATTACCATCTCAGGCTATGACGGTGGTACAGGTGCATCACCTTTAACCTCAGTTAAATATGCAGGTGGTCCCTGGGAACTTGGACTCACTGAAACACACCAAATACTGCGCGCAAATAACTTACGCGGCAAAGTCCGTTTACAAACCGATGGCGGTTTAAAAACGGGTTTAGATATTATTAAAGCCGCTATCCTGGGTGCGGAGAGTTTTGGTTTTGGTACCGGGCCAATGGTGGCTATGGGCTGTAAATACCTGCGTATTTGTCATTTAAATAACTGCGCAACCGGTGTTGCAACTCAGGATGATATCTTGCGTAAAAAACACTTCATTGGTGAAGTTGAAATGGTGACAAACTACTTCAAATTTATCACCCGGGAAGTACGCGAGTTAATGGCTGCCTTAGGCATTAAAAATTTAACCGATCTCATTGGTCGTACCGACTTATTAGAAATTTTAGAAGGCGCTACCGGCAAACAAAAGGCATTAGATTTAACACCTTTATTATCTGACGCAGGTGTTGCTAAAGAGATGCCGTCGTTCTGCGTAGAACCAAAGAACGAACCTTTTGATAAGGGTGCATTAGCAGAAAAAATGGTGGCCGATGCAATCGATGCCGTTGAAAACAAAAGCGGTGGCGAGTTTAGCTACACAGTTAGAAATGTTGATCGCTCAATCGGTGCGCGTCTGTCAGGCGAAATAGCGGTACGCCATGGCAATCTTGGTATGGAAGAAAATCCTGTGGTCTTAAACTTAAGCGGTACCGCAGGCCAAAGTTTTGGTGTCTGGAATGCCGGTGGTTTACACATGAACCTTGAAGGCGATGCCAATGATTATGTTGGCAAAGGCATGGCCGGCGGTAAGTTATCCATTCGCCCGCCTAAAGGCAGCGCATTTAAGAGCCACGAAACAACCATCATTGGTAACACCTGTCTTTATGGTGCAACCGGCGGAAAACTGTTTGCTTCGGGTTTAGCCGGTGAACGTTTTGCCGTGCGTAACTCCGGTGCACATGCTGTTGTTGAAGGCATTGGTGACCACGGCTGTGAATACATGACGGGTGGCCTTGTGACCGTACTCGGAGAAACTGGTGTTAACTTCGGCGCAGGTATGACCGGCGGTTTCGCTTATGTTTACGATGAAAAACATGACTTTGTTGATCGCACAAACCAGGACATTGATATTGAACGCATTGCAACTGAATCAATGGAAGCCTATCGTGCACATTTGCGCGATGTTATTGAAGAACACGTAAAAGAAACCGGAAGCCAACGTGGTCAGGAGCTACTTGATAACTTTGCCGATGCAATACGTCACTTCTGGTTAGTTAAACCTAAAGCGGCAACAATGGAATCGTTATTAGCAGATTTACAAAACGCAGCAGCGTAATTACTTTTAAGGTTAAGCATAGCGCTTAACCAACAACAAATAGACAGTAAAAAAGATGGCAAATAATTTTCAATTTTTACAGGTAAACCGAACTGATCCGGCTAAAAAAAATGCTGAAACACGGAAAAAAGAATACCGTGAAATTTATGCTCAGTTCGATGCAGCCAAAGCAGCAGAACAAGCTGATCGTTGTTTAGCTTGTGGTAACCCCTATTGTGAATGGAAATGTCCGGTACACAACTACATTCCAAACTGGTTAAAACTTATTTCAGAAGGCAATATTATAGAAGCTGCTGAACTGTCACACCAAACCAACAGCCTTCCTGAAATTTGTGGTCGTGTTTGTCCCCAGGACCGGTTATGTGAAGGTGCCTGTACCTTAAATGATGGTTTCGGTGCCGTTACAATCGGTTCAATCGAAAAATATATTAGTGATACTGCCTTTGAACAGGGTTGGCGTCCGGATTTATCGACGGTAGAAGACACCGGTAAAAAAGTGGCCGTCATTGGTGCAGGTCCAGCGGGCTTAGGTTGTGCTGATGTTCTGACCCGAAATGGCGTTAAGGTTACTGTTTATGATCGTCACCCGGAAATAGGTGGCTTGCTCATGTTTGGTATTCCTGAATTTAAACTTGAAAAAGAAGTTGTACAACAGCGCCGGGCCATTTTTGAAGAAATGGGCATCACATTTAAACTCAATGTTGAAGTTGGCAAAGACGTTCCTTTCCAAACGATTATTGATGAATACGATTCTGTTTTCCTTGGCATGGGAACCTATAATTCCATGAAAGCCGGTATTCCTGGTGAAGACAACCCCGGTGTTTATGCCGCGCTTGATTTTCTTATTTCAAATGTTAATCATTGCTACGATTATGAAAAGGATGCCGCGGATTACATTGCCATGCAAGGCAAACACGTTGTTGTCTTAGGCGGTGGTGATACCGCAATGGATTGTAACCGCACCTCTATTCGCCAGGGTGCTGCATCTGTTTCCTGTGCTTATCGTCGTGACGAAGAAAACATGCCGGGCTCGAAAAAAGAAGTGGCTAACGCAAAAGAAGAAGGCGTTAACTTCTTATGGAATCGTCAGCCGGTAGAAATCGTCGGCGATGGCCGCGTTGAAGGCGTCAAAGTCATTACAACAGAACTTGGTGAACCCGATGAGCGTGGTCGCCGCAGCCCTGTTCCTGTTGAGGGCTCTGAAGAAATTATTATGGCAGATGCTGTCATCATTGCTTTTGGCTTCCGCCCAAGTCCTGCGGACTGGTTTAAAGACTTCAATCTTGACACCGATGACCGTGGCCGGGTTAAAGCGCCCTTTGAGCAAAAATTTAAACACCAAACCACTAACCCGAAAATTTTCTCGGGTGGTGACATGGTTCGCGGTTCCGACTTAGTTGTGACTGCTGTATACGAAGGTCGTCAGGCAGCTGAAGGCATACTCGACTATTTAGAAATTTAAAAAAGATCCAACGCAAAGGCGCAGAGAACGCAAAGGTTCGCGAAGAATTTTTATTATTAGAAATTATTTAATAATAGAATAGACTGCATATTTTTAGTTAATCTGCCCAAAGCATAAAAGAATAACAACTTACTTGAGGGCGCAAAACGGCTGATACTATTAAAAGAAAGCAAATTATTTAACTTTGCGTTCCTTTGCATTCTTCGCGCCTTTGCGTTAAAAAAATTATGTCAGAATTAAAAAACGATTTATTCCTACGTGCTCTATTAAAAGAACCTGTCGATATGACACCTGTCTGGATGATGCGTCAGGCGGGGCGTTATCTTCCGGAATATAAAGCGACTCGCGCAAAAGCGGGAGACTTTTTGACCTTATGTAAGACACCCGAGCTTGCAACCGAAGTTACCATTCAGCCCTTGGATCGTTTTCCTCTTGACGCCGCAATTTTATTTTCGGATATTTTAACTATCCCCGATGCAATGGGTTTAGGTTTATATTTCGCTGAAGGCGAAGGCCCGCGCTTCGAACGCCCTCTTCGCACAAAAGCGGATATAGATAAACTGATCAAACCTGAAATGGATGAAGAACTGGGCTATGTTATGGCTGCGGTGAGTATGATTCATCGTGAACTTGATGGCCGTGTACCACTCATTGGTTTTAGTGGCAGCCCATGGACACTTGCAACCTACATGGTTGAAGGCAGTAGTTCTAAAGATTATGCCAAAGTTAAAGGCATGCTTTATGACCAGCCACAATTAATGCATCAACTATTAGACAAACTTGCTGATACCATTATTGGCTATCTGAATGCTCAAATTGAAAGTGGTGCACAGGCGGTTATGATTTTTGATACCTGGGGCGGCGTCCTCACCACGCGTGACTATAAAGAATTCTCTTTGCGCTACATGCAAAAAATTGTTGATGGCTTAAAACGTGAAAATAATGGCCGTAAAGTGCCTGTTATTATGTTTAGTAAAGGTGGCTGCCAGTGGTTAGAGGCACAAGCTGAAACAGGTGTAGACGCACTTGGCTTAGACTGGACGCTTGATATAGGTTTAGCGCGCGCACGCGTCGGCGATAAAGTTGCCCTGCAAGGCAATATGGACCCTTCTGTTTTATATGCTTCACCAGAACGAATAAAAGAAGAAGTCGCAAGCATTTTAGAAAGCTATGGTCATGGTTCAGGCCATGTCTTTAATTTAGGCCACGGTATCCACCAACATGTTGATCCTGAACATGCCAAAGCCTTTGTTAATGCTGTGCATGAGCTAAGTCCGAAGTATCATAAATAAAAAATCTATTAATGTGTAATGCAGATCAATTAAGAAAAAACCCGTTTCCCTCCCCTGCAAGGGGAGGGCTGGGGTGGGGTAATTTATAATAAGTCCCTCCCCCCAGCCCCCTCCCTAAGGGAAGGGGAGTAAGATAAAAATCTTAACAGAACGGTATGACTCTTAGTGATGTTTTTTATTAAAACTATAAATAATTTTTAAACAGAGAATCTCATTCATGAAAATTAGCGGTCATTTAGGAAAGATGGTGACAACTCTGGATGAAAAACCAGACTCCACCGTGCAATATCAACTTCCTTTAGATGAAGAGTTAGTTCCTTTAAATACATATATCGGTAAAAAAATAAAACTGAATTACTCGGGTGAAATTCATTGTATTGAATGTGGCCGTAAATCAAGTAAAAGCTACAACCAGGGATTTTGCTTTCCCTGTTTCAAATCGCTCGCAAAATGTGACATGTGCATTATGAAACCTGAAACATGCCACTATGAAGCAGGCACTTGTCGCCAACCTGAATGGGGCGAAGAATTTTGTTTTCAGGATCATTATGTGTATCTTGCGAATTCATCCGGTATAAAAGTGGGCATCACCCGAGGTACACAGATTCCTACACGCTGGATTGATCAGGGTGCAACTGAAGCGTTACCTATATTCAAGGTCGCAAACCGTTTATTGTCGGGCAAGGTAGAAGTTGCCATCAAAAATCATGTTTCTGATCGCACTGACTGGCGTAAAATGCTTAAAGCTAAGGCAGAACATCTCGACCTGGCTGAAAAACGCGATGAACTGATCAAGTTAGCAGAAAAAGAACTTAAATCGATAG
>Ga0316207_10001330_pt1 | contig 31233 bp, 20 predicted proteins | sample 6weekpyrite_MG_FD_204943 | JGI IMG/M metagenome (GOLD analysis project Ga0316207, IMG submission 204943) | Microbial mat bacterial communities from mineral coupon in-situ incubated in ocean water Damariscotta River, Maine, United States -... | ecosystem: Environmental > Aquatic > Marine >...
CGTCAGTCACCTGAGAGCGAACACCGTGAGTGACGGGGACGTCCGTGGCACATAAGGCTGCCGCCGACGGAGTGGAATTTGGACATGGACGTCCAAATTCTTTATCGAGTAAGGCGGCACTTACCTTGAAGTTTTGTAAGAATGACATTTTCTTAGCAGCTAGGCTAACACCGGCTTTTTTTAAACTAATGCGCAAAGTTGTTTAATAAAGTATTTATCTATAAATATCAGAAGACTGATTTGATCATCAGTCCAGTTCCCAGGCAGTGGTATCGGATTTAATCGCCAAAGACAAAACTCCCTCTGCCATAATTTCAACCACACCTTCAAACACTGATAAACAGCCGGTCGATTCACATGCTTGAGCGGAAGAAATTTATATTTTATTTTGAATCAAATTAGCAAAATAATTGGTACAGCCTACTGACGGACAACTTATAATTACTAATGGCTATTACTCAACGTAATTGCAAAGGTAGCAAATCTTCAATTATTAATATTGAAGAATTCTGTGCAATTTAAATTAGAGCAAACTTGAACTGGAGTTAGTCTATCTATTATTGTCCCATCTCCTAATTGACCTTCCGTATTTTCACCCCACGCCCATATAGTCCCGTCTTCTTTGAGTGCAGTGCCGTAAAACGTTCCTCCTGCTATTTCCACTATAGAATTCAAGTTACTTGTACATGATGGTTCAGCACAAACAGATACGGGAGAAAATTTTGACTCATCAACGCCAGCAGAACCATCTCCTAATTTCCCGCGAACATTGTTACCCCATGTTAACAATTCACCGTTATTTTTCAGAGCAATTGAGCTAGAAAAGGTAGCGGATAAGTTTTTAATTTGATCAAGAAAGCTTAGGCAATTAGCGTCAGCACAAACCGGCTGAGGAATTGTGCTACCTATATTTGAACTATCCGCTAATTGGCCATAAGTATTATCACCCCATGCCCAAACAGATCCATCTTTTTTCAACGCAATAGCAAAGTCGCTCCCAGCATCAATCAACGTTACTTGAGAAAGGAAAGACGCACAGCTAATGTCTTCACATACTTGTACCGGCACTACACTATTAACAGTGGTGCCGTTACCCAATTCTCCATCATAATTAGAGCCCCACGACCATACGGTGCCGTCGCTTTTTAACGCAACCATGAAACCAGCGCCCGTCGATACGGCAGCAATATTGTCTAGGTGGTTATTGCAATCGAAATCGCTACATACTTGCACTGGTATAGAACGATTTATTTTTGAACCATCGCCCAATTCACCATTTCCATTCCAACCCCACGTCCATACGGTACCATCGTTTTTTAAAGCAGCAACAGAACTAAATTGAGTATCAATTGAAACCACATTATCCAAATAATTAATACAATTCTCATCAGCACAAACCTGAACGGGTAATGATCGATCTATTCTAGTCCCATCGCCCAATTTACTATAATCAATAAACTCCCCGTAACCATATCCACTATTATCACCCCACGCCCATACTGTACCATCTTTTTTTAACGCATAAGTTGAATTGTAACTAGCGGCAATCTCTATAACTTCATCTAAGAGCACAGAACATTCAAGGTCTACGCAAACCGGTAATGGAAATTTTCTGCCAGCGTTGGTACCATCACCCAATTGTCCATCATAACCGCGTCCCCATGCCCATACAGTGCCGTCTTTTTTTAGCACTGTTGTATGATCATCACCAGCTGCTATGGTCTTATAAGTATTTATAACTATCGAAGATATTGGAATTCCTTTGAGTTGTGTACTAATCGGCGTTTCATTGCCATTAACAATGGCAGTAATTAAAAAATAGTATTGCGTATCATTTGCCAGATTATCAATGGTCAACGGACTAGTTTGTCCCTGCATTATTGAGCCGTTGGATAAGGATATGTAATTAGAATAATCCGTGATATTTTCAAAAGACTCTGTAGCATAATAAATATTGAATTCACTTGCTTCAGTGTGAACCTCCCAACTCAGCACCACCTGGCCGTCACCTTCGGTGAGAGATACACTAGGTAATTTATCGGCTGTGGGATCGTAGATTTCGTGTGTACTGAGATATGAACCGTTGTAACCTCCTATAACGTGAATTTTATCATTGACGTTGGCACTCACAGCACTCCATCTGGCCGTCGGCATGCTTACCGTGGACATCCAGGCATCGCTGATCGGGTCATAAATTTCGTGCGTACTAAGGTTTGAGTTATTAAGACCGCCGATAACATGGATTCTGCCGTCAATGATGGCACTCACTGCTCCGAATCTGGCTGTCGGCATTGCTGCCATTGATGTCCAAGCACTGTTGACCGGGTCGTAGATTTCGTGTGTACTGAGATATGAAGATCCGTTGTAACCACCGATGACATGGATTTTACCGTCGATGATGGCACTGACCGCGATCCTTCTCGCCGTCGGCATAGCTAACGCCGATGTCCAGGCATCAGTGACTGGGTCATAGATTTCGTGCGTACCGAGAGCAGAATTGCTGTAACCGCCAATGACATGAATTTTGCCATCGATGACCGCACTCACTGCCCCCCATCTGGCTGTCGGCATGGCTGCCGCTGATGTCCAGGCGTCGCTGATCGGATCATAGACTTCGTGCGTACTGAGAGAAGTATCGGTATAACCACCGATGACATGAATATTACCGTCGATGACCGCACTCACCGCAACCCCTCTGGCTGTCGGCATAGCCGCCGCTGATGCCCAAGCATCGCTGATCGGATCATAGATTTCGTGTGCACTAAGATAAGACGAACCATCGTATCCGCCGATAACATGGATTTTAGCGTCGGTGACGGCACTCATTGAATAATCTCTGGTAATAGGTAAGGCTACATTAGTTATCCATGTATCACTGATTGGTTCATAGATTTCGTGCGTACTGAGAAATGAACCATTGTATCCCCCAATAACATGAACTTTATCATCGATTAGCGCACTCACCGCGCTCGCACTGGCTGTTGGCTTGGCTGCCCCCGATGTCCACGAGTCACTGACGGGATCATAAATTTCGAGTCTACTGTGGTAATCTAAAGTACTGTCGTTGCGACCGCCAATGACATAAATTTTACCGCCAATGACGGCACTCATCGCGTGGCTTCTGGCCATCGGCAAGGCTGCCGCCGATGTCCACGAATCGCTGACCGGATCATAGATTTCGTGTGTGCTGCTACCAAATCCACCGATGACGTGGATTTTACCGTCGATGACGGCACTAACTGCTCCGGTTCTGGACGTCGGCATGGCGGTCGCCGATGTCCACGAATCGCTGACCGGATCATAAACTTCGTGTGTGTTGAGATTAGAGCCATTGGAACCACCGATGACATGAATTTTACCGTCGATGATTGCACTCACCGCATCTGACCTGGCCGTCGGCATGGCTGCCGCGAATATCCAGGCATCGCTGGCCGGATCATAGACTTCGTGCGTGTTGAGCCGAGAGCCACTGGAACCGCCGATGACATGAATTTTTCCGTCAATGATTGCACTTACCGCATCCCGTCTGGCAGTTGGTACGGCTGCTGCCGAAACCCAAGCATCGCTGACCGGATCATAGACTTCGTGCGTATTAAGATAAGAACCGTTGTAACCGCCGATAACATGGATTTTATCGTTTACTACTTCTGTTACCGCATTAGAATGAGGTATACGTTTTTTCTTTGTAGTCCAAATTGATGGTGCAACAGGAGTTATAGAGATTTCTGTGGAACCCGGACTGATATTGCCATCAGTGTTAGCTGCCGCAACGATAAAATTATATGTAGTTTGGTTGGTTAAACCTGTGACCGTATAAGGCGATGATATAATATCCGATATAATAAATTCTGCCGAGTCGACGGTAAAACCACTAGCGGTTGAACCATAAATCGTATAGCTGCTGTTAACCGCATCCATATCCCAGCTTACCGTGGCTGAACCATTGCCTGGCGTCGCGATTATATTTGTCGGTGTAACAGGTAGGGGGACTGATGGTGTGGAGGGCGTCACCATACTTGTGTTACTTTCACCGAAGGAATTAGTGGATGAAACAATAAAGTAATAAGTAGTGCCATTTGTAAGACCGTCCAATACAACAGAAGTAATTGAAGTAGATGCAACAACTTCGTAGTTAGTTGAAGACACATTATCTGATGTTGAATAATATACTTGGTAGCTGTCTGCATCGGCAACCGAGTTCCAGCTCAAAGTGACTTCACCGTCTCCGGCTATTGCCGACAAACCATCTGGCGGAGCCAAATAAAAGGGTGTGCTGTTCACCTCTGCACTAGCATATGATTCCACACCATTAACCGTTGCTGTAACTACTAAGTAATAAGTTATGCTATTGGTTAATCCGTTTAATTCAACAGCGATTTTTGTTGCTGTCGTCACTGTTCCACCTTCCAGGCTGGTGACATTTGCGAGATCTGCCAAACCGGATAAACTTTCGGCGGCATAATATACAGTGTATTCACTCGCGTTATTAACAGCTTCCCATGAAATACTGAGTGTACTATCGCTACTCTGCGCCTGAATATTTTCAGGTGGCAGCGCAACAAATGGTGCAGCACTGACTTCATTACTGCGAGCCGATTCCAAGCTATCAATGATGGCAGTAATTATTAAATGGTAAGTCGTGCCATTGCTAAGACCACTCAGCACAACAGATTTCTCTATCACCGTTGTTTGTACTCCACCGGCCAGACTGGTGACATTAGAGAGATCTGTCAAACTAGATAAACTTTCAGTGCTGTAATACACTTTATACTCAGTTACACCCACCACTGGATCCCAACTTATCGTTAATTTCTCATCACTTGCTTCGACGGTTACATTTTTTGGTCCTGGTAAATTAAATACGTTTTGATCATTCGCTACGGGTACAGAAGAATCATTTGTACTTCCATTGCCGAACTGACCAAAGCCGTTATATCCCCAGAAATATAACTCGCCATCGGTTTGTGCAGCCACTGAGAAATAGCGGCCAGCGTGAAACGCTTCTACACTATCTAAGCTAGATATTGGCACAGGTGTCAGTTGATTTGTTGACGTACTGTCTCCTAATTGTCCTGAATCATTTCTTCCCCATGACATAAGCGTTCTAGTATTCAATAACGCAAAGGAGTGATACCCACCAGCGGATATCGAAATGACATTGGACAAATTACTAACCAAAACAGGTTCCATCTGGTTATCTGTAGAACCATTACCTGTTTCACCACGAGTATTTTGCCCCCAAGCATAGACAGAACCATTTGATTTAAGCGCCAAAGAATGAAAATAACCACTGGCAATTGATACAATGTCAGTTAAACCTTTGACTTGAACTGGTACCATCGAGTCTGCACCCGTACCATCACCTAATTGTCCAACTTGATTATTTCCCCATGCCCAGACTGTTCCGTCAGCTTTTAATGCAACTGAATGCCTGTCGCCGGTAGCAATAGCAACCATATTTACAAGGTCTGTTACTTGAACAGGAGAATATTTATTACCATTTGTAGCATCACCAATTTGTCCATATTCGTTCCAACCCCAGGCCATAACTGTTCCATTTGATTTGAGTGCCAGGTTATGTTCTGAAATCGCTGAGATATCTACAACTTCAGCCAAATTAATAACGTCAATAGGTGAAAAGTTTTGATTGATTGTGCCATCTCCTAATTGCCCTTTAGAGTTTCCTCCCCAGGACATCAAATTACCATTTGTAAGCAAAGCTAGAGAGTGATATTTGCCGGCAGCTAATTTAATGACATTATCTAACTGAGGTCCAGCAACAGGTTCAGTCCTGTCTACATCTGTCCCATTGCCAAGTTGGCCATAATCATTCCAACCCCAGGAGGTGATACCGCCATCTTCTTTCAACATCAGTGTATGTCTAGCACCTGCAGCAATGTTTTTAGTATTTTCATGTAGCTCAATGGGATCAATCTCGAAGTCTTTTGTTTGTATTTGTTCTATATTGCCTGCGAGATCAAAAGCAAAATATTGCAGTGTTGTAGTCTCATCTATGCGAATGGGGTTTTGATATTTTTGAGAGTCTGAAGTTGGCTCGCTTCCATCCGTTGTATAGTAAATATCACCGCACCCGGTACTTTCATCCGAACAACTTAAGGTGACAAACTGTGTGAGATGATATGATCCAGCTGCTGGAGAAATTGAAGTTTGGGGTGATGTCAGATCAACTTTATAAGTAAACGACTGAACATTTTCCTTGTTGTTCGCCTTGTCAATCGAAAAATATTTTAACGTAGTCGTTCCAACAACAAGGGGGATTGGGTCAACATATTTTGTAGATGACTCAGTGGGCTCTTCCCCATCTATCGTATAATAAGTGTTAGCGCATCCCAATTTCTCATCGCTACAAGTTAGACTTATGACAATTTCTTCATTATAAAATCCAGCCGACTGAGAAGCTGTAGTCACTGGAGAAACGTTATCGGTTACGGGAGGCGTTATATTAAGTGTGTAGCTAAACGCTTGAACGCTTTCCTTATTACCCGCCTTATCTTCTGAATAGAATTTTAATGTTGTATCGCCAGTAGACAAAGCAATTGGGGCTGAATAAATGACAAATGACTCCGCTGAATCCTCTTCACTTAACGAATAATAAATGTTTTCACAACCCAATCCTTCATCGACACAAGTCAAACTTACATCAATTGCTTCGCTATAAACTCCTTCCGCGTGGGATGCCGTGGTCACCGGAGAGGTGCTATCATTTTCGGGCGACGTTTCATTTATCGTGTAGGTATATGTTTGAACATTTTCCTCATTTCCTGCCTTATCTTTGGAAAAGAATTTGAGGGTTGATATACCAGACGGTAGACTAATTGGTTGCGAATAACGGTCAGATAAATCTGTGGGTTCCTCTTCGTCTAACGTATAAAAGATGTTAGCACAGCCTGCCATCTCATCAGAACAGCTTAGACTTATTGCAATTTCTTCACTATAACTCTCCGCTGTATGCGAAACAGTGGTTACTGGTGGGACATCATCAAGAATTGACTCAGTCGTAAAACTCCAGACAAATTGTTTTTCTATCGAATTTCCCGCAATATCTTTGATTTTTTCTGTGACAACAATGGAGTACTCTACGCCATAATACAGGTTTTCTTTCGGAGTTAAGGTTACTGTATTTGTCTGCTCTTCATAATCAATGTTTACATCGATTCGTGGGCTAGTATCAATATAGAAAGCGCTTGCATCCAGTGATAAAGGATCAAGATTTTCAGTGAACGTTATTCGAACTTCACCATCTATAGGGAAATTCTCAAGTGATCGTGGACTAATACTTAATATTCCCGGGGGTGTAGAGTCTGTAGGTTTAGTGTTTGTTGGATTTTCGATAGGTTCAGAAATCTCCCCTAAGTCCGATTTAACACAAGCAGTCAGGCTCAATACCAAACAAAGAAAAAATACCGGATTAAATATACTTTTATAACTTAACACATCGATTCCTTTTATAGTTTTCTCTCTGAAAACTGTAAATTTACATACTTCTGCTGAGGCCAAATATATTCACTATAGCGCTATATCCACCCGTAATGGCAATCTGAGACGACATTGTTTGTGCGTAGTGGGAATGGAAAAGGCAGACTCATGGAATCCGTTTTGACTATATGCGACTTTGACTTTGTCTCCATTATCAAATAAAAGTTTTTTTTGAGGAACACCATTAATCACCTCATTTCCAATTTGCTTCATAGAAGCTAGATAAGTATCACCTAAATAATTAACAAGTGCCAATAAACGATAAAAATCACCAGTAGCAGGATTAGGTTCCAGTTTGCTCCAGGTGCCAGTTACCAGATGTCCTAGGTCGTTACCTTCACCTAACTGGCCATTTGCATTGGCATCCTTAATGTATTTCATGCAGGCGGTTAATGCTCCCTCAGAAGCGTCAGCTGTACCATTGAAGTAAAATTCTGCTTCAATATCTCTAAGCTTATCCGGAGACCTACCAAAATTCATTTCCGAAATTCGAATCATAAGCCCACCAACTTGATTAAAGGGTGCAACATCACTAGGCAATGTAGATGCATTATTGATTTCTTCAACAGAATCAAAGTCGTCGCCAGAAAAGTCGTTATCCTTTAAAGCTGATAGGTCAGCCCGATCAGAACTTAAACTTTCTGTTAATGCAGTTATTAATTCAGAATTTTGATCGTCAGAAAAAAACTCAAGCGCGTTATCAATAGACTCATCTTTAGATTCATTTTCACTTTCATTTACCGTTTTAATGATTAATGACTCTAATGCTCGCGTGCTACCTTTTGCATCTTGAAGACCAAAACTTTCAGCGTTGGGATCAATTAATTTGTCCGTAATTTTGGGAATGGAGGTCACAATATTAGTAATACGAGAAACTTCCGCAGCATTATCACTAAGTGTTTCTGGAAGGGTATAAGATTTTTCATTGTATATATTTTTTAAAGTATTTTCTGATTTTTCCAGCACGTCACTAAAAACCTGTGGGCTAGATAAAACATTATCCAGATCAGCGCCGCTACTTATCATCTCTTGCGCAAGATTGCTGTAAACAATACTGCTAGCATCATTAGGCGTTCCGGTATTATCACCGATTTCTGGATATGCATCTGTCAAACTGTCTGACAAGACTGTGTTTATTTTATGTATTTTAATTGCCTTGTTTAGAAGTTTAGGATTTATTGAACCGCTGCCGTCTGTGTTTAAATAATCTGTATCCAGATCATCTTTACCCAAGTCTAAGGCGTTAAGCAATGTGGTTTGCGAATTTTCATCGCGAGCACTGGTCAACAACGTAGTTAATGGTGAAATAATTAAAGCTCCCCTATCTTTGCCAGGGGTGACTTTAACGCGTCGGCTCATTTGCCCTAGAAACGCTTCATTTGTAACAGCGTCATATCCCCCATCTGCTCTTAGAACTAATTCATCGAAATTGGTTGGAGTAATTAAACAATATTGACGTTGTTGTACTGCAGCATCAATTGAACAATAGTTGGTTTTAGTTGCGGGATTATAAGAGAAGTAGCCGTCATTATCAGTAAAAGCACAGGCTTCCCAAGCATCTCGTGTACCATTGTTATTGGAATCAATAAAAACAAGCGCTCCAGCAACATCACCATCAATTATGCGACCCGAAAAGTCATAACTTATCCCCGACAAACTTCCTTCGTCCTGCCCGGTACCACCGCATGCAGCCAGTATAAGTATCGTGACAAGCAGTCCAAAACAGATTTTGACTTGTAAAATAAAATTATATGTCCGCATGATTTCTCACATATTTATAATTAGAGTCAATTAAAAAGATTCTTCCAAACTTAACGAAAAGCCAAGCCGTCGAGGAGCGCGTCTTCCATCAATCTCAATACTTTGCAATCCATATTCGAGATCTAAGGCGACTACTTTAAAAAAGGTTAAACCAAACTTGACACTCGAAGTTTTTGAGCCAGTTAAGTTCTTTTGATAACCCGTTCGAACAGATGGAAGAAAATTTCCTCCGCCGTCGTACGCAGCTGCGACATTTATCCAACGATTATCAAAGCCAACTATATCGTTGTATTCAGATAAATCCAGCACCATACTGAGCGACCAGTATTGAGAGGCCTTAATTAAACTATCAAGTCGAAACATCGAAACTTTGGTGTGAGTTTCATTTCCAACAATTTCACCTTTATTATTTATGAAGTACGCTGCAGATTCACAGGAACTTCGGTTTTGAGAGTTTTCTTCAAACCTTGTACAATTACTGCCAACTTTTCCATATTCAAACTCAGGCGAGTTAATATTTTCAAGGACTAAGCCTATTCGAAATAATTCACTATCCCAAACAACCCCTAGATCTAAGCCGACCCCTGTGCTAGCCTCAAGATTATTGTCATATTTATCGAAAATAATTTTCTTAACATTAGCGTTTTCTAGTTGTTGTACCGGAATTAGTTCTTTGCTCAATCGTAAGTTTATTAGTTTTATTTTTCCGCCTACAGATACTGTATTTTTTGGACTATTAAAAGTTACCCGCTTAAATAAGGCACGGCTATAACTTAGAGACAATTCAGTTTCTATCCCGTTTTTGACATACAAAGCACTCGCTGTGGCAAAACTTTTGTTTTGAGAATCGTAGCTAAGTGGGTCATCTAATACGCGTAAAGCGGTTTGTGATCCAATTTTTGCCCCTAGCCCAAATACACCAAAAGAGCCGTAACGATAATACATAGGGAACAGAGGAATATTGATACTTATATTGTTTTTAGCATACCCAGCATCCCCCATATCTAGCAGCACTGTGTTAAATCTTTGCAGAACTTTATCGGGAGTATCAGATGTGGCCCCAGGATCCTTAATAATATCCACCAGATCATCGAGATCTTCTGAAAAATTATCTAAATCTCCAACCTCGATATTGGCACTTAATACAGGCGCATAAGATAGTCTCAACTTTTTTGATTCAGATAAAAGTAGTGATCCCATAGCAGGATTATTTTGTGCAGCCTGTAAGGAAAAGCGATTAGATGATGATCCTAATGTCATCCCTGCACCGGAGTTTACCAATACACCTCCGGCGTAACTGACTCCATAAAACAATAAGAAGAATAGACTTAGCAAATATATTATTCTTTTCATTTGTTGCCTTTATTGTGAGTTGGCGAATTTAAATTCGCTGTTTTCATAATACTAAACTCTCAACATAATTAATCTAACTGGATTAGCGCGCGGTTCTGAAAAAGTGTTTTTACTAAAATTCTTTTCTTATGCTTAACGATATTGTATTTTGCTGATAATTATTTATAAATTGCTGAGTTTCAAACATCAGGAACCCTGACATACCTTTCGGCAAAACTATAGATAGAGAAAATTTAGCGGTAATAAAGCTTACATCTTTGTTTCCGCTTTTAAAATTCATCCGGGTTTTTCCTGGATCAGTTTGGAAATATGCGACTATTGTATCGCTATCTCCCTTCAGTTCCTTGATCCAATTAAATGAAAGCTGAGGAATTAAGACACCATAACCAGTACTAATGGCTTGATTCCAATGTCCACCAATACTTAAAATATTACTTGTTATGCTTTGTTCGCCAATTACAAGACTGTACGCAACAGAGTTATTGTTACAGCCATTCTCCTCAAATGTATCAATCGTGATATACGTCTGATTTAAACCTAAAACTCCCGTTAGTGTATGCCCGTTTTTAAAGGTCTTACTATAACCCGAACCAAAACTCAATCCGAAATAGCTACTCTCTGGTTCACTGCATACACTGGCTCTGACATTAGAGTTATTTAATGTATAGTTTATCTTGCGATGCATTTTGAAGTCGCGTGACCCAATACTAACTACTCCTTCTACATACCAATTAGGTAGCAAGTTATAGCTTCCATAACTAATCAATGTACCTGCTCTGTTAACCAAAGCACCTCCATCGCTATCCATGTCGGCTCTGCCGTTTACTACGCCTATAGCAAGACCTGCAAAAGTCTGATTATTTATTCTATAATCCGCTCCAGCAACAAACTTCTGGTTTAAGCCTTCAAAGCCGGATTCAGTTGAAGTATCAGACTGTTTAGAAATTACATTGTCATTTGATATAAACCCGCTTAGTCGTTGATCTAGCAAGCCACCGGGTATTTCACTGTTATTTTGATCGAGGTTGAAGGGTTTAACCGTAGAACTTCTTGGTTTTGATCGAACCGCCCTCTGGCTAAAATAATTTCGTTTCACTTTGGATCTCAGTGAGGATAGACGTTTTCCAATTTCACCAATTGAAACCGTTGCTGGAATTCTTCGGGAAACATTAGCATTAGTCGCATTCTTTTTTGCGGATATGGTGTTGTAGAAACCTTGTTTTTCTTCTTCCGATGCACTTTCTGCCTGTTCGAATGCACTTACTAATTGGGTTATTGTTTCTCGCTGTACTGAAGAAATGCTATCTAAGTCGACGCTTGATAAAGAATCCAGAATTGCTTCCTGCTTGACGCTCACACTATCTTGAGCGGAGATATTCTTTGTTGCTGATGAACCTGGAAGCGCGTCATAACCGCACTTACAAGCTTCAGCTTCTGATGCTAATAAGGATGTTGAGGCAAAAATACTATAAATGAGGGTTGTTGAATAAAAAATTCGGGCATTCATATTTCTTTTTAATTCTTTTTTATAAGTATTTATTGTTACGTATTGGAACTAAGAATTTTAAACTACACGTCGATGTAGGTCAACAATTATCCACTTAGGTGCCGATCTTCCGCAGGATAAACTGCCATCGATTTTAATTGCTACACGAATTGACCAAAATCTACAAGTCCTCTTTCGGGGTTTGGAGGGGTTTTATGCTTCAAATTCGCCTAGTTATTTAGTAGTTCTTTAAACTGTGCCCAGACGAGATATTGCTTGGACTAGGGGGACTCTCCTCATCTGTGACTTCAGTGCTCTTGGGCAATGATTTTTGGTGCCTCTCGCGAACGGAAATAAGCAGTCGGCTCCAACATCTCGTGATAACAAATTTGGTTAAGTTGACAACGCGGGTAAACCGCTGGTTCTAATTAACAACAGCAGTAGATGCTCAACTTGTTCAAAGGCAGTATTTCGCGCAAATTTCCACTGAAATTTCACTCGACTAAATAATATAACGATTCATTGGATTTTGTGTTCACTAAAAACTAGCATGTAACCCAGTTTGAATTACTTGATATTTTTCAATGCGCCATGTTCAATTAATTACGGTGCGCTTGCTATGGCTGGAGTTACTAACGGCGTTCGTTATTATTTTAAAGGGAGTAAAAGCCGTTATTATTGTGATATCCAAGCTGCGTTCTTGTAGGGGTGTTACGCGACTTGGAGTTGGCTGGGATTATGAAATTAGCGATTGGGAATTTACATACGCTGATGATCGTTACAAAGCATGGGCAGGTTTTTTCGCACTCGGTACCTATGATGTTTTGATTTATGAAGATAAAGAAATGAATTCACAACACAGTATTTGGATTGCCGGAAATATGCCCTATGAATTGATAAGAGCGATGGTTAAATATTAGATTAAGTCTGAGCTACTACATATTAGCGAAGAACTTACTCAGAAAACTCCAGTTCTTCAATCACAGGTTTAGTAGCTTTAGGTTCTTTTGCATTAAGCAATGTTTCGAATTTTTTCTCGGAAATTGGATTGCTAAACAAAAATCCTTGGGCCTCGTCACAGGTTTTATCACGCAGAAAATCCATTTGTTGTTTGGTCTCGACGCCTTCACCAATGACTCTAAGGTCGAGGTTATGGGCCAAATCGATGATGGCCCGAACAATAAGTTCAGAGCCCTGATCATGTCCGATATCTCTAACGAATGATTGGTCTATTTTTAATGAGTCGATGGGAAATTGTTGTAAGTAGCTCAAAGAAGAGTAACCCGTACCAAAATCATCTACCGATAAGTTAACGCCTAGTTCTTTAAGTGTATATAATATTTTTTGGCTTTCGTCTGTGTCCTCCATCAAAATGCTTTCGGTTAATTCAAACTCTAAATAATTTTTGATATCTGCGTTCTTATTATTTGTGATACCTGCTTCGAATAAATTACGTTTTAGTTGTTTTATATGGGTTACCAATTCGGAGAAATAGGTTTTATCTTTCAGTTGACGTGATGAAAGATTTATTCCTACCCGGCATGATTGATTTTTATTCCATTTAACAACTTTTTGAGCAACGGTAGACATTAGCTGTTCGCAAACAGGAATAATTAAACCACTTTCTTCAAGTACGCTAATAAAGGATTCTGGCTCTAATAGACCAAGTTCTGGATGCTGCCAACGAAGTAGGGCTTCAACACCGACTAGTTTATTTGTCTTAACATTGTATTGGGGTTGGTAGTAGAGTAAAAATTGTTTTTCTTCAATTGCTCGTTTCAGCTCCACAGTCAGTTTTACTCGTCCACAATTTGCGGAATTCATTTTGGTTGAGTAATACAGATAACTCACTGATTCATCACGTTTACAGCGATACATGGCAGCGCTAGCATGTTTTAACAATGATTCAGGGCTTTCATCATCAAACGGATAAATTGAAATACCAAAACTTGCGGTTATATAAACTTCATGCCCACCCAGCTTAAATGGTTGTGTGAGTTTTAAGGCTATTTTATCAGTGAGTGCAGATGTTTCATCAACATGGCACATGTTGTCTATGATAATGCAAAACTCATCACCGCTTAATCGACCAAACTGATCACGCCGTGAAAGTACATCATTCACTTGATCAACCAGGGCAACCAACAAACCATCCGCTAGTGTATGGCCGAGATTGTCATTGATATCGGAAAAGTTATCAATACCGAGCGAGATTACCCCTACCAGGCGTTCAGCTTCGTCTGCTCGATGCATGGTTTGAACTAGGCGTTCGCGTATTAGCGTACGGTTGGGAAGATGAGTGAGGATATCGTGTTGTGTTAGAAAAGCCATCTTTTCTTCAGTGGCTTTTCGTTCAGTAATATCTCGTCCGACGATGACAAGTTTTTTTTCTGCGTCGACAATCATTCGGCGAATGGAAATTTCAATGGGAATATGGATGCCATCCTTTCGCCTTACCGAAAGCTCCCAGGGGCCTTCGGGGTCTTGTTTACCCGATTTTTCCGTTGCTCTAATCTCTTTTAAGATATTATTAAAATCTGCCTGTTGGTTTGGGTCCAAGATCGTTTGAAATTTATGATTGGCCATTTCTTCCAGTTCGTAGGCAAACATTGTTTCCGAAGCGCGATTCCAACTGAATATCATGCCGTCTAGATCAGTTGTAATGATTGCATCAGGTGCATTGTTCATGACGGCAAGTAAACCTTGTTCGCTGGCAAGAACTTCCAGGGTCTTTCGTTCCAATTCGGACATCATGTAGTTAAAACCTTCAGAGAGCGCTTCGGCTTCACTGGAACATTTGATGTCTACTCGTTTCGTCAAATCGCCAACAGCGGCCATGGCCATACCTCGGCCAAGTTCCTGTAAACTACGTGAAATTCTTTTTGCTTGACGCATCATTAGAACCACACCCAAAAACATGCCAACGCCAGAACAAAATGCAGTTATAAAAATCGCCAAGTAACTTGCATCGCGTGTAGCTTTTTGATCTTCGCTAATAAAAGCAAGCGCTGTTTGTTTTAATACAGTCAAATGGCTGACTAACTGAAGATTTTTCGCATTAAACAAACTTTCAGTTGTTGCATCATTTTTCTCTAGCGTTAAAAGGGAATTCCAAGCAGATTCGATAGCAGTAAAATTGGATTCAAATTTTGTGGAAAGGCTTACTTTGGCTTGATTGAGTTGGGTATTAAATTGATGTCCAAAATCATCTGATTCAAATTGTGTGCTCTCGTTTAGATAAAAACGTGCGTGCTCATGTTGAATTTCGTTGAGTCTATCTAAGGTAGATAATACATCGAGTTTTATTTCTGATAATTCAAGAAGATGAGCATTGTGCTTAAATAAATTACTTAAGCCAAACAAGGAAAACACTACCCCTAATAGACACGCCAGGGCAACCATGGTGGTAAATTGCTGAGTTACACTTTTTGATTTACTTATGGCCATATAAAATTTCCATATAAGTAAGTTAATTTTAGTGTTAGGAAAGTCCGCTACATACCTTGATTTGTAATACTTATGCTACAGGTTGACGAGTGGAGCGGATGAAAAAATCTTTGACCAATACTGTCAGGCTCTGGCAAGTATGTAAACAAAAATTATGGTGGATTCTAATATTTTTATAATAATCGCAAGTTAAATCAATTTATACGGCGTTGATATTGGTTAACAGCTTTATCTCATTTGGAATGGAAATGATGAAAGAGCAAACGAAAGTTGGATTATTCTCCATGACACAAAAAGTTGGTTCACAATACAGCAAGTGCTAAGGCGTTGAAAAAACTACGGGTTCTTTTAATACGCTTTCTTTTATAGCGTTAATATGTAATCTACGACCACGGCGATTTCCTTATCCGTCATTCGATCCTTATGGGCAGGCATCACTTCGCCAGCTTTTACATTGGTCCAATTACCTTTGCCACCGTGTTTAATAACATTCGTTAGGTATTGTTTTGCATCGGGTTTGGCTTTGTATCTTTTTGCGACCATTTTCCAAGCGGGCCCAACCACAGTGACACTGACGGCATGACAGCCTAAACAGCCATTATCTGCAGCAAGCACTCGGGCGTGAGCTTTTGGATTATTTTTTGACGAATCTCGCATGGATTCACCTACTCCACATGCGGTTATAGAGAGTGTGAGAAAACTTAACAATAATAGACGCAACATAAAGACCTCAAAACGTTAGAAGCGATATAGTATACCGTTTGCGTATCACAGAAAATAGTCGATATAGCGCAGTTGTTTTGAGCTGAAAGCAATAAATTTCATAGTGACAAAAATTGTGGGTAAACGAAGAACCTGGGGAATTGACATATGTGCCGAAATATAAAAACACTTTTTAATTTTGATCCATCCGCTAGCGACGAGGAGATTCGTGCATCGTCAGTTCAGTATGTGCGAAAAGTCAGTGGATTCATGCGGCCATCAAACGAAAATGAAGTCGCGTTTAATTTAGCGATTCAAAAAATAGAATTAGCAACGCGAGAGCTTGTGGATTCACTCATTACATCAGCTGAGCCAAAAAATCGGGAAGCCGAGGCAGCTAAAGCTAAACGTCGCTCATCGAAAAGGTTTGGCTTAGAAAAAATATGAGGCGTAGTAAATTTCGGAGGTGCGATTTAATATACTAGAAGTGATGTGTCACTAATCCCTATACCTGTTCTACATCGCATTTAAAAAAACTCGTTTAACTCAGCTGGAACACTTTCTAAAACGGTAAAGTGATCTCCACTGACTTCCTTATAAGAATAGATATTACCGGTTGTAGGAATGGCCCCAGCAATGCCCAAATTATTTGCCACAGTCGTCAAAGAATCTTGTTGCCCCGCCAACCATAAAGTTGGTGTAGTTACCAAAGGAATACTTGAAAGAATGTTAGGAAACTGAGATGTATCGTGAAATGACAAATAGTTTTTCGCAGTAGTACTTATGTCCACTAACTGACCGTTGTTATACGTTTGAAATGTGGCAATTTGATCTGAGAGGCCGTTGGTTTCCATTTGCTTCGCTGCTGCAATACTGGAAGCATGTTCGCTTGCCAATATACTTGATTGATGAATAAAATGCCCAGGGGCTACAACATTTATCGCATCGGCTTTATTGCTATTACTTAATGCTGAATAGGCTAATGCAATTGGTCCCGCCAAACTGTGTCCTAACAAAATGACATAATTTTCGTTGTTTTGTTCTGATAGAATTAATTCGTTTATATAATTCATGCCATCACATAATGTTCCATTCCAGCTTAATCCCGACCAAGGCATATACGGCGCAATTACATCATAACCCGCTGTATTGAGTTCAGTTATTAAAGATTGAATTTGAGTTCTCGTTGGCGATCCATTTTTTCCATGAACCAGCAATACCGTTGTGGATGTGCCTACTTGTGATCGAGAGATCACAGGCGCTGCCGTGGGTGAAAAGCTTATGCTTAAATCACATTGCAGCGTAAATGCTGGTGCGGGTGTATTTGTTGCGTCAACGGTTTTCTTTTCACTACAGCCGATTGCACTTAACACTAAAACGATACATGTTATATGCAAAATAGTTTGACGGAATCTATTTTCTCTCATTATTTTAACCAAAATTGTGAGCAGGATTAAACTTCATTATACGCATAATGTATGACAGATTATCTCAAAATCCGATTAGCGTGCTAAAGGGAGAATGGATTGAAGGTAGACAAACATCTTGTAGATCCAGAAAAATGCATTAGAAATGTTTGGTATAACCGATATTCAATAAAAATGAAGAAAAACTCGCTTTTGCTTTGGTATCTGGTCCAAGAAGAAGTCCTTCAGCTGTCGGATTATCAAAATTGGCATCGGCATTGATGGATTTTTCAAAAGAAAAACTATAAATTATGCCAGCGCTCACTGTCTCATTTTTTCGTTTCCATTCCACGCCTGAGCTTGCATGGAAGATATCCCATTCTGAATAGACCACACCAATGGCTGGCGCTTCGCTATCAGGAGCGGATGAAAAATCTGTTTTGAAGCCGGCAAGAAATGTAAATCGATTTCCCATCGGTAAGCTGGCCCCAACGGCAACATTGGTAACACTTTTTCTCGCATCACTCAAACCAATAATATCTTTGCTGTCGTTGTCAGTAAATGCATTAGAAGGACGAAAAAAATCCTTTGATGCAGGGCTGTTAACCTGATAACGCGAGACAGGAAAAAAATGTTCAATAGTGGCGCTAATGAGAACATCGTTTTCTAGCGGAACTTCAATACCCAATGCAACAGAATCTGGTGATTTATAATTTGAATTTAAATCTTCTTGTCGATCATTACCCACAAACGATAAGAAAACTGGATTGTTATTATTATCAAATCCTTGAATTATATTCGACGCGGTAAAGTCACCGGCAGTGGTACCACTTCCAGTCAAATTGTAACTCTTAGTGGTATAAGTTAATCCAACCATCATTTTTTCCAGTTCATACGCTATCCCCAGTTTGAGGAGGCCGCGGATATTATAGAAATCCGCTAATAGTGAAAGGTCAGTCAACGCGACACTAAAATTATTGTCAATGGCACGAACCGCAATAGAGGAAAATGCGCTGTGTTTTAAATAACCCACATAAGCGGTGGTGCCGAAGCTCATGTTGTCTGTTAATCTTGCGGCCCAGGATAATCCCGCCCAAATTTCGTTAATTTCTGTACTCGATGAATATTGTCCAACGTATTCTTCCAAGCCTGGTGAGACGTTGTTATCTAATACGTCTATTTGCTCATCTCGACGGCCATTGAGAAAGGAACTAAATTTGTTACGTGTGAGCAGGGAATAAGCAAATACATGATTAGAATCATCTGAGAATTTTTTCACGCCAGCGATTAAGGTTGGAAAAATGAGTACATTTGTTGTTTTTAAATCGGTATTGGGGCCAGCACCACCTTTTATTTTTTGATTTTCGATACCATAACCATTTCCATTAAAAGAGACTTCGGTTCCTTCAACACGTCCTAAGGCGCCAGGATTGTAAAACGTTGCGCTTGCATCACTAATACTTGCGATATTCGAGCCGCCAAGAAGAGACGCGCTACCACCAAATTGTCCACTCCAATAATGATCAATACCAGCGAATACGAGTTGGGTCGAACATAAAGTGACAAGCACTACTTTAGCGAAAAATTTTTTCATGATTCTTTTACTTTATTGTTATTCAACAAAGGTGAGCCGTTTTTGACAATAGCTAATATTCAAAGGCATGCTCAAAAATTAGCCATGCAACTCGGCGTTACGATGGCATTATTATGCCATATTAGTGGAATTAGGACATATGAGGATCAACTTGCTGCGGCGTTTAAATATTCCATTCTTAGGCTTTGAAAATAGTTATGAGCGGGTGGGATAGTGATACCGACTTGCAATCGTGTTTGAATGTGTTATTCAGCGTTGATCGTCTGTTATGACGAACAGCGTATATTTCCTATCGAACGAAAGTTCTTTGCTGGAAGTTGTTAAATATTTTTACGTGCCTCTTAACAAAACACAGCAATCACGAAAAATCATCGATTTATTTGTCTCAGATCACTATTTCAAAGTGTTGCTAGCATGGATAGCTAGCATCAAACGCCAGGGATGGCCTTTGTGTCTTTGAAATAGTGATCTGAGATAAATGAATCGGTCCATGCTGAGTTTTGTTGAGAGGCACGTATTTTTATTTACAGTTTTGACATCAGTTAAGTATTTTTCGAAAGGCGCAAGCTAATTCCTGCCAAACCTATAAACATGAGCCCGAGTATTGAAGGTTCTGGAACGGAACTCGAAGTTGCGACTGACCAAACGGCAAAGACACTAACATCGAAGGCAGACGTATTAATGTCGCCACCCGCTGAAATATCGGTCGTATATGGCGCGATAATATCATCGAGTTGTTCCTCATCAGAATTTGAGCCTATGGAAAAAACAACGTCCATCGAATCAGGATCAAACGGGTCTGCTAGAAAATAACCTGCCGTGATAATGGAACACAGGGTAGGAGTTTCGCATCCCATTGTTAGACTTGGATCGCTATCGAAATTTCCATCCAAGCTGTCAACAAATACACTGCTAAACAAGGCAGCCGTTGCCGCATCCACATCGCTTGCAGACAGAGCTAAATCTCCTGCGTCGTCACAGCCGCCAAATAATGAAGCACAAGTACCATCCTGGAAATCCACATCGTACATATTTCCATTTACATCAACATCACGCGCGCCCGTTAATTCGCCATTGCTATCAATAATAAGAGAGGGTATTGCGTAAACAAAGTTTGAAATAAAAAATAAAGATACTGCCAAGAATATTTTTTTCATCCGATCCTCCAATAGTTTTTTTGTTTACCAGAAAGCAACAAATACACCACATGACTTTCTGGTAAAGAATCGGATGAAATCTTGAAGAACAATAAATATTAGGATTGAGGGATTCCCAAAATTATGAGAAGAGAATAAACTATGTGATCGTAAACTAATATTCAAATTCTTTAGGAAAATTGGAAAATCATCTTGTTTTACAGGGGTTGTGGATGACCATTGATATTTTTCGGGAAAAGGAGGGATGAAGAATAAGGTAATTGAATCAATGCATTAAATTCTATTATAAATTGAAGTCTTTGTTTATTTTTTGTAGTTGTTATTTTAATAGTGTTTTTATTTAATAATTTGTCGTTGGCGGACAACATATCCTGAAAGTTATTTTATATGCTTAGTGACTGTAGAACCATTTAAGATATTACCTACAGTTATATGCATTGACCAATTATCATGATTAATAATTTTCAATTACCTAATGAATGATTTGTTAGTTTCGGAAATTGTACTCATTCTCTAAGAAACGCTGATTTAACGCCACTGGTATTTTTTAACAATTAGAAAATAATCGTATTACTTGACTCAAATACGAAGTTAATGAAAGCTGCCATCTATTTCCAAAGTCTCAACAGATACTCCATTTAACGCGCATTTTCCCAGCTAATTTGTTAAAATGTACCCATAGTCTGTTTTCTCGCAGAGTATTCAAACTGATTGGGAGGAAGGGAATTATGCCATATTTCAAAACACCAATATTATTTCTTATTGCTGCACTTATAGCTTTGGGGAGTGTGAACAACGCCACTGCGGAGTTTGAACATGATTCGAGTCTTTTGGGCATTAAGGTTGGAGCATTATTTCCCGGTGGTGTAACGGTATCAAGTGGTAAGTCGAGAGATTTCGATGTGCATTCAGGCACAACGCTGGGTTTATTGTGGGACTTTCCTGTATTTAATTATTTTTATTTAGGCCCCTTTGTTGATTATTCGATGTTTACAGCCGCAGATGATGATGGAATCACAAAATTTGATGTTGGACTAGCCTTAAAATTTAAATTCAGCTTGTCAGATAATTTAGTATTACGACCAGCAGTGAGCCTGGCTTATGGCCACGCTAACATTACCCCAGATCCAGGAATTAATAATTATGTAACCGAGGAAAGTAATGACTTTTTTGTTTATCAAGCGTTCATTGAAGCCATTTATAATTCAATCGTGGTGGATTTCGGCTATGCAGAAGCAGAAGGTGGTAATGAAGAGGATGTGTATTTTTATGGCCAGACTTTCTTAAGAGTGGGTTATTTGTTTTGAGGTGTAAACAAATTCGTTTAATTTTTATTTTTCATATCCTGCTAACTCCAAATAACCCTTACCAGTAATATTTTTATTTTGATAATTTCCGGTAACCTTTATCGCTCCCTCCCAATAACGTATGCTGTGATTGAGCTCTTGATTAGCAATCGCTGCATCAACTTGCAGAGAAATACCATAATCGGGGATCCTTAAACGCCAGTTGATGGGATATTTAACGCCGGATTTTTCACTTGTCCACCAACGTTGTGGAGATATAGTGACTTGATCCGATGTGAGTGTAGTTTTATCACCATTGCTATTGATTAAACTACCTTTACTAAGACTTGTTGCATTGCCTGTTTTGCTACGCAATCGATAAAACATAAGTTCGACATTATTATCCAGCTGGATTGAAAACCAATCCCAACCTTCAACATTTTTCGGTAAAGCAGAGGTAGACCATTCTCTATCTAACCAACTGTCTCCCTTAACGATGAATTCCTTGTCTTTAATTTTAACCTTTCCTGTGGTAGCGAGCCGGGTGTAGGAATAGTAATAAGAGGCATTGCCAGATTCAGGTCCTTTTTGGCTTAAGCCCTCGGTGCCTTGTAACACAATGGGTTTTTGACTTTCGACGCTAAGGGAAAGTGAAAACTCATTATCATTCGCTTCAATAGTCAGAGGAAATAACGTTTTCTCCACGCTTGATATCACCCAGTCTTCCAGCCAAACTCTTATTTTTGGATTCGTTTTCGCGCCGGCCAGACCCAATGCAGCGCGTGAGAAGCGTTCCTGATTGTAGAATTTTTGTTGAGAAATATCAGATAGAGCAAGATGTGCCATATAAAATTGATTACTTGACCACTTGGAATCAGTAACTGATTTATTGGGCGTCATAGCAATACGAAAAAAAGTAATTTGATAGCCAAACTCTTTGTCATCGTCGGTATTTACATTGCCAGTGATATACCACCATTCGGTTTTGTAATTTGGATGAGCACCATGGTCTCTAGGAAACTTAAACTTTTGTGCTTGAAATGCCCGGGTAAATTGTTTGTCATCATGAGAAAGGACTTCGGACAAGGTTATCGAATCTGTTTTGTGTTCGTTGAATTCATTTTTGTTAAGCCAAACGCCTAAGCCAATAATTACAATAATGATTAAAGGAAAAATTTTAGTCATTTTTACTGGTTTTCCTGTAAAGCTTCACGTGGGGATGTACTCTTAACTTGCCAGGCGGGGTAGGCTGCGGCAATCAAACCGGCGACAATTGCTGACAATCCAGCATAAAATAATTGAGCGGGTTCAATAGCTAACTCCATTCCCCAGCCAAACGAACGTTTGTTAATAATGTGGACTAAAACGGCGGATATAAAAATTCCCAACGGGATGGCAAAAATAAATGCATTGATTGACATAAAAATCGATTGCGAAAATAGTTGTAATTGCAATTGCCCAGGTAGAAATCCAATGGCTTGAGAGATAGCTAATTCTCTTCGTCGTTCTAACTGCCAACTCATTAAAGAAACAATGACGGTAATTATAGCGACAATAAGTATCAAAACGCGTAGCACTTCGGTGATGAGAAAGGTGCGATCAAAAATTGCTAGCGTTCTTTCACGTACACTTTGACTTGAACGAATCGAAATTGTCTGATCTTTTACAAATAAAGTATTCAAAGCCTGGATCATTTGATTGGTGCTATAATTTTCTTCCAGGTATAAGCCCACCGTTGTCACACCCACAGGTGACCAATGTTTTTCAAACACAGATTGACTCATGGTTATTTTTCCCGATTCTGATCCATAATCGCGATAGATTCCAATGATTTTGAAGGCATGTTTACCATAAGAGGTATTTAAATTGATAGAGTCTCCAATAGAAAGGTTTTGATGGTAGGCGAAAGGCTCGGTTACCAGCACGACATCAGCATTCTGGAATTGATGAAATAAATTGCCAGCACTATTATTAAGCAGATTAAATCCCTTGAATCCTTCTAATGGTAACTCTAGCATCATCAATGCGTGTTTTCCGTTTTCACCATTGATGGTTAAATGCCGGCCTTTCGAAAAGTCACGCACACCTTTTAAAGATGTCATGTCGTTTAACTGTGAGGGTGTATATTGCTGTGTTGCAGGATTAGCCATTCTGTCAGGTATTGAAACATAGATATCAGCAACTAATGAATGATTTAACCAATCACTAACAGCAACTCGAAAACTGCTAACCATGGTTCCCACGCCTATCGTCGAAGACAGTGCTATTACCATTGCAATTAACGCCACGCCTGTACGGCTCAGTGAGCGGTTAACATCGCGTAGTCCCATAACAACCGGTAATGGAAGAGAGTTAAAATGTAACTGTGTTACACGTCGACTTAGTATGGAAAATATCTCTGGAAGTAGTAAAGAAAAGCCGACGACACACAAAAACAGGCCGATGAAAGCTGCGGTTAATGAGTTCGATAAGAGAATTACTACAATACCAGATAGACATGACACCAATCCCAGAACTATTGCAATTCTTAGAAAGTCTTTAAACGATTTTTCCACTCCCATGCGTTGACCGACGTTAATGATTTCAAGTCGCGCAGCTTGCCGTCCCGGAAAATAGGCGGTAAGCAAAGCCACAAAAATGCCCAACATCAAAGTTATTATTATTGTAAAATATGAAATGCTGACTTTAGCACTTTGCATGTCAAAATAGTGATCCGAAAATATTTGAGTTATAAGCTCAATTAAGACATTTGCTAATAATGCACCTCCAGCCAAACCGAGAAAACTGGCAACAATACTTAGCACAAAAACTTCACCTAAAATTAGTTGGTTTAATTCAGCACCAGTAATACCCGTGATTCGATACAGACCGAATTGCTTCATGCGATAAAACACACTAAAACGTACTGTGGTAAACACCACAAAAACACCAATTAATAAGGCCAGTAAACTCATGGCTTGCAAATTGGTGCGAAACGCCTGAGTAAGTTGATCTAAACCCGATTTTTTTTGTTGCATTGTTATGATCTGCAAATCATTTGGTAGTATTTTTTCAATAGTTTGTAATGATGATGAATCGTTAAGGCGTAAATTAATCCGTGTCAGACGTGTACCGAGATTAAAAATTGATTGCGCATTGGAAATGTCAGTGACAATGAGATTGGTTAAGGTAGGGTCATTGGGAAGATACCCAATTAATTTTAGTTTTTCCGAATTGATGCCTATATAAATAGTTAGGGAATCCCCTAAGCGTAGATTTAAGTTTTTCGCAGTATTCGGTGTTAGTAAGATTCCATTTTTAGTAGTAAAAAAATTAGTCAGGGCTTTTTCATTTGGCAAACTTGAATTAACGAATGAGCGAAAGTTAATTTCACTAAACGACTCAATCCCTAATAGGTTGAGTGTTATTGGATTATCTGGATTCGTATAAACATAGCCACTGATCTCTGGGCTTGCCTGGTGAAAGGCGTGTTTTAATTTGAGATCCACAAACACAGATTGTTCAACACCCGCGGGACCACCAACAATTTGATGCGTTGCTTGCCCCATTAATGTGGATGAAATCTTATCAACCTGAACTTGAGCGGCTGAGACAGCAATATCAATAGCGATGACAATGCCAACGCCACTGGCTAGCCCGAGTAAGGTTAATATGAGTAACCAAGGGTGTTTCAGATAAAATCGAAAACTGGCAAGCCAGAGCATTTTTGAAGGTATTTTACGCATGAGACTTAGTATTCAAATCCGACACACGAATTGTGGCGTCGGCTAAGGCCGCGACGTCTGTGCTGTGGGTTACTATAATCAAGGACTTTTGTTCGCGTTTAACCAGATCAAACAACAAGTTTAATACAATTTGACTATTCTCTTCGTCTAGATTGCCCGTTGGCTCATCTGCTAGTATGAGATCAGGTTGATGGATAATGGCTCTGGCAATGGCCACTCTTTGCTGTTCTCCACCGGATAATTGTTCCGGAAAACTGTGATATCGGTCGAGCAGGCCTACATCGGTTAATCCTATCTGTACGCGATGTTTGGTATTGGTTTTTTTTTCTTGGCCAATGAGTTCCAATGGCATTTGCAGGTTTTCGCCGACGGATAGTGTTGGTATTAAATTAAAAGATTGAAAAACAAAACCAATATGATTTCGGCGGAATAAGGTTCGTTGCGTTTCATCTAAATCAACAATATTTTGATTCTTAATCAAAACCTCACCAGACTGAGGAACATCGATTCCGCTAATTAGATTTAAAAGCGTAGATTTTCCACAACCGCTTCGACCAACGAGAGCCAGGGAGCTTGCTGTTTCAATGTCCAGGTTAAGTTTGTCAAAAATGACACGCTGTTTACCAGCTTCCTGATAGGACTTGCTTACGTTTTTGAGTTGAATAATTGCGCTCATAATGTGTTCTTTATTTCGGTTTTTCTGGGATTAATCAGGTTTGCATAAAAAATTCTTACACAATATATCGATACGTCAAATTAATTCGCGGTCCAAGTAAGCGTTTACTTTTGGGAATTTGATGCAGCCAGTTTAACTGTGTTTTGTTACCCATGAGTAATAGACTGCCGTGCGGTAGTACGAATGATTTTTTCAACGACTTTTGTGTTCTATGTTTTAATTGAAATTGACGTTCTTCACCATAAGTCACTGAAGCAATGACAGGATCTGGCCCCAATTCTGGTTCGTTATCACTGTGCCAGGCGACACCATCATTACCGTTGCGATAGAGATTTACCAAAACACTGTTAAGCCGCTCTTCAGTGACTGATTCAATCTTATGTTTTATTTCCAATAATGCAGGATGCCAGGGTATTGCTTTGGCGCGAATGCCCGAATACTCGTAGGATAATCCTGTCTCGCCATACCATGCTGATAAGCGAGGGACATTGTGCGTCTTGCCATAAAATGAAATTTTTTCTTGTTTCCAGTCAATACCAGATATTAATTGATTAAAGTAACTGTCAGCTTGTTCCGTATTAAAAAATTGTGGAAACAACGTTAAACTGCCGTCGGGTATGTTAATGGGTAGTTGGGTGTTGTTGTCAGAAAAAAGATTTTGATTCATAAATCGGTTCAGCGAACTAAATGTAAATTATTTTGCTTAGTGAGGTATATAACAGTTACATTCATTGAATAACTTGCCACAAGCCAATTCCACTGATTATTCCTAAAACCCCACCAATGACTCGTTTAAATATTTGATCATTCTTAATGATTAAGTTATGAAATTTTAATCCGACAATATGACCAATCGCGGCTATAGGGAGTAAAGCCAGAGCCATGAGTAAATGCATATCGACACCCAAAATAGCAAATGTTGTCATTTTCATTATAACGAGTGTAAACCACAATACAAATAAGGTGTTTCGCAAGTTTTCTCTTGCAACGTTTCTGGCATACACAGCAATCATCAATGGTGCTCCTGTTAAAGAGGTGCCCGCAACGTAACCGCCTAATACCAACAACAATTTGTCCAGATGTTTGCTACTGCTGCTAATGGCCCAATTCATACTCCAGATAAAAGCATAAATTAGCGTCACCGTGTAAATAAAGATTAATAACCATTGGTTTGGCAAACTGATTAATCCCATAACGCCAATGAGTGCTGCAGGAAAAATAAAAATACCAGATTTTTTTAAATATGCCCAATCGACACTTTGTAGATTACTGCCAAAGGTAATGCTTGAGAAAAACAATAAATGGATGCCAATGATCGGTAACCAGAAAAGGGGTTGGTCATAGAGCATTAACATGAGCGGTAGACCTAAAGCGGCACCACCAAAACCCAAACCACTTCGTACGAATCCACTCCAGATAAAGAGTAAGCTTATAAGAAAAAGTTGGTAATAACTAAAATCAACTGACATGTTAAATGGGATTTATAGTGATATTACAAAATATAAAAAAGTGGGGTCTGGCGCATGCCGGCATGATATCAAAAAAAATTCTTTATTGTTAATGAAAAGGATTGGTTCATTATGGAATATTAATCCGTGTGATTGTGGTTATTATGTTTACCGAATATATATGAACATATGGATATTGCCGATCAATATTTAGCCGGAATCTGAATGGCTGGGCCACATAATTTGTTGAATCAATTGGAATTAATGGTTGAAAAGTAGAAATAATTATCCTATATTGCTGTATATATTAACAGTATGTTGGTGGCTTGATTAATGAACCTCTATATAGCCGAAAAACCTAGCTTAGCACGCGCTATTGTCGATGTATTACCTAAACCGCATAAGAAAGAAAATGGATTTATTCGCGTTGGCAATGGCGATTGTGTCAGCTGGTGCATTGGTCATCTATTGGAGCAAGTAGAGCCAGATGCTTATGATCCCAAATACAAACAATGGCGATTGGAACATCTGCCAATTGTTCCTGAAAATTGGCAGTTACGGCCAAAATCTAAAACCAAAAGCCAGCTCGCTGTATTAAAAAAATTACTCAAAGAAGCTGACCTGTTGATACATGCCGGTGATCCAGATCGAGAAGGGCAGTTATTGGTTGATCAGGTTTTTGCCTATCATCGAGTTCCAAAGGCCAAGTTAAAAGCCGTTAAACGTTGTTTGATCAGTGATATGAATCCTGCAGCAGTCAAACGTGCAATTGACCAGTTGCGAGATAACAAAGAATTTACCCCTTTATCAACATCAGCCCTTGCTCGCACGAGAGCAGATTGGTTGTATGGGATAAATTTAACTCGAGCCTACACCACACAGGGACGAAAAGTAGGATATAACGGTGTGTTGTCTGTCGGGCGTGTGCAAACACCCATTCTTGGTTTGGTCGTGAGAAGAGACCAGGAAATTGAATCTTTTATTTCAAAACCGTTTTATGATGTTCGTGCTCATCTTGAAACGACAAATGCAGAAACATTTACTGCGAAATGGCAACCCAGTGAAGCATGCCAACCTTATATGGATGAAGATGGTCGTGTATTAGTTAAAAAACTGGCCGAAAATGTCGTTCAGCGAATTACTGATAAACCTGGCATCGTTAAAAGTGTTGATGAAAAATTAAGGAAACAAGCGCCACCCTTGCCATTTAATTTATCTGCCTTGCAAATTGAAGCAGCACGTTTATATGGACTCTCCGCCAAACAAGTCTTAGACTTGTGTCAAACCTTATATGAAAAGCATAAATTAATCACTTACCCAAGATCAGACAGTCGGCACTTGCCCACGGAGCATTTTAAACGCGCCAGCAAAGTGATTTCAGCAATATCACATAACGCTGATAAATTTACATCAGTAATCAAAGATGCGGATTGCCAGCTAAAAAGTGGTGCATGGAATGATAAAAAAGTTGATGCCCATCATGCAATAATTCCCACGGAAAAACAGGCCAGCTTATCATCGCTAAATGACCAGGAAAAGAAAATTTATAACTTAATTTCGCGTCAATATCTCTATCAATTTTATCCAAATCACGAATATTTTGATACCCGAGTGGACGTTTTAATTGAGGGGGGATTATTTGTTTGTTACTCAAAGCGAACAAAACACGTTGGCTGGAAATCATTGTATTCCGTTTTAACAGAGAATACCGCGAAATCAAATATTGGCGTTGGTAGTGAAGATGAAATTTCACTCCCACCTTTGGCTGCAGGGGATAAAATACATTGTGTTCGCGGACAGTTATTAGAGAGAAAAACACAACCGCCAAAACACTTCACCGACGCAACATTGCTATCTGCCATGACGGGTATAGCAAGATTTGTAAAAGATCCCAAAATCCGAAAAGTACTTCGAGAAACCGATGGACTCGGTACCGAAGCCACACGTGCAAGTATTATCGAATTGCTGTTTAAACGCGGTTACTTAAAGCGAGATAAAAAACTCATACGGTCAACACCAGCGGGAGTAGGTTTGATTGAAAGCTTACCAGATATAGCAACAAACCCGGATATGACCGCTGAATGGGAATCCATGTTAAATGAAATTTGCAAAAAAACGATAAGCTATGATGTCTTTATGAAACCGCTTACTCAGACAATTTCTGAGTTGATTGATCAAAGTAAATCAAGTTTGCCAACAGCGCTGCGTGGAGTTAAAACATCCAAGTCAAGTATAAAAAACCGATATCGTAAGAAAAAAAGTGCTACTTGAGTTTGTTAAATGTACTTCAAGGAAATCCCTAATCCATCATAAGGTTTATTTGCTGCATGGATCCCATATTATTGAATAAATGCTATATGCATGAGAGCCATGCGGATAACTTAGAATGAATTGGAAATTAAACAAACATTGCCATTAGGTATTTCAATGTTAAAATGGAAAGCTTGGTTTGAAAAGAGTCCCATTACCCTATCTGTTCCTCACGTGTAATTAATTGGTTTATTAGAGCGTAATTTAAATCTAGACGGTCAGTATTTACAATCACATATTTCGTTGTTCATTAGAATATTCCCAATCACCCTATGCCAAATACACTAGCCCATATCACAATCAGCCGAATATTGAGTAAACCTATTACTAATAGCGTTGATTATATTTGGGTGTATATTGGTTGTGTTTTACCTGATATTCCATGGATTTTTCAACGAGTTATAAAAGTAGTCTTCAGTGATATTGATACCTATGATCTTCGTTTGTATTCTATAGCACAAGCGTCTTTATTTTTTTGTATTCTACTGAGTATTTCCTTGGCGTTTATGAGTTCTCGGCCTAGAAAAGTCGTAATCTTGTTAATATTCGGCGCATTAATTCATTTATTACTTGATGCTTCACAAACAAAATGGGCAAATGGTGTGCATTTACTGGCACCTGTATCTTGGGATATATGGAGCGTTGCTTGGTATTGGCCAGAAAGTGTTTTTACCTATTTTATTTCCATTGCGGGTCTAGTTATCATTGCATTGGATTGGAATATATGCAGCCAAAAGCAACAATTACTTACTTTTAGTAAAAAGAGAGCGTCGGGATTCATTGTCTTTATGCTTAGCTATTTGATATTACCCATTATCTTTTTTTCTGATATTGAAGCTTCAAACAATCATTTTATACAAACCTTGCGAGATGTTGAGCATCGAATTGGTAAATCCATTGAGTTTGATCGTTCAGTTGTAAATTTTGAGCAGGATAAAGCATACATCATCTCTAGTATGGGGAAGGACAAAATTTATTTGACGAATTTGACTTTAAATACCAGCAAGAAAATATCATTTAGAGGGGTTTTTGTTGATGTGAATACGATTGAAGTTTATGAGTTTCATGTTCACGAACGCTACTTGAGAGATGCTATGACCACCCTTGGGCTGCTGATGATTTTGGTGATGACACTAACAATTATTTATGGGTCTTCAGAAAAAACAATGGGTAAATAATTAGTCAAATAAGGACAGTTGAATCACATTGAGCCTCGATGCATGATGGTAGTTGCGAAACAATCCATCACAAAAAAGAAGCCCAATGCGAATAAGAACATTACTGAATGACTGCCAAAAGTTCAAGTCATTTGTTTACCAAAAAGAATACACCGAAATGATTAATGGTAAATTGGCGTTAATCATAGAGATAGCAGAACGTAAAAA
>Ga0316207_10001331_pt1 | contig 31230 bp, 25 predicted proteins | sample 6weekpyrite_MG_FD_204943 | JGI IMG/M metagenome (GOLD analysis project Ga0316207, IMG submission 204943) | Microbial mat bacterial communities from mineral coupon in-situ incubated in ocean water Damariscotta River, Maine, United States -... | ecosystem: Environmental > Aquatic > Marine >...
GCCCCCGATGTGTCCTGGGCCGATTTCGCGCGCGAGATCTTTGCGCAGGCCCGGATCGCCTGCAATGTGGCCGATATTCCCGGCTCGGACTTTCCGACACCGGCGAAACGGCCGGAAAATTCCCGGCTGGATTGCACCGGCACCTACACCACCTTTGGCATTGACCGCCCCGATTGGCAGGGCAGCCTGACCCATATTCTTGAAGAGTTGAAGGTATGATATTATGACGACACGCAAGGGCATTATTCTGGCAGGCGGGTCCGGCACCCGGCTATACCCCATCACCATCGGCATCTCGAAACAGCTTTTGCCGATCTATGACAAACCGATGGTCTATTACCCGATCAGTGTCCTGATGTTGGCCGGTATCCGCGAGATCGCGATCATCACCACGCCGCAGGATCAGGATCAGTTCCGGCGCACTCTGGGCGATGGCGCACAATGGGGGATCGACCTGACCTATATCGTGCAGCCCGCCCCGGAGGGGCTGGCGCAGGCCTATCTGCTGGCCGAGGATTTTCTGGCCGGGGCCTCGTCTGCCATGGTTCTGGGCGATAACATCTTCTTTGGGCACGGCCTGCCGGACCTGATGGGCGAGGCGGATCAGCAGGCGCAGGGCGGCACCGTTTTCGGCTATCACGTGGCCGATCCGGAACGCTATGGCGTGATTACGTTTGACGAGGCGGGTGAGGTGCAGGCGATCATTGAAAAGCCCGAGGTGGCACCGTCGAACTATGCGGTGACCGGGCTCTATTTCCTCGATGGGACGGCGGTGCACCGGGCCGCTGAGGTCGTGCCCTCTGTGCGCGGCGAGCTGGAGATCACCTCGCTTTTGGAAAGCTACCTGCAGGACGGCACCCTGAGCGTGAAGCGCATGGGGCGTGGCTATGCCTGGCTCGATACCGGCACCCATGGCAGCCTGCTGGAAGCCGGCAATTTTGTGCGCACCCTGGAAAAACGACAAGGATTGCAGACCGGCAGCCCCGATGAAATTGCCTTTCAGCAAGGGTGGATTTCCGCCGAGGATCTGGCAGAGCGCGCGGCGCTGTTTGGCAAGAACAGCTATGGCTCCTATCTGAACGATTTGCTGTAGGCCGGGTTTGACTGGTGCCGTCATCCCGCTAGCATGGCAGATCACGGGACAGGCATCGGCGCGGCTGATATGAAACTACTTTTCCTGCATCAGAATTACCCCGGCCAGTATCGGGAAATCCTGGCCTGGCTGATCGCCCAGGGCGGGCACGAGATTGTTTTCCTGACCCAACGCCAGGGTGTGCCGGACACCCCCGGCGTCAGGATCATCCGCTACAGCCCGCATCACCGCCCGGCGGAAGACGCCTATGGTCTCAGCCGCTATTGGGAGGAATGCGCAGGGTCCGGCTATGGCGCGGCGCTGGCAGCACAGGCGCTCGACAAGGAAGGCTTCAAACCCGATGTGATCCTGGGCCATGTCGGATGGGGAGAGCTGACCTTCACCAAGATCGTCTGGCCCGACGTGCCGGTGATCGGGTTTTTCGAATATTATTTTCTGGCGCAGGGTGGATCGGTCGGGTTCGATCCGGAATTTCCCGCCAGCCCGCATATCCCCTTCATCATGCATGCGCGAAACGCGGTGAATTACATCAACCTGGAAACCGTGGATCTGGGCCAGTCGCCGACGCTTTGGCAACGCGACACCTATCCCGAAAGCTTCCATTCCAAGATCTACACCTGCCATGACGGCATCCGCAGCGACCTGCTGCGCCCCAACCCGGAGGCCTCGGTGATGCTGGACCGGTTGGGTCGGGCCGTCGCCCGCAGCGATGAGATCTTCACCTATATGGCCCGCAACATGGAGCCCACGCGCGGCTTTCACACCTTCATGCGGGCGCTGCCCCATATTCTTGAGGCCCGCCCCAATGCGCGGGCGCTGATCATCGGCGGCAACGAGACCTCATACGGCAAGAAAAGCGCGGAGGATGGCGGCTATCGCGCCCAGATGGAACGCGAGGTGGGAGAAAGGGTGGACTGGAGCCGCGTGCATTTCCTGGGCCGGGTGCCCTATGCCGATTACCAGAAGATCATCCAGATCAGCCGCTGTCACATCTACCTGACCGTGCCGTTCGTGCTGTCCTGGTCACTGCTGGAGGCGATGTCGATGGGGGCCACCATCGTGGCCTCGGACGTGGCCCCGGTGCGCGAGGCGATGGCGCATGGCAAAACCGGATTGCTGGCCGATTTTCTCAACCCCGAAGCGCTGGCGGCCCGGGTGGCAGAGGTTTTGGCCACCCCTGAGGATTATGCCCATCTGGGAGCTGCCGCGCGCACCCATATCATCGAGAATTACGATTTCCTGACCCGCTGCCTGCCGGTTCACATCGAGCATATCAACGCGCTGGCCCCGCAGGCGCGTCCGATTGCCTTGCCAGGCGTGTGATCCGTCAGAGTCTGCTGGCACCGCGGGCCAGCCCGAAAGCGCTGCCTATCAGACTAAGGATTGTCTCCGCCGAATTGACCGGGCTTTCAGTAGCCAGCACCAGATCACCGGAATTGATGCGGAAATTGCGGGCTGAAAACAGGCCGTCCGACGTGGTCAGATCCAGCGTGAAGACAACACGTTCCATGCGCGGGCCGCGTTCACCTGCGCGCAGCGCGGATGCGGGATATTCGCGCAGGATCAGGATGCCTTCGGGGTTGGCGCGGCTGGAATTGACGCCGCCGATGATCGCCATCGCATCAAGCGCGGTCACGATATCCTGCTCAAACGGGTGCTGGTCCTGACGGCCCGTGGCACCAAGTGACAGGAAATAGCGCCGGTCGGCCTCGACAATCACCCGATCGCCCCCGACCAGTCTGGTGTCGAGATTGGGTTCGGAATAAAGCCGGGCGATCGAGGTGCCAAAGAGATCGCCCTGACGCATCAGTCTGATCTGTGGATTGGTCAAATCCGTGCGCACGCCGCCGCCTTCCGAGATCAGGCTGAGCACGGTATAGGCCTGATCGGGCATCGGATAGGATCCGGGAGAAGTTACACCACCGACCAGATCGACCGAATTTCCACGCCCCGCAGCCATCGAAAGCTGCACCTGCGCGGAGGGAACGATTGCCTCAAGCTCGCGTTGCAAACGTAACCGCGCGGCCTGCGGTGACATGCCGGCGACACGGGTATCGCCGATATAGGGCATGAAAATCGTGCCGCTGGCGCTGACGCGCATTTCCTCAAGCCCCACGACACGCTGTTCGGGCGCGGTTAGCAGGGAATTGTCATTGCTGTCCCAGATCGAGATCGAGACCATATCGCCGGGCGCGATGATCTGGCTGCGCGACCCGGCGCTGGTGGTGATCCAGCTCAGGCCGGCCTCGCCGGTGACCGGCCATTCGGACAGGGTCGGCAGAAAGGCACGGGTGACGGGGTAGACGGCGAAATCGGCCTCGGCATCACCGGAGCGTCCGATGATTTCGCGCTCCATCCCCGCACCGCGGGGCAGCGAACAGGCCGCCAAAAGAAGGCACAGGCCAAAAAACCCGCTCATCCGCGCAAATCGTGCCATTGTGTTCATACACTCGCTGCATATTGAAGGCTTGCCCTGTTTCGACTTAAAATACGGGACGCGCCCGGAGGGTCAATGATTTCGGTGCAGAAAGGGCATTTTATGCGAGTTTTAGTTCTGGGAGCCACAGGTCGGATCGGGCGGATGATGCGGTGGGCCTGGGCCGGTATCGACGGGGTTTCTCCGCTCTGGCAGATACGTGCAGTTTCCGGCGGCACCGCCTGGATCGGCTGCGATATCCTGCACGATCCCGAGGGACTGGAGGCCGCTTGCGCGCGCGCCGATGTGATCCTGACGCTTGCCGGTGTCACGCCGGCCCCGGGAGCTGATTTGGACCGAAACGGCGCGCTGGCCCTGGCGGTGCAGCGGGCCGCCGGGGGCCGGCCACATCTGCTGGCCTCCTCTGCGGCGGTCTATGGGCGCGCGGGCGGGCTCTGCCGGGAAAGCGATGCCGTGTGCCCCGCGGCCCCTTACGGGATCGCGAAACGAGCCATGGAGCAGGCGGTGCTAGCGACAGGCGGCCCGGTGACCTGCCTGAGGATCGGTAATGTCGCGGGGGCCGATCAGATATTGGGCCGGGCCGGGAAGGGGGCGGCGCTGACGCTCGACCGTTTCGCCGATGGCCGCACGCCAAGACGCAGCTATATCGGCCCTGCCACGCTGGCGCGGGTGCTGGCGGATCTCGCAATCGCTGCGGGGCGGGGCAGGGTGCTGCCCGCGATCCTCAATGTCGCCGCCCCCGGCACGGTCGAAATGGGTGCGCTTCTGGACGCGGCGGGCCACTCCTGGGCCCCGCGCGCGGCACCGCCCGAGGCGATCGCCGAGGTTGCTCTGGACATTGCCTCCCTCAGTCGCTTTACACGGTCGGATCCCGCAACCGGCACGGCCGCCGCCCTCGTGGCCGAATGGCGGGCGTATGAGCAGGCGGACCGCACCCCGACATGACCTGGCGCAAGCGCATCTTCGATCTCTTTTTCGCCAGCCTTCTGGTAATCATCCTGGGTCCCATCATCCTGTGGTTGATCTGGGTGATCTGGCGGCGCGAGGGCGGGCCGGTTTTTTATGCCGCCGAGCGCATGAAGACGCCGACCGAGAGCTTTCGGTTATGGAAGTTACGCACCATGAGCGTGGTAGAGAATGACAGCGGCGTCTCAGGGGCCGACAAGGCCGCGCGGGTCACGCCAACGGGGGCCTGGCTCCGCCGCCGCAGGCTCGATGAGTTTCCGCAATTGTGGAACATCCTCAAGGGTGATCTCAGTTTTGTCGGCCCGCGGCCCCCCTTGCGCGAATATGTCGAGCGTTTCCCGGAGGTCTACGGGCCGGTGCTGAAAAGCCGCCCCGGCGTCACCGGGCTTGCCACCATCGTCTTTCACAAGCACGAGGGCCGGCTGCTATCGGCCTGCACCACGACCAGGGAAACCGACTATGTCTATTGCCGGATCTGCATCCCGCGCAAGGCGCGGCTCGACCTGATCTACCAGCACCACCAGAGCACCTGCTACGATTTCGACTTGGTGTTCCAAACCATCGGCAACCTGTTTCGGCGGCGGGACTGAATCCCGCGCAATGCGCGCCAGTTGATGGACAGGCACGGGGCACGGCGATACATCTCTGCGAGCCCCGGTCTGCCGGGGCCCAATAATTGCGACGGGCCGGTGGTCCAGAAAAGGGGCAGAGCCGTGCTTAACCGCATCCGGGGGTTATATGTGCGCTACGCGGCGCATCACCGGCACGAGGCCGAGGCGGGCCGCGCCTCCGGTTCCCTGCCCGTTCCCCTGAGGTTCGTTATCGACGGCAGCCGCGCGCTGCCCGCCGTGGTCTCATGGGCCCTCACCCGCGACCCCGTCTGGCGCGCCCGCGTCAAGGCGCGGCTACATCTCAACGTGATGCCGGTGGCGCTGCCGATGCAGGGCGGTCTCTTCTCCGGGGCGTCGTCGGCACCCTTGGAGTCCCCCATCACCATCGTGCTGCCGGTCTATAACGCCTTCCACATGCTATCCGAGGTGCTGGCCCGCGTGGAAGAAAACACCGATCTGCCCTGGCACCTGATATTGATCGAGGATTGCTCGACCGACGGCCGGGTGCGCCCCTTCCTGCGCGACTGGACGAGAGCGCGGGCCGAGCGCGTGACGCTTCTGGAAAACCCCGAAAATTTTGGCTTCATTGGCAGTGTCAACAAGGGTATCAAGCAGGCTCTGAACCGCAGAAACCCGGTTATTCTGCTGAATTCCGACGCACTGGTACCGGAGGCATGGGCCAGCCGCCTGATCACCCCAGTCATGCGCGATGAAACTGTCGCCAGCGTCACGCCGATGTCGAACGATGCCGAGCTTATGTCGGTGCCTCAGATCTGCACCCGCAGCACGCTTGCCCCCGGCGAGGGCGATGCGCTGGACGCCTTGGCGCGGCGCTTCGATGGCGGTGCGATCCTGCCCGAGGCACCCACCGGCACCGGCTTCTGCATGGCGCTGAACCCGGATTTCCTGACCCGCGTGCCGGGATTCGACACCGATTTCGGGCGCGGCTATGGCGAGGAGGTCGATTGGTGCCAGAAGACCCGCGCACTTGGCGGGCGGCATCTGTGCCTGGCCAATCTCTTCGTCGAACATCGCGGCGGCGAGAGCTTCGGTTCGGAGGTGAAACAGGCTCTGTTACGTAGGAATGGCGCGATCCTGTCGGGACGCTACCCCGAGTTCGACCGCGAGGTGCAGGAGTTCATCCGCAACGACCCGCTGATCGCGCCGCGCCTGGCGCTGGCCGTGGGGCTGCTGGCCGAACGTGCCGAAGAGCCGGTGCCGATCTATCTGGCGCACAGCTTGGGCGGTGGGGCGGAGCATTTCCTGCAGCGCGGCATTTCGCGGGATCTGGCGCAGGGCCGGGGCTCCATCGTGCTGCGCCTGGGCGGCGAGGAGCGGTTCCAGCTCGAGATTCGTCAGCCCTCGGGCCAGGTCGCGGGAACGACGAATAATCTAAGTTATGTTGAACAACTACTGACTCCGATCCGCGCCCGCCGCGTCGTCTATTCCTGTGGTGTCGGCGATTCCGACCCGGCCGGACTGCCCGATATCCTGCGCGACCTCTGCCGCGCCCATGCGGGCGACCGGATCGAGGTGCTGTTTCATGACTTCCTGCCCATCTCGCCCTCATACTGCCTGCTTGATGGCGACGGCACCTATCGCGGTCCCGTGACGCCGGACCGCGCTGATCCGGCCCATGCGGCGCAGCGCCCGGATGGCAGCAGAGTCAGCTTGGCGGCGTGGCAGGACAAATGGCGCGCGGTGCTGGAAAGCGCGGTCCGCGTCACCGTCTTTTCCGAAAACAGCCGCGCGCAGGTGCTGGCCGCCTGGCCCGGTCTTGCCGACAAGCTGCGGGTCGTGCCGCATGACCTCTTGGCCCCAGTGGCGCGCCTGTCCGCGCCCGACAGGGGCAGACCCGTGATCGGTGTTCTGGGCAATATTGGCTATCAGAAGGGCGCGGGGCTCCTTGAGGCGCTCGGTCGCCGCCTGCGCCGAAACCCCGATCTGTCCCTAGTTCTAGTGGGCAATATCGACCCGTCCTTCACCCTACCCCGGCATGTCGCGATCCATGGCGATTACCGACTGGATCAGATCGGTGCGCTAGTGGCGCGCTATGGTATCACCTGCTGGCTGATCCCCTCGATCTGGCCCGAGACCTTTTCCTATACCACGCATGAAGCGCTGGCGACGGGGCTGCCGGTCTATGCCTTCGATATCGGCGCGCAGGGCGATGCGGTGGCGCGGGCCGGGAACGGATATTCGATTCGTTTTGCGCCCGATGCCGATTTGGTCCAAAACATCCTGACCACGATCGAAAAAACCCATGGGAGCACCAGGTGAGCACGGTTTCCATCCAGAACGCCCGACTCCGCGCTGTCGGCATCGAGGTTTTGCGTCGCGAGGGCGGGCGGACCGTCACCCTGCCCCGCGACACCCGCATCGAGGCCCCGGCCAGCTTGAAATGGACCGAATACGTGCATTCGCTGCATCTAGGGGCGTTTTCCTACCAGGTCTCGGGCTATTGCTTCGGGGCCCGGATCGGGCGTTATTGCTCCTTCGGAGAAGAGGTCCAGATAGGACGCCAGAACCACCCGATGCACTGGGTGTCGACCAGCCCGGCCTTCTATCTGGGCGACCGGCTCTTTGATCTGGGCAATGGTTTTGAGGGCTCTGAAGGCTATCACAGCTACAAGTTCAGGTTTGAAGGCCCGCCCACGCGGGCCAAGATCACCAGTATCGGCAATGATGTCTGGATCGGACACGGGGCCTATATCGCTTCCGGCGTCACCATCGGCGACGGCGCGGTGGTCGCGGCCCATACGGTGGTGGCCAAGGATGTGCCGCCCTATGCGGTGGTGGCGGGCAACCCAGCGGTGATCAAGAAATGGCGCCTTCCGCCGGGCCTGATCGCGGCGATGCTGCATCATAAATGGTGGCGCTACGCGCCCTGGCAACTGGACCATCTCGATCCATCGGAGCCCCATAATTTCCTGCAAGGCTTGCGCGAGATGCAGGGCGGGCCGGTGTTCGAGCCGTCGGTCTTCTCCGCCGCCGACCTGCCAGCCTGACCCTCAAGCCGACCAAACATCTTTCAGGTAACGGCCGATGAACGCTGCATTGACCGCATCGGCCTGCCGCGTCAGTCTCGGTTTCGGCAGGGTTTTGGGCGGCTCCAGATCGAAGAACGCGGCGGCGCGGGTGACCGCCTCGACCGGCGATCTGACAAGGCTTTCATAGGTGATCTGGCCATAGGCGAAATCGAAGACCCTGGCCGCCACACGCATCGATTCGTTTTGCAACGCGATCCAGTCTAGTCGCCTGTCGACATCGGCCTGGTCATAGCGCGGCTCGGATTTTCGGGGCTGCCAGGATACCCATTGCTTGGTCTGATCGGCGATCGAGAAGGACACCGCTTGGGCCAGCGTATCGTGGCGCGTGATATGCAACACGCGCACCGACGGGTACATTTTGGTGATGCCGAGCCTGTGCAGCATGGCAACCTGCTCGACCCCTGCCTTGAAGCCATACCGCGCGGCCCCTTTCGAGACATAGAGCATATAGCCCGCGAGGCTATCGATCCCCGCCTCGCGCGAGACATTCGCGACCACGTCATGGTTGAGCTGCTCCTGGAACCCGGTCACGCCCTTCGCCGCGCGCAGATATGCCGCCAGCAGGTTCGACCCGCAGCGGTTGGTAAACCCGAGCAGCATCAGCGGATCGGAAAAGACCACCGGCCCGTCATAGGTGCAATTCGCCCGGAAGAGCTTTTGCAGGATCTTTTCATGCGAACACTCCTGCGAAATCGCCTTGAAAATCATGTTCGTCAAACTGTCACCATAGCCCGCAAGCGCCGCCGCCCGTCCCGGCCTCTTAAAGAGAAACCGGCAGGCTCTCAACCCGCCCGTGCCGCGCGCGCCCTGCAGCGGGTCAATAATTGATGATGTCGCGGTGATAGCGGCGCAGAAAGACCAGACCCATGACCAAGAGGATCAGGCTCAGCCCGAAGACATAAATCGGCAAGACGTAATCGGCCTCGTAGCTGACATAAAAAGCGGCGCGCATTTCGCCGGTCACATGTATCAGCGGATTGTACCAAAGATAAGATCGGTAGGGTTCGGGGATGTTTTCGAATAGGAAAAAGATGCCAGAAATGATGAAGAGCGGTCTGGTCACTATGCCCCAGACCAGCTGCCAGACCGGAAACATCGAGATCAGCAGCGCGTTCATCACCCCAATCCCCAGAGCCAGGCTGGCCGACATCGCATAGGCCATGATGATGTGCTCAATCTCCAGCGTGGTGCGGGTGTCAAAGGCGATGAGAATGCCGGACAGCACGATATAGCCGACCAGAAGCTGCGTCAGCGCATTCAAGGCGAACCGGCCCAGGAGCGCGTCGACATAGGTCACGCTCGGATAGGCCAGCAGTTGCCGCGAGAAGTTGATCGATTGCGACAGCTTGTTGCTGACATCGGTGAAGAACACGAACGGGATGATGCCGGTGGCATAGAAGATAGGAAAATCCGTGCCGATCGGCGGATTGCGGAAGCCCACGGAAAACACCAGCGACAGCACCGCGATCCCGGCGGCGGGTTCGAGAATGGCCCACAGATAGCCCCCCGGCGACCGTCCGTAGGTCGTACTCATCTCCCGCAGCATCAGAGCGGCGATGGCGCGGATGGTGGAAAATCCGCGCCGGGTGCGCACCGGTCTGAGATTGGCGGTGGTGATACCATTGGGGATGGAGGTCATGGGGCACACCTGTCCGGAAAAGCTAGCTAAAACTCGGGACTTTATGTAGCAGGGCTCCATGAGATACAATCCTTCTCTCTCCAACCCCAAGGCGGTCTAACACGTGTCCACCCCCCCCAACCCGACGCCCGACCCGCGCCCGGTGCCCCCGTCGAGCAACAAGCCGAAGGCAGAAGCGACGCCCCCCGCGCAGGCGCATCCGCCCGCGACTCCGCAGACCGGACCCCAGGCCGGTCCGCAAGCCACCACCCCACAGGGCGGGGTGCAGACCCGGTCCGGCCCGGCTCCCTCCCCCACCGCAGCACCAACCGCCCCCCCGCCTGAGATCCGCCCGACGGCGCAGCTGGCCCGGCCCAAGCGCCGCCATGCGCTGATACTGGTCTCCTTCTTAGTCATGGTGGCGGCCCCGATGGCGGTCTCGACCTGGTATCTGTGGACTCGCGCGGCCGATCAATACGCCTCGCAGGTCGGCTTCTCGGTGCGCACCGAGGAGGCGAGTTCGGCCATCGAGCTTCTGGGTGGCATTTCCAACCTGTCGGGTTCCTCCTCCTCCGACACCGACATCCTCTATGAATTCCTGCAAAGCCAGGAACTGGTCGCCCGGATCGACGAGGCGCTCGACCTGCGCGCCATCTGGTCTCGCGCCGACCCGGATGTCGACCCGATCTTCGCCTATCGCCCCCCCGGCACGATCGAGGATCTGGTCGATCACTGGGGCCGCATGGTGCGGATCTACTATGACAGCGGCACCGGGCTCATCGACCTTGAGGTGCGCGCCTTCACCGCCGAGGAGGCCCGGACCATCGCTCAGATGATCTTCGAGGAAAGCAGCGCCATGATCAACGCGCTCTCGGCGATCGCGCGCGAGGACACCATCGGATATGCCCGCGAAGAGCTGGAGCAGGCCGAGGCCCGCCTGGCCGAGGCCCGAATCGCGCTGGCCAACTGGCGCAACACCAACCAGACCATAGATCCCACAGCTGATACGCAGGGCCAGATGGGACTGGTGACCAACCTGCAGGCACAGTTGGCCGAGGCCTTGATCCAGTTCGACCTGTTGCAGGAAACTGCGCGCGAGAACGACCCCCGCATCACCCAGGCCGAACGCCTGATCACCGTGATCGAGGATCGCATCACCGCCGAGCGCGCGGTGCTTGGTGCCACGGATGACGGGCGCATCGGGATCGCCGACCTGGTTGGCGAATACGAACGCCTGCTGGTCGATCTGGAATTTGCCGAAACCGCCTATACCGCGTCGCTCGCAGCCTTCGATTCATCCCGCAACGACGCGCGGCGCCAAAGCCGGTATCTTGCCGCGCATATCCGCCCGACGCTGGCCGAGCGGGCGCAATATCCCGACCGGCCGATGACGCTGGTGATGATCACGCTTTTTTCCTTCCTGATCTGGTCGGTGGTGATCTTGCTGGCCTACAGCTTCAGGGATCGGCATTGACGGGAGGTTTGGGCCGATGATCGATTTTCGCAACCTGCGCAAGGAATTCGTGCTGCGTGGCCAGCGCAAGCTGGTGATCGACAATCTCAACCTGCGCGTGCCCTCCAAGACCTCGGTGGCGCTTTTGGGGCGCAACGGGGCGGGCAAGTCGACCCTGCTCAAGATGATCGCGGGCACCATGGACGCCACCTCGGGCGAGATCCTGTCCAGCGGCACGATTTCATGGCCGGTTGGGTTCGCGGGCTCTTTCCACCCCGATCTGACGGGGTCACAGAACGCCAAGTTCGTGGCCCGGATCTACGGGGTCGATACCGATGCGATGGCCGATTTCGTCGAGGACTTCGCCGAGTTGGGTGCCAGTTTCCACATGCCGTTGCGCAGCTATTCCTCGGGGATGCGGTCGAGGCTTTCCTTCGGGGTGTCGATGGGGATCCCCTTCGACACTTATCTGGTCGACGAAGTGACATCGGTGGGCGATGCCGCCTTCAGAAGGAAAAGCGGCGCGCTCTTCAATGACCGGATGCGCGACGCGGGCTCTTTCGTGGTCAGCCATTCCATGCCGCAGCTCCGCGAGCTCTGCGATGTCGGGATCGTCCTCGAACATGGCCGCGCGGTCTATTACGACGATCTGGAGGACGCCATCGAGCATCATCTGCACAACATGGCGGCCTGAACGCCTTCACACGAAGACGAACATGTCTGTATCGAACTGGCTCATGGTTGTGTTCTCGAAGCGGATTGTTGTTCCGTTGTCGTTGAGCACGACATCGCCACGGTCCTGGGTCAGGCTTGCGATGAGGGCGTTGACATGGGCATAGCTCGAATTGTCGATCTCGACCGTATCCCAGGCCTCCATGTCGGCGATCACCTGGGTGCCGCCATCGGCGGTGTCGAAGACGAAGGTATCGGCCCCGATGCCGCCGAAGAGGATGTTGTCGCCGGATCCGCCTGCCAGCCGGTCACCGCCCTGGCCGCGCATCCAGGCCTCCAGCGCATCGGCGGTGTCCGCGCGGTACTCGGCGCTCTGGGCGAAGCCTTGCACCACCTCGGCGCGGCTCTTGTTGCCGGAGTTGAGTTGGTTCACCCAAGTGGCATAGCCGGTCGCATCCGGGGCGCGGTTGAGCACGTTGTTGTAGAGCAGGGTGACGAACTCGCCATTGGTGGTGGTGCCGTATCGAGCCTGGAATTCGGCCGAGTTGACGAAGCCGGTAACTACATCGAGATACTCCCGGCCCTCGGCCAGCCTGGAGGTCCAGTCGCCGAAGCCGTCGACATCGGGGTTTCGGTCGAGCGTGGCGTTGTAAAGTCGGAACACGTCATCGGACCAGTCAGCCTGCAGTCCGGCCCGGCTAAAGGACAGCGCATCGACGGCGGTGTTGTTCTGGAACTCGGTGCTTTGGGCGAAGCTGTTGACCACCTCGGCGCGGCTCATGTTGCCCGAGTTGAGCTGGTTCACCCAATTGGCATAACCGGTCGCATCCGGGGCGCGGTTGAGCACGTTGTTGTAGAGCAGGGTAACGAACTCGCTATTGGTGGTAGCACCGTAGCGGGCCTGAAACTCGGCCGAACCCACGAAGCGCGCGGCGGCCTCATCGAGGCTCAGCCCGCCCTGTATATGCCCGGTCCAGCCCATCAACCCACCCAGATCAGGTGCCCGGTCCAGCGTCGCCTGGTAAAGCCGGAAGACCTGTGCCGCAATGGGGTCGAAGATCCAATCCGTTGCCTCGCCGTTCAAAAAGTCATTGCCACCGCCGCCGATGAGCGTGTCGGCACCGTCCGAGCCGGCAAGCATGTTCGCGGCCCCATTGCCGATTACGAGATCATTACCTGACCCGGCGATGTAACTCTCGAGCACCGTGCCAGTGCTGACGACAATATTGCCGATCCGGCCCCCAACATTCCAGACTCCGCCTCCATTCAAGTCAATGGTCTGGTCATTGGTATCGGTGCTGAGATCGACCGTATCGGTTCCGCCCTGGTCGTAAAGGGTCATGGCAACCGGCGCGTCGCCATAGTAATTCAGCGGGTCGTTTCCGGCAAACATCGCCTCCAGTAGCGTTCCGAAATAGCCGCCGATGGTCTGGCCGACGCCATAGATCGTATTGCCCGCAGTTGCTGAACTGCCCGATGGTGCGCCATAAAGCGCCTGGATTGCCATGATATCGGCAATCATTGCGGTAGCGGGCAGCCCGTAGCTGGCGTTCACGGTCGTATTCTCGGTTTGCGAGAAATAGGACATGAGCGAGACCTGATAGCTGTCATTGGCAAAGGTCTCGTCCACGCCATAGGTGGCCGCGCCGTTGTAATCGCCCTGATGACCGAGCCCGAGCGCATGGCCAAGCTCGTGCAGATAGGTGGAGAAAGAATAATCGTCGATCTGGGTGCCATAGGCATTCAACCAGCTGGTCGAGACGTTGATTATGGCCGATTGGGTCGTGCCGCCAAATGCGTAATAGCTGGAATATGCCCCGGGCTGGTTATCGGTAAAGGTGATCTGCGCCGATCCGGAGGTTTCCGCGAACTGGATATCGGCCACGGCTTCCCAGGCTTCCATCGCCCATCGGGCAAGGCGCTGCCCATCCGCGGTCAGTCCGGCGATGTTGACGGTGATGATGTTGCTGATCGAGGTGTCAAAGGTATGGCGTGCGCCGCCATTGTCAGCCCAGTAGCCATCGGTCAGGTAATTGGCCAGATCCTCCAGCGACCCAGTCGGGGCATTGGCTGCGATCGATGGCGCGGTGGGGGCGGCGGTTGCGGCGGCTACACGATCCGATCCGGGCCTCAGGGTTTGCGGGTCAGTCATGGCAGACCGGAAATAGTGTCGCATGGGTTCGGTCTCGCTTCAGTTGCTCAGATGGGGCGCAACGATAATCTGATGCGTATTTATGGCTCCATCAGAGAGGGTTTGTGGCCCTTATAAGGTTATTTACGATAAATTCATACCGGTCCGGGGAAAGGCTGGTATCAAGAAACCCGAAGCTGACAGACGGCCCCTGTGCCGGGCCGTCCGGGGTCTGCCAGTGTAGATGCGCGGTGACATGGGTGTCGGTCAGCACTTCGACAACAAGAACCAGATCCTGACCTTGCGGAAGATCTGGCCGCGCATTCAAAGCCGCGCAGATCCCGTTCAGATGGGGCTCGCTACCCGGGCGAAGCGCGGCCGAAAGGGCGATGCAGGTGACCGGGTGATCTGGTTCAGATGCTCTCGCGCCTGCCGCTTGCAGAGATAGCAGGGCGATCAGGACAAAATGGATTGGAGAGGGTGACAATGGCTAATGCCTTTCGGGGTACCTTTACGATTTTTTAATCAAATTACGATGATTATCCAGATCAGAGCCACTCCGCGCGCAGGAAGAATGCAATTCTCGGCGACATTTCGCATATGCCGCGCGTTCCACTTGCGCCGCAAAGCCGGAACACGCTATCGTGATACGAGGCAGTTTTCAGCAAGATTTCGTTTTCGAGCTTCAGGCGCGAGGGCTTTCCGGGTTCATCCGGGCAGCCAGTTATTTTTGTGACGGGCATATTGGGTGAGGGATGAGTGTGGTGCCGGGATGCTGAAACTAGTAAAAGCTTTACCCCGCCGCCAGAAGCGCAATACGCTCCTGCTGGTCGATCTGCTGTTACTACCGCTGGCGATGATTTTTGCCTTCGGCATTCAGGCGGCCCCGCTGGCCCCGATGGACACGCTGCGCCTGCTCTTGCCGATCCTGCCCTATATGATCGTCATTGCCGCGGGTCTGGCGATCTGGCTTGGCATTCCGCAGATCCAGCTCAATGCCTATGAAGGGCGCGCCGTGGCCAAGACCGGTGTCTTTGCGGTTTATCTGGTCGGCGCGATGGCGGCACTTTCCTGGCTTTTCGGCCTGGCACTGCCGCCAGGTATTTTTGTGGTTTTTGGGATCGGGTTTTTTCTGTTCTCTGCGATCAGCCGGGTGCTGATGTATCAGATCGTCATCGCCCTCTACCGGCGGGAAATTCCGCGCTGCCGGGTGCTGATCTACGGGGCCGGGACCACCGGCACGCAACTGGCCTCCGCGTTGCGCAGCCATGAGGGCATCGATCCGGTGGCCTTTGTCGATGACAACACTGCCCTGCAGGGCGTGCTGATCGCGGGGCTGCCGGTCTATACGCCCGCCCGCATCGCCCGTATCGCCGAGGAAAAGCACATCAGCCGGGTACTTTTGGCGATCCCGTCGCTCAGCCAGCCGAAACAGGCGCAGATCGCACGCCGGTTGCAGACCATGGGGCTGGAGGTGCAGAGCTTGCCCTCCTTTGCGCAGCTCATTGGCGAAGAGCCGCTTGTGGAAAAACTGACGCCGGTGAAGCCCGCGCATTTTCTGGGCCGGGCGCAGGCGGTGACCTCGCTTGGCGATGATTGCGCCAGCTATACGGGCCGGGTGGTGCTGATTTCGGGGGCAGGGGGGTCAATCGGATCGGAACTGGCGCGTCAGGTGCTGGCCTGCGGTCCTGCAAAGCTGCTGCTTTATGATCTTAGCGAATTGGCGCTTTACAATATTGAGATGGAACTGCGTCCGCTGGCCAAGGACAGCCAGGTTGCCTTGGTGCCGGTTCTGGGCTCGGTTACCGATCCGCGCCAGGTGCGCCGGGTTTTGACTGAACATGGCGTTCAGGTGGTGATCCATGCTGCCGCCTATAAACATGTGCCATTGGTCGAAGCGAACCCGATCTCGGGGCTGGCCAATAACGTTCTTGGCACCCAGACCCTGGCGCGCGAGGCCGAGGGTGTGGGGGTCGAACGCTTTATCTTGGTCTCATCTGACAAGGCGGTGCGGCCGACCTCGGTGATGGGGGCCTCGAAACGGATGGCGGAACTGGTGGTGCAAGACCTGGCTGCCCGCGCCGAGGGCACGGTGTTCACCATGGTGCGCTTTGGCAATGTGCTTGGATCTTCGGGCTCGGTGGTGCCGCTGTTTCAGGAGCAGATCAGCCGCGGCGGCCCGGTCACGGTGACCGACCCCAGTGTGATGCGCTATTTCATGACCGTGCGTGAGGCCGTGCATCTGGTGCTGCGCGCCGGTGCCATGGCCGATGGCGGCGAAATTTTTGTGCTGGATATGGGAGAAGCGTTGCCCATCATGCAACTGGCCCGTCAGGTGATCGAGAGTGCCGGATACAGCGTCTGTGACACAGATAATCCCGATGGCGATATCGCCATCAAAATCACCGGGCTGCGCCCCGGCGAGAAGCTGCATGAGGAATTGACGCTGAGTAGCGAACGTCTGGTCACCGCCCATGCCAAGATATTTTGCGTTCGTGAAAGCCGCCTTTCTGAGATTGAGGTCGCGTCGGCCCTGCGCAACCTGCGTGAGGCCATCGCCATGGGCAGCCGGGATGCGGCGCTTGCCGTGATTGATCGCTGGATCGAGGGGGGCACGGTTGTTGTCCCTGATCAGGGACAGCGTGGATCCTGAAGGGGCACCTCGCTGGCTTTGTCGCTGGAATGACGCGGTTTAGCAAAACCGCGTGGCGGGCCGCTTGATATGATCGACAGGGACGTGCTCTAAGGTCTGCAAAGCAGGAGGCGCGACATGGATACGGGGCAGCAGGACAGGGCAGTATGATAAGGCGCTTCTGGAGCAGGGCTGCGGTTGTTGCGCTGGTGATGGGGGCCAGTTTGCCGGGGCAGGCCGATACGCTAGGCCAACGCCCCGCGGCACCGCGCCCGACGCTCAATTTCTATGGCTCCGTCGGCTTGATCGATATGCCCTCGGGGCAGGTCATGCCGGATGGCGAATTCTCCACCGCGATCTCGTATTTCGGCGGCATCACCCGCAACACGCTGAGCTTTCAGATCACCCCGCGCCTGTCCGGCGCGTTCCGCTATGCCGCGACCGAAGGCCTGAACCTGGCCGGGTTCGAGACCTATTATGACCGCAGCTTCGATCTGCGCTACCAGATCCTGCAGCAACGCGAGGGCGGCTGGTGGCCCTCGGTCGCCATCGGGTTGCAGGATTTTGTCGGCACCGGAATTTATGCCAGCGAATATATCGTGGCCAGCCGCAGTTTCGGGAGCCAGCTGACGGTAACGGGTGGCATCGGGTGGGGCCGGCTTGGCAGTTACAATTCTTTTGCCTCGCCGTTTTCCGATACGCGCCCCGCTTTCATCGCCGGCAGCCCCGGCGGGCAGTTTTCGGTCGATCAGTGGTTCCGCGGCCCGGCGGCGGTTTTCGGCGGCATCGAATGGCAGCCGACGGATCGGTTGGGACTGACGCTGGAATATTCTTCGGATGCCTATGTGACCGAAGCCACGCAAGGCGTGTTTGAACGCCGATCACCGTGGAACTTCGGTGTCGATTATCAGGTCAACCGTTCGCTGCGCATGGGGGCCTATTACATGTATGGCTCCGAGGTCGGGGTGAATTTCGCCTTCGCCTTCAATCCGGCCCGCCCGCTCGCTATGCCCACGTATCGGCCTATCCCCGGCCCGCTGGCTTTGCGCCCGTCCCGCAGTGAGGCCCCTGAGCTCTGGACCACCGAGTGGCTGGCCGACCCTCAGGCGCGCCCGGGCCTTGGTGCCCGGCTGAGTGAGGCGCTGGAGGCGCAGGGGCAGCAGCTGCGCGCCTTCAACCTTGGGGCCGACACGGTGGAGATCCGCATCGAGAACACCCGTTATTCCGCCGTGGCGCAGGCCCTGGGCCGGTCGGCCCGGGTGATGGCCGAGGTTCTGCCGCCTTCGGTGGAAACCTTCCGCATCACGCTGATGGATGACGGGCTGGCGGTGTCGACCATGACCATCCGCCGCTCGGATCTGGAGGCGCTGGAACAGCAGCCCGATGCCGCTGAGGCGCTGCAGACCCTTGTCGGCCTGACCGCCGCCACGCCAACGCGCGAGACCGATCTGGTCGAGGGGCTTTATCCGCGGTTCGACTGGTCGCTCGGGCCCTATACGCGGACCAGTTTCTTTGATCCCGACAATCCGATCCTGATCGATCTGGGATTGCGGCTCAGGGCATCTTATGAGTTTCGCCCCGGCTGGCGGGTCGACGGGGCGCTGGCCACCCGGCTGGCGGGCAATCTGGACCAGGCGCGCAATTCGGCCTCTCAACTGCCGCCGGTGCGCACCAGTTTCGCCAATTATGAACAACAAGATGGCGTGGTGATCGAGACGCTGACCGTCAGCCATGCCCAGTCTCTGGGCAATGATTTCTATGGCCGGGTGACCCTGGGTTATCTGGAACGCATGTATGGCGGCATTTCGGCCGAGATCCTGTGGCGCCCGGTGACCAGCCGCCTGGCGCTTGGGGCCGAGGTCAATTACGTCATGCAGCGCGACTATGACATGGGGTTTGGGTTCCGGGATTACGATACCGTTACCGGGTTTGTCTCGGCCTATTACGACATGGCGAGCGGCTATCAGCTGCAGGTCGATGCCGGGCGGTATCTGGCGGGTGATTGGGGGGCGACCATCGCCGTCGACCGCGAGTTCCGCAATGGCTGGAGCGTGGGAGCTTTCATGACATTGACTGATGTCTCGGCCGAACAGTTCGGCGAAGGGTCTTTTGACAAGGGTATCCGCTTTTCGATCCCGGTCTCGTGGTTCACCGGGCAACCGAGCCAGAGCAGTGTCGGCACCACGATTCGTCCTATCACGCGCGACGGCGGGGCCCGGGTCAATGTGCCCGGCCGGCTCTATGATCGGGTGCGGGAGGGCCATCTGGGCAATGTTGACGATCAGTGGGCGCGGGTGTGGCGATGAAAAAGCAACTGGCCCTGCTGGCCTTTCTGGTGTTGTCCTCCTGTGCGGCTGTCGGAGGTTTCGGCAGCGGGGAAACCGAAGATAACCCCGCACTTTCAGCGGTGCGCCAGATTGGCGGCGGGCTGTTTAACCGGGGCCGGGGCGCGACCCCGCCCCAATTCACCGCGACCCGCGCGTCGCTCAGCGCGGCGGGTATCACCCGGCCGGTGCTGGTCGCGCGTCTGGATGCGGTCGGCATTTCGGTCGGGCTTTTGGAGTTTCAGACCCCGCGCGACGCGATCGTCTGGCGCAGCCTCGATGGCAACACGATCACCACCGCAGGGGGGCTTCTGCGCAACACCCGCGGGTTTGGCACCGATCTGCACAGCCTGGAAACCGCGCCGCTGCAACGCGCGCTGTCGGAGGGCCGCCCGGCGGAATATTCCCGGCTGTTTCGCGCGCTCGACGGTCTGGATCAGATCGAGACGCGCCGGTTTTATTGTCAATTACAACCCGAATCCCGTGAAAGCGTTGATGTTCTGGGCCGCACCTATGATACGCAGCGCTACCGCGAAACCTGTCGTGTACAGGATCGCACCGACCCAATTTTCGAGAACACCTATTGGCAGGGCAGGGCCAGTACGATCTGGAAATCACGGCAATGGGCGGGGCCTGATCTGGGCTATATCGATATGGAGCGCGTGAATGATTAACAGCCTAGCGATTTTCGGCCCAGAGGCGCGGTCCTTTGTTGAACTGCTCTCAAGCCAATGATAGATTGGGGGATGAAATAGTATTGGAGATCGGCCCGATGAAACTCTCGAAAACCGTTTTTGCTGTTGCCGCAGCAGCAACTCTTTTTGCCGGAGCCGCAAGCGCGCTGTCCGTGGATCAGTGCAACCAGCTTGGTGGCCAGGTGGATTTGGCCACTGCTGAGTGCTTGTTGACGACCGCTCAGCAAGCAGAAGCGCAGGCGTTTGGCTGGCTGCCCGGCGGTGCGACTGAAACGGTCGCGGGCCTTGGTGGTGTTGCCGGAGGCAGCGGTGCAGTTGCTGCCGGTGCGGGCCTGCTGCTGGCCGTGGTTCTGATCGGGGATGGCACTTCGGGAACCACCACGACGACCGGTGCCCCCTGATACGTAGCTGAAAACAGCGACAGGAAACGGCCTCCGTTCGGGGGCCGTTTTTTATGGCAACCGTGAACTCCGGGCCAATGGCATACCGATTGGTCTGGGTGTTCAGTCCCGGCATCTGATGGATCGGATTTAGGGTGAAGCGATCTGGCTCTGACGTCCGGATTTTGCAGATATTTTCGTGGGGCTTGAGGCCACTGAGTGTCCTCAAGCAGTGGGCGTAATTGTATGTTGTCAGAAGTCAGTTCGCCATAATAATGTTCGGTGCAAGCCTCCGGGGGCGGCCGTCTGATCTCGGGTTCGACCCGATGGTAAGTCCGGCTTTATCAACCGCCCTCAAATCGAAGTTCTTTCCGCTGCCGATGGTGATCGCCGCCGGTATCGGTCCGATGATGATGAGCTGAGCATAGTGGAGGAAAGCTTTTTCGGCCATCGCTAGGCGGCGGCCACTGCGCGGCGGAATGGCAATTGCTGATCGCTATTGACCACTTGGCGGCGGCTGAAGTGGTCCCATCTTTTCGGACAGGTTGGCGGGAGTTGGGAGAACGAAAGGATTGCTGGTTTGAGGGTGACAGGAAGTGAGATCGGGAGAGTGGCTTCCGGTGCCCGTCGTGGCGAAAACTGATGGCGAAAGCGCCTAGAAAGTCACCCTATCCCCCTCGCGGGACACCTCCTTCGACAAGCTCGTGCTGAACCAGTCCAACGTCCCGCGCATCAAATCTGGCATCTCGGCCAAGAGCGGCCCGTCGGCATCGCCCGCCGCGTCCCTCTTGACGGTTTTGTGGCGCGGATTTGGCGTTTAAGAAGACTTGAGCGGATAGACCGGGAGGGCGACGCAATGACAGAGACGATTCTTTTGACCGGGGGGGCCGGATATATCGGTTCGCATACCTATGTGGCGCTGGTGGCGGCGGGGTATGAGGTGCTGATCCTAGATGATTTTTCCAATGCGCGCCCGGATGTGCCGGACCGGCTGGGGAGGATTACCGGCACGCCCCCGAGCGTGATCCGCGGCTCGGTTCTGGATCGGGCACTCCTGGACCGGGTCTTTTCCGAGGCAGAAATCGACGCGGTGGTTCATTTCGCAGCGCTAAAGGCGGTGGGCGATAGCATGGCGCGCCCGCTGGACTATTTCGAGACCAATATCGGTGGACTGACCACGCTTCTGCAGGCGATGGGGGTGGCGGGCTGTCGACGGCTGGCCTTTTCCTCCTCGGCCACGGTATATGGCATCCCCGATGAGGTGCCGACGCCCGAGACCGCGCCGCGAAGGGCGATGAACCCCTATGGTTGGACCAAGATCGCGGGCGAGGAGATGCTGGAGCAACTGGCCGCCTCCGATCCCGCCTGGGCCTTCGGCATCCTGCGCTATTTCAACCCCGCGGGCGCGCATGACAGTGGGCTCATTGGCGAGGACCCGACCGACGTCCCGAACAACCTGATGCCCTATATCGTCAAGGTTGCCACCGGAGAGCTGCCCAAGCTGCGGGTCTTCGGCAATGACTACCCCACCCCCGACGGCACCGGGGTTCGCGACTATATCCATGTAGAGGATCTGGCCCAGGGTCACGTGTTGTCGCTTGACCGGCTGCTGGAGACTGGCCAGGGCCACCTGGTCAATCTGGGTACCGGGCGGGGCTATTCGGTGCTGGAGATGATTCGGGCCTATGCGACAGTCTGCGAACGGGATCTGACTCATGAGATCGTGGCGCGCCGCCCCGGTGACGTGCCGATCTACTGCGCGCAGGTCGAGCGCGCTGCCGCGACCCTAGGCTTTCGCACCCGGCGTGATCTGGCCGATATGTGCCGCAGCAGTTGGAATTGGGCGTCACATCCGCCAAAATCGGCCTCATAGAAGATTTTTCAGAGGAGTTTCCGGTTTGTCCCCCAAATTCGGCACCAGCGGCCTGCGCGGCTTGGTCGTGGAGTTGACGCCCGATTTGATCGCAGATCATGTCACCGCCTATCTGGCGAGCTTTCCCGAGATCGACGCGCTCTATATCGGGCGCGACCTGCGCCCCTCCTCGCCCGAGATCGCCAAGACCGTGGCCGACGCGGCGCTGGCGGCGGGCATCGATGTGGTCGATTGCGGCGCGTTGCCCACGCCCGCGCTGGCGCTGGCCTCGATGGCAGCGGGCGCGGGTGCCATCATGGTCACCGGCAGTCACATTCCAGCTGACCGCAACGGGCTGAAGTTCTACACCCCAAGGGGCGAGATCTCGAAGGCCGACGAGGCCACCATTCTGGCCGGTCTCGGCAAGGACACCGGGGCGAAGGGCCGGGGGCGGAAAACCACCGATGACGCGGCCGGCACCAGGTTTGTGATGCGCTACATTGCGGGCTTTGGTGCAGAGGAGCTGGCGGGGCTGCGTATCGGGCTTTACGCGCATAGCTCGGTCGGGCGCGACCTTCTTGCTGAGGCGCTGACGGGGCTTGGTGCCAAGGTCATCGAACTGGCCCGCTCGGAGACATTCATCCCCGTCGATACTGAGGCCGTGGATGCCGAAACACGCGCTCGGATCAGGGATTGGAGCGCGGAGTGCCGATTTGACGCCATCGTCTCGACCGATGGCGATGCCGACCGGCCGCTCTTGGCCGATGAGGCGGGCACCGTCATTCCCGGCGATCTCCTGGGCCAAATCACCTCGGTCGCGATGGGGGCCGAGGTGCTGGTCACCCCGGTGTCGTCCAACTCCGGCGCAGAAGCGGGCGGGCGCTTTGCCCGTGTCATCCGCACCAAGATCGGTTCGCCCTACGTGATCGCGGGCATGAAAGAGGCGGGCGGCAAGGTCGCGGGCTATGAAGCCAATGGCGGTTATCTCCTAGGCTTCACGGCGCAAGGTCCGGCGGGCGAGATCGCGCCGCTCTGGACGCGCGATTGCTTCCTGCCGATCCTCGCGTCGCTGATGCGGGCCCGAACCACGCCGCTTAGCCACCTCGCGGAGGGTGAACCCGGCGGCGTCACCCGCGCCGCACGGCTGACCGAGACGCCGCCGGACGTGTCGGCGATCCTGACCGGTAATCTGGCTGCCGAACCGGCGGCGCGGCAGGCGTTCCTTGCCGATCTAGGCGAAAACCTGGCGGACACCGACCTGATCGATGGGGTGCGCATGAGAACGGCATCGGGGCGCATCGTGCATATCCGCCCCTCTGGAAATGCCCCTGAACTCAGGCTCTATGTCGAGGCTGAAACGGCCGCAGCGGCAGACAGTCTCATGCAAACCGGGCTGGCAAGCCTCAACCGAAAGACCGGTCAAATCCGGGCTGCGGCCAAATAAGGCGTTGCAGCCCCGAGCACCGCTGTACTAACTAGCGATCCAGCCAGCCTCGAATGCGAGGTCGCAAGGAATTTGAGGAGGATATCTCCATGAAAAGAGCCTTTATCACCGGCATCACCGGTCAGGACGGCTCCTATCTCGCCAAGCTTCTCTTGGACAAGGGCTATGAGGTGCATGGCGGAGTGCGCCGGATCTCGCAGCCCGAACTGCCCCGGTTGGAGCAGCTCGGCGTGGCGCGCGACGTGCATCTGCACGAGTTCGACCTGACCGAGATGAACAATATCTTCCGCGTCATCCGTGATGTCGAGATGGATGAATTCTACAACCTCGCCGCGCAGAGCTTCGTCGGTGCCTCCTGGGATCTGCCGATCTATACCGCCGATGTCGATGGCATGGCGGTGGTGCGCATCCTCGACACACTGCGCAGCATCCGCCCCGAAACTCGCTTCTACCAGGCCTCGACCTCGGAGATGTTCGGCCTCGTGCAGGACGTGCCGCAGAAGGAAACCACCCGGCTCTATCCGCGCTCCCCCTATGGCGTGGCCAAGGTCTACGGCCATTACATCACCATGAATTATCGCGAGAGTTTCGGGATGCATGCCTCGAGCGGTATCCTGTTCAACCATGAAAGCCCGCTGCGCGGCAAGGAATTTGTCACCCGTAAGATCACTCTCGGCCTGGCGGCGCTGGCCCATGGCGGCAGCGATCCGGTCGAACTCGGCAATATGGACGCCAAGCGCGACTGGGGCTTTGCTGGCGATTACGTGGAGGGCATGTGGCGAATGCTGCAACAGGATGAGGCCGACGATTACGTTCTGGCCACGGGTGTCACGACCATGATTCGCGATTTCTTCACCTATGCCGCCGAGGCCGTCGGCATGGATCTGGCCTGGGACGGCGAAGGCGAGCGTGAAACCGCGACCGACCGCAAGACCGGCAAGCAGGTGATGAGGGTGAACCCGAAATTCTACCGGCCCGCCGAGGTCGAACTCTTGATCGGCGACCCCTCGAAGGCGCGCGAAAAGCTCGGATGGGAGCCCGAGGTGCAGATCCGCGAACTGGCGGCGATGATGGCGAAATCCGACTATGACGCGTTTCGCTGACCGGCTGAAATCCAGACTGGGGCGCGTTGCGGGCCGCACCCGCGGGTTCCGCGGCAATGTCGACGGCTTCGTCGATAGCGCGCTGACGGGATGGGTGGTCGGGCCGGAAGGGACGGGCGCGCAGCAGCGCGTCGGCGTCTTCACCGCGCAAGGCATGGTGGTGCAGGGTGCCGCCGAACTCTTCCGCACCGATCTGCGCGACGCGGGCATCGGCACCGGGCATCACGGGTTTTCCATACCCGTCGACCCCACCACCCTGCAGGCCATTCGCGATGCAGGCGGCGAGGTCCGCCTGCGCACCTTGGGAAGCCCGGTCTTCGAGATCGGGCGCTATCATTTTGCCGGAGCCACGCCGCCGCCCGCCGCCCCGGCAAAGGCCAAACCCGGACCCGAGACACGGGCCGAAGATCTGCGCCAATTGTTGTTTTCCGATGTCCAGCAACTGAAGGCGACCCTGGCCGAGGCCATTGAGAACCACGGCATGCGCCAGGCCCCGGCCCTGGCCGCGCATGGCGCGATCTTCGGCGAAACGGATTACATCCATGGCGGCACCTTGCCCGAGGGCATGACCGCTTACGGCGAATATGTCCGCTACCGGTACAAGCTCGATACCAGCTTCGACACCCTGCAAGACCCGGCCGAGGTGGCGCATTTTTTGAACTGGTATATCGCCGGCTACAGCACCCTGCGCGGCGGGCTCAGGGTGCCGATTTCGAAGGGGATGCTGGACTATTTCAATGCGCCCGTCGTCATCGGCGGCCAGCGCGCCAGCCTGACGCGCGTCACCTGGTCCTTCCTGATGGGGGTGCCGCCGATCCTGCATTCGATGAATTTCCAGAACCCAGACTGGGTGCTCTGGGCGGTCTATTGGTGGTCGGTCAACCAGGCCCATGCCATGCATTGCGAGGATTGTCTGGTGCCGCAGGGCTATATCGACCTTCTGGCCGAGGTGCCCGAGCGCTGGCAGGGTGAAACATTCGCGCCGAGCCAGTTCATGCTGCGGATCCATGCCGAGACCGCGGCCCTGGGCGCGCTCGACCTGACCCGCGAGGAGGACCGCCGGACCCTGTTCCTGTCGATCATGGCGATGGCCGTCACCCGCCCCGATTTCCTGCGCTATGTCCCCGCGGCCCCTCTGGAGGCGCTGCTGGAGGAGAAGACAGGCACGGAGCCCACCTTCTCGGCCTTCTTCCGCGATATGGGCGGGGCCGACACCCCGCCGCTGACGCGCACCGAACTGGCCAGTATCCTGCGCCTCAAGGGGTTCGACCTGGCCACGTGCCGCTTCGTGAATTTCACCCCCGAAGGCCACCGGATCGAGGCCGCCATGCTGACGCAGGTGAAAAGCGAGGAGGTGGTCGATCTGCAACTGATCGGCCCGTTCGAAAAAGCCTCGGGCCTGGGTCAGGCAACGCGCCTCTCGGCCTCGGCGCTGGAAGAGACGAACCTCAGCATCAACGCGGTGAATTTCGGCCTCGACAACCCGGCTCCCGAAGGCTTCAGCCGGGTCGGTGATACCTCCGATTACAGGCGCGCCAAGGTCAATCTCATCCATCTCAACGCCGAATCCATCCCGCTGGTCTTCGCCTATGAGCCCGACGCCTTCAGCGGGGCCTATAATATCGGCTATTTCTTCTGGGAACTCGATACGCCCGCCGCCTGTCACTACCTCGGCATGGACATGCTGGACGAGATCTGGGTCTCTACCGAATACGGGGTGCAGATCTACGGGCCCGAGGCGGGCAAGCCGGTCACCAATGTCGGCATGTGTTTCGAGGATCTGCCCGAGATCGAGCGCGAGACCTCGCGCTGCTTCGTGACCGAGCGCTTCGGCTTCGACGGCTCGGAATTCATTTTCCTGGTGGCCTTCGACAGCTTCTCCTTCGTGCAGCGCAAAAACCCGGTCGGTACGCTCAAGGCGTTCCGCGAGGCCTTCGAGGGGGTCGATGACGTGCGACTGGTGATCAAGACCCAGAACCGCACAAAGGTGCAGGACCCCGCGCAGCGGAAGATCTGGGCTGAGGTCGATCGCCTGATGGAAGATGACGACCGGATCGTGATCATGGACGAGACGCTGAGCTATGGCGACCTTCTGCGATTGAAAAAAGGCAGTGACTGCTACGTGTCGCTGCATAAATCCGAAGGGTGGGGCTTCGGCATGATCGAGGCGATGAACCTGGGCGTGCCGGTGGTCTGCACCGGCTATTCGGGCAACATGGATTTCTGTCGGCCGGACACCGCCTGGCTGGTCGATTACGAGGAGGTCGAGTTGGACGAGGACGACTACATCTTCGTGCGTAAGGGCCAGAAATGGGCCGAGCCGGACAGGAAAAGCGCCGTCCGGCAGATGTGTGCCGTCTATGACCAGCCCGACCAGAGACGCGAGAGGGCCGATAAAGCCCATGATCTGGTCCGGACCGAGTTTTCGGCCAAGGCGATTGGGCAACGCTACGCGGCGCGCCTCGGTGAAATCCTGAAATCTCATCCCGGCAAAAACCTGACGGGCCGGGCCGTTGCAGAAGGCGATACCAAATGAGTTTATCGAAAGAAGAGATTGAACTGGCCTACCGGTTGTTTCTTGGCCGGGCACCGGAATCCGAGAAGGTCGTAAATCAACACAGAAAACTGAACTCGACCGGAGAGTTGGGAGCCGCTTTGCTGAACTCTGCCGAGTTCAGGAGGCGCTTCGAAACCCTCACCGAGCAGAAGAGCGCGGACAACCGAAAGCCGGTCGTCATTCATCTGCATATTCCCAAGACCGCCGGAACCTCCTTCAACAGGCTGCTGGTCGAAAGCCATGAGGGCGAGTTTGCCTTAGCCTATCACGAATCGGAGCAAAAGAAGCTGCTGGAGCTTCCGCGCAGCACCCGCGGGAATATCGACCTGATCTTCGGCCACATGAATTGGGGGATCCATCAGCACCTGCGCCGGCAGCACCTCTATCTCTTCGTGCTGCGCGTGCCGAGGGCGCGGGTCTTCAGCTTGCACCAATACATCAAGGTCGCTGAAGATCACCCGCTGCATGTGCGCGCAAAGAACATCAGCTTTTCGGAGTTCCTAGATCTGTCCCTCGAAGATGTCGGGCTGCGTTGGGCAATAGACAATGCGCAGATGCTGCGCGTGTCCGGCGGGCGGCCCAGAGCGCTGGATCCGGTCCCGGATTACAGGGTGGAATTCCGCCGGGCCTGCGCAAACGCAGTTAGCGAAAATTGCGAGTACGGGTTCCTAGACAGCTATACCGACTATATTCTTCGGATGAGAAACATGGGAATTGTGTCCCCCGCGGTCGAGATCCGTCGCCTCAACATCACCGGCACTGGGACTCTGCTTGAAGAAGAACTCGACAAGCTGTCGAGTGACCATAGCAGTCTGCTCGACGAATATGTTTTCTGGGACGAAAAATTTTATGATTTCTGCGCTGAAGCTGCGAAATTCATCCACGAAAACCAAATGTCTGAGGATCTATGTCCTGGGTGGAGGAAAAAATGATTACCCCTGTCATTCTCTGCGGTGGATCCGGCACGCGCCTGTGGCCGCTCTCGCGCAAGAGCTTTCCCAAGCAGTTCACCGACATCCTGGGCGAGGAAAGCCTGTTTCAAGCCTCGGCCCGGCGCTTTGCGGGGAACGATTTCGCCGATCCGGTGGTGGTCACGGGCGACGGGTTCCGCTTCATTGTCTCCGAACAGCTTGAAGAGATCCGAGTCGCACCCGCAGGCATTCTGATCGAGCCCGAGGGCCGTAACACCGCGCCCGCAGCCGTGGCTGCGGCGCTTTTTGCCACGCGCGAGGATAAGGACGCAATGGTCCTTCTGGTACCGTCCGATCATGCGGTTCCCGACCCGCAGGCCTTCCGCGATGCGGTGGCGCTGGCCGAACCTGCCGCCGCGGCCGGTCAGATCGTCACCTTCGGCATCACGCCGGCGCGCGCCGAGACCGGCTTTGGCTGGCTGGAGGCGGGCGAGGAAACGGCCCCCGGCGTCCATGCTCTCACCCGCTTCATCGAAAAGCCCGACGTCGCGCGCGCCAAGGAGCTTTTCGCCAATGACCGCTACCTGTGGAATGCCGGTGTCTTCCTGGCGTCGGCCAAGACCCTGATCTCGGCCTTCCGCGATCATGCGCCCGACATCCTCGAGGGTGTCGAGGCGGCGATGTCGATTAGCACCGGTGACCTGGGCTTTACCCGGATCGACCCCGCGCTCTGGTCCCGAGTGCGCGAAGAGTCGATCGACTATGCGGTGATGGAGAAGGCAATGAACGTCTCGGTGGTGCGCTTTGACGGGCATTGGACCGACTTGGGCAGCTGGGAATCGGTCTGGCAGGAATCGGGGCGCGACGAGAGCGGCAATGCGCTTTCGGCCAATGCCACCGCCTTCGACTGCGCCGATACGCTGCTGCGGTCCGAAAGCGAGGGCATCGAACTGGTCGGCATCGGGCTGAAGAACGTGGTCGCGGTGGCGATGACCGACGCCGTGATGGTGGCCGACATGTCCGACGGTCAGAACGTCAAGCAAGCGGTCAGGACGCTGAAGGCGCGCGGCACCAAGCAGGCGGTGCAACTGCCCGTCGATTACCGCCCATGGGGCTGGTTCGAGACCCTGATCCTGGCCGACCGGTTCCAGGTCAAGCGCATCCATGTCAATCCCGGCGCGGCGCTGAGCCTGCAAAGCCACGTGCATCGCTCGGAGCATTGGATCGTGGTGGCGGGCACGGCGCGCGTCACGGTGGATGACGAGGTGAAGCTGCTGACCGAGAACCAGTCGGTCTATATCCCGCTTGGTGCGGTGCACCGGATGGAAAACCATGGTAAGGTACCGATGGTGCTGATCGAGGTGCAGACTGGCAGCTATCTGGGCGAGGATGACATCGTGCGCTATGAGGATGTTTACGCGCGGAGTTGAAAAGTGAGACGTGAGGATAGCCCCAACCCAATTGGACCTTTCGCGGTCTGGTGCCGTTCCCTCGATCGCATCACGCGCAACAAAGAAAGGGGCGGATCAAGCATGCTAGCATTACGGACGAGCAGATCATCCATTGCCCGGCAGGCGATTGCGTAGCAATCTGCCGAGAGGGGCATCCTGACGGAGCACGAGGCTGGCGCGAAGTGCGCGGGCCTGTGCCGCAAGCACGGCATGTCGGAAGGCACCTGAGCTAATGGGATGAGTTGCCTTCCCGCCAAACCGCAGCTATTGTTGCGGGGATGGGTGAAGAGAGGAGCATCTGATGGATATGCCCGAGTCTCCAAGGCGGACGGCAGCCAATCTCTCGATCTGCAAAAAAGATGCGCTTGTCGCCGCCGGTGTCGGTCCCAATCAGATTTATTCTGATCGGGCCTCGGGAAAGAAAGATCAACGCCCTGGCCTTGAAGCCTGTTTAAAAGCCCTGCGCGAGGGTGATGTTCTGGTGATCTGGAAGCTCGATCGGATGGGGCGCAGCCTGAACCATCTGGTGAAAACGACAACCATGCTATCTGAACGCGGTGTCGGCTTGAAAGTTCTCACTGGCCAAGGCGCGCAAATCGATACGACAACAGCGGCTGGTCGCTTGTCGTTTGGGATTTTCGTTGCGTTGGCCGAGTTCGAAAGCGAATTGATCCGGGAACGTACAATGGCGGGACTACAAGCCGCCCGCGCCCGAGGTCGCAAGGGCGGGCGAAAGCTCGCACTCACCAAAGCCCAAGTCCGTATGGCGCAGGTCGCAATGGTCAACCGAGACACATCTGTTTCTGAGCTTTGCAAAGAACTCGGCGTGAAACCCGTCACACTTTATCGGTATGTCGACCCAAACGGAAATCTACGCGACTATGGGAAACGTGCTCTGGGAGCTTAAGGTGTCACTCTGCACTGAGCCGGAACAGAACCCCGATACGGAGCTGCGCGGGCGGTTGCGGGAACTGGCGAACGAGCCCGGCGGTTCGGTTATCGGCGGCTCTTCATGCTGTTGCGGCGCGAGGGCGAGGCGTCCGGCATCAACCGGATCTACCGCTTGTATCGCGAGGAGGGGCTGGCCGTGCGCCAGCGTAAGGCACGGCGGGAGGCCATTGGCACCCGGGCCCCAATCCTGGTCGAGGCGCGAGCCAATGCGCGGTGGTCTTTGGACTTCGCCCACGATCAGTTCGTCAACGGCCAGCGCTTCCGGGTGCTCAACGTGGTCGGCGACGTGACCCGCGAATGCCTGGCGGCAATCCCGGACACCTCAATCTCCGGTCGTCGGGTGGCGCGTGAGCTGACAGACCTAATGGAGCGCCGCTGAAAGTCCTCCAGCGTGTTCGTAATCGTCAATCGACGGCGACGCTTCTCGCCCGGGATGTCAATCAGCACCTCGTGCCGATGCTTGGAAATGTCGATGGCAACGAGCAAAGTCGGCGCGATAGAATGGGTGGCGGTCATAGCCGGTCTCCTCAGCAGTGTGGTGCATGCAAAACCACTGTTGAGACCTGAGACCCGGTTATGGCCACGCGCGCAGCCCTCAAATTGCGCAGCGGGTGGCCATAACCTCAAACAACTGCTTCTTCCCAAGGCGCTACGGAACTGAACTGACCTCGAACGCCATACTGCGGTGGTGTTCCGAAAACAGCATCGAATGGCATTTCAGAGGTGGCTTGGTTTGTCTGAACAGTTTCGAGCCGTTTCGTAAGTGGATTTCCCGCTCGGTTATGCCGCGACCGGGATTTGTCGCGGCGTGATGTGATATGCCTGATCGGGTGTCTTCCCGTCCAGCGATGAATGCGGTCTCCTCGTGTTGTAGAATGTCAGGTATCGGCCGAGGCTGT